>Ga0187833_10001165_pt1 | contig 30479 bp, 33 predicted proteins | sample ETNtaG_37_FD_167968 | JGI IMG/M metagenome (GOLD analysis project Ga0187833, IMG submission 167968) | Marine microbial and viral communities from oxygen minimum zone, Eastern Pacific Ocean - ETNP2014_SV_400_PacBio MetaG (Illumina Assembly) | ecosystem: Environmental > Aquatic > Marine > Hypoxic...
TCAACCTAAAATTATCAATACTGCTTCTGAACTTATTTTTGCGATATTTGGCGAGAACGGTAAACACACAAGGGCGGCAATAAGTGCAAACTCATTGCCTCTTGATGCTGCTGTTGAAATTGATGCTTTATTTGAATTAAAATAGATTACTTGCCGATACTAAAATAGTTAATTTTATTTTTGTTCATTAATTTGCTAGAATATAAATTTCGCATATCATATATTTTAAAATTACTTTTTTTAACAATCTTTTTAAATTCAAGTAATTTAAATTCGTTCCATTCAGTGTGTATAACAATCAAGTCGCTTTTAAAGCAGGCTTTAGCTACATTAGAATGAAAACTAACTTTACTATATTTATCGAATTCTTTTTTTTTTCCAGAAGGATCACAATAACGTATGATAGCACCTTTTCTTAATAGATTTGGTATCATTGATAAAGATGATGACATACGCATATCGTCTGTATTTGCTTTGAATGTTACACCTAAAAAAGTGATTATTTTATTTTTCAATTTATTAGACATAATTTCATAAATTCTTTTTGTTAACAAAGATCGCCTGTTATCATTTGATTTAATAACGGATCTAACTATTGATAAATTTACTTTAAATTTTTTGCCAGTAGTTACTAAAGCTCTCGTATCTTTTGGAAAACAAGACCCACCATATGCCGGGCCTGTTCTTAAAAATCTACTACCAATTCTTCTATCAAGTCCCATTCCTATTGCTATATCCTCTGTATTAATACCAATTTTTTCGCATAAGTTGGCCAATTCATTTATGAATGAAATTTTTGTAGCTAAAAAAGCATTAGATGCATATTTAATCAACTCAGCACTCCTGCGTGATGTCTTAAAACATATTGCTCCCTTTTTAATAATTGGGTCGTAAAGATTAGCCAAAATTTTGATAACTCTTTTATTTTCTGTACCCATTATAATTCTATCAGGATATTTAAAATCACGAATTGCCTCACCTTCTCTCAAAAACTCAGGGTTTGACACAACTTCAAATAATTTTTTCCTTACTTTTGAATTAATAATTTTTTCAACTTTATCTCCACTAGTTACCGGAACAGTTGATTTAATTATTACAATCTTAAATTTCTTTATGTATCTTCTTATGTCTCTAGCCACTTTGAAAACATATTTTAAATTTACTGAGTTAGTTGTTTTAACTGTAGGAGTACCCACGCAAACAAATATAATATCAGAGTATGTAACTGATTTTTTTAAATCTGTGGTAAAAATCAACCTTTTATCTTTGTAACATTTTTTAACCAATTCTTCTAAACCCGGTTCAAAAATAGGTACAGAGCCATAATTTAATTTTTTTATTTTATGAACATCTGTATCAACACAATGAACTGTATTTCCGAGATCAGCAAAACAAACGCCGGTGACAAGACCAACATAACCCGTTCCTATAACGCAAATTTTCATTATTTATAATTTAGAAATTTTTATTGATGAATTAATATATCCTGACATGGTACCACAATCTAAATATTTGCCAGAAAAAATATGTCCGAGAAATTTTTCTTTTTTATTTATCAAAGTTTTAATTGCATCAGTTATATGAATTTCACCATTTTGACCTGGTTTTTGCTTTTGAAGTATTTTAAATATTTGTTTTGGCAATATATATCGACCAATGATAGCATAGTTTGACGGAGCATTTTTTATACTAGGTTTTTCTATAACGTCTTTAATTAAAAAACTATTTTTATTAAGTTTTTTCAAATCAAAAATACCCCATCTGGAAACTTCACTTTTTTTAACTTTTTTAGATGCAATGACGGATGAATTATATTTTTTGTGTAATTTAATCATTTCTTGAGAACAGTTATTTTTTATTATTAAATCGTCTGGTAAAAGCATTAAAAAATACTTCGACCTAATATAATTTTTACATTTTAACACCGCATCTCCTGTACCACGAGGTACATCTTGATAAACAAATTTAATTATTTTCTTATATTTTATTATTTTTGCAAATTCCATCTTAAGTCTTTTGTTTTTATTATTTTTTTTAATTATTTTTTTATAGAAAGAATCATTATAAAAATATTTTTTAATTTCTTTTTTCTTGCTAGAAATAATGAAAATAAATTCTTTGATACCAGCATTTATCCCTTCCTCCAAAATATATTCTAATCCTGGTTTGCCATTAATTGGCAAAAGCTCTTTTGGCAATACACTCGTCAGAGGTAATAATCTTGTACCCAAACCAGCTAAAGGAATAATTGCCTGTTTGATCATTTGTATCTTTTACATATAATAATTAATATTTACAAATGAAAATAATTCTTAGTAAAAAAACACTTATCCAAATATTAAAGAAAGAAAAAGATTTAGGTTTTGTTCCAACTATGGGTGCCTTACACAAAGCGCACATACATATAATTAAAAAAAGTATCTCCCAATGTAAAAAAACAATTGTTACTATATTTATCAACAAGCAGCAATTTAATGAAATTACTGACTACAAAAAGTACCCAAGAAATATTAAAAAAGACATATCAATACTTAGAAGGTGCAAAATTGATTATCTTTATTTGCCAACTACGAAACAAATATATCCATTTGGTTATAATAAAGATATTAAAATTAGTCCCTTTAGTAAAAAATTATGCGGAAAGTCCAGACACGGTCACTTTAAAGCTGTAGTTGATGTGGTTGATAGATTTATAAAAATAATTAATCCAAATAAAATTTTTTTAGGAAAAAAAGATATGCAACAGCTAAAAATTATTGAAGAATTTATATATAAAAATCAAATTAAGACAAAAGTTGTTGGATGCAAAACTATCAGAGAAAAAAATGGTGTTGCTTGTTCATCTAGAAATTTTTTGCTTTCAGCAAATGACTTTATTATAGCATCTAGAGTTTATAAATTACTCCACAAAAGCAAAAAATTATTAATTATGAAAAAAAATGTTTTAAAAAAAATTAAAAATAAAATATCTCAATTTGGTATCAAAAAAATAGATTACATTGAATTGCTCGACATTAACAAACAAACTATACCTTTTAAAAAAAATAAAAAATATAAATTGTTTATTGCCTACTATCTTGGCTCTACAAGATTAATAGATAATATTTAGCTGTAAAAGAAATAAGCTCCAATACCCAAAAAAGATAAAAATCCTATCACATCTGTAATGGTTGTTACAAAAACGCTGGAAGCAATAGCGGGATCAATATTAAATTTCTTAAGTGAAACGGGAACCAATATTCCGAATAGTCCAGCGACAATCATATTAAGTATCATAGAAACGGCAATTATAATTGTTAAATTAACTTCTCTAAACCATAGCTGAACTATAATTCCAGTAATTATTGCAAATATTATTCCATTTAAAATTCCAATTACAAATTCTTTTGATACTATTTTGGTAAAATTTTCTGAAGAAAGTTCCTTGGTAGCTATAGCTCTGACTGTCACAGCTAAAGTTTGCATGCCTGCGTTACCCCCCATTGAAGCAACTATCGGCATTAAAAAAGCTAGAGCAACCATTTGTTCTATTGTAGCCCCAAATTTGCTTATTACCCAAGTTGCTAACAAAGCTGTAAATAAATTTAATAGCAGCCAATTAAATCTTCTTTTTGTTTTTTTCAGAATACTATCTGTAATTTCTTCATCGCCTACTCCCGCAAGCCTAAGGACGTCTTCTTCTGCCTCTTCTTTTACGACCGTTAGAATATCATCACTGGTAATCATTCCAACCAACTTATTATTTTTATCTACTACTCCGGCAGATGTAAGGTTATAATTTTCAAATGTGTGTCCAACCTCTTCTTGATCCATATTAACTGGAATTAAAACTTGCATTTCTCTCATAATGGAATCCATTTTAGTTTCCCTTGGAGTTCTTAATACTTTTGATGAAGGAACTGTTCCAATTGGTTTAAAATCAGTATCAATAATAAAGATTTCCAAAAACTCATCTGGTAAATCTTTATTTTCTCTTAAATAATCTATTGTTTGTCCAACCGACCAATTGCTCGGAATAGCAGTGAATTCTCTTTGCATAATTCTTGCAGCAGTATCCTCGGGATAACTCAAACCTTCCTCTAATAAAAATCTGTCTTTTGGAGACAATCTATTTAAAACGTTCTCTTTTTTTGATTTATCCAAATTTTCAAGAATCTTAAGTGCATTATCAGATTCCAATTTTTTTAATAAACTGGCAATAGATTCTACTGATAAAAGTAAAAAAATTTCAGTTTGAATTGATTCATTAAGTTCAACAAATATTTCGGGATCTATATTAAATCCTTCAAGTTCAATTAATTTAGATCTATTTTCTGGACTTAAATTTTCTATAATATCAGCAGAATCTGCGGGTAATAATTCCTTTAATGATTTAGCTAAAAAATCGGTATCTTGATTTCTTATTTTTTCGTTAATGACTTTAATAAATTCTTTATTAAACTCAATATTAACTTTTCTATCCTTTATTTTTTTAACCAAAACCATAATATTTGTATTAAATAATTAGCTGAACTATTAATTTATATAATTAATAATTACAATTTTAAAATGACGATCGAAGTTAAAAAAAGTAATAAATTGATAGATTATGACGTTGCTCTTAAATTTTTAGAAAATAGAGTAGAAGATGTAATAATTGGAAAAAAATCTGAATTATTATGGATTTTGGAACATAAGCCAATATTTACTGCAGGAACTAGCTCTAAGGAAAACGAAATATTAAATAAAACAATTAGTGTATCTAAAACATCAAGGGGTGGAAAAATTACTTATCACGGACCAGGTCAAAAAGTTGTTTATTTTGTATTAAATCTTAATGAAAGGGGGAAGGATATTGGAAGATTAATAAAACATATTGAAAATTGCATAATTAAAATTTTAAATGAATATGGAATCAAATCATTCAATGACAAAAAAAATATTGGTATTTGGGTAAATGTTAATGGCAACACGAAGAAAGTAGCGGCAATCGGAATTAGAGTTAAAAGATGGATTGCATTTCACGGTTTTTCCATAAATATTTCTAATGACCTTAAAGTTTATAAAAATATAGTACCTTGTGGCATAAGCAATAATAGAATAACTAATCTTTGTTCAGTAAAAAAGAATAACTATAAGTATATAAATAAAAAAATAATTAATAATTTTTTAAAAGTTTTTAAATAAAGTTAATCTTTTTTTTAATAACATTTTTTTGAAATAATCTGGTACATTGACAGTATATTTGTGTTTTTTTTCATTGATCATAAATTTTATAGAATAAGCATGCAACATAAGATTATTATTTCTATTTATATTGTTTTTTTGAAAATTATACTTTGAATCACCAATAACTGGAAATCCAATTGAAAATAATTGCTTTCTAATTTGATGTTTTCTGCCTGTTATCGGATTTAAAATAAGCAATGTAGAATTGGTATTTTTATCTAGAACTTTATAATTAGTGATAGCAAGTTCAGATATTTTTCTATCCTTATCATAACGAATTAGATAACCAGAAAATACACCTTTGGTTTTCTCCATTTCACCATGGCAAATAGATAAATAAGATTTGTGAATTTTTCTAATTCTAAATAATGAAGTAAATAGTTGAGCATACTTTCTATTTTTGGCAATAATAAGAATTCCTGATGTTTCTTTGTCTATTCTATGAACTATAAAAGGTTCGGAATTTATAAAAATTTTGTTTTCTCTAATCAGATCAATCAAATTTTTTTTAATCTTAGTGCCTCCCTGAACAGGTAAACCATAAGGCTTGTTAATTATGCAAAAGTTTTCATTATCTTCTACTATCAAAGACTCACTATCTTTTATATCTCTTTTGCTGGGTATATATTTTTTTTTCTTACTTAAATGGTAACTAAAGGTTGGACTAAAATTATTTAAGTAAATTTTATCATCTATTTTAAGTTTATATGAGCTTTTAACTTTTGTTTTGTTAATTGTAATATTTCTATTTCTTAAAATTTTTTCAATAAGACCTTGAGGAACTTGACAGATATTTCTTTTAATCCATCTATCTATTCTAGAATTAACAAAATCTTTTTTAACTAGAAAAATTTTATCCATTTAAATAAATTTATTTGAATTTTTTATTTTAAATAATAAAAAATTATTTTTTTGTTTCTTTGGTATTATCGGGAGAGGTTTCTGATTTGCTTTCTTTAGCTTTTTTCTTTACATCTACTTTTTTTGCATTTATGTCACGATCAACCAATTCAACAATCGCCAAAGATGCTCCATCACCATATCTAAATCCAGTTTTAATTATTCTTGAATAACCACCTTTTCTATTTAAATACCTTTTTGACAAAACGTTAGTAACTTTTCTAGTATTTATTTTATCCTGCAGTTTTGAAAATAAGTTTTTCTTATTTGCTAGACTATCCTTTTTACCCAACGTAATAACTTTATCTATTTGCGGCTTTATTGCCTTTGCTTTAGGTAATGTTGTTGTTATTTGTTCATATTTTATTAGTGAATTTAGCATATTTTTAATTAAACTTTTCCTATGCTCTGATGTTCTATTTAGTTTTTTATGATGCAGTCCATGTCTCATTTTAATTTAAATGTTTTCTTCTAATTTTTGTGATAATTCAGCAATATTTTCAGGAGGCCAGTTAGGAACTTCCATGCCTAAATATAGAGACATGCTGCCTAGCACTTCTTTTATTTCATTAAGTGATTTTCTTCCAAAATTAGGGGTTCTTAACATTTCGCTTTCTGTTTTTTGAACCAAATCTCCAATATAAATTATATTATCATTTTTTAAACAATTCATAGATCGAACTGATAACTCTAATTCATCAACTTTTTTGAGTAAGTTTTTATTAAATTCAGGCTCAACTTGCGTTTGTTGAGGTATAACTTCTTTTGGTTCGTCGAAATTAATAAACATTGATAGTTGATCTTGAAAAATTCTTGCTGCATATGCTATGGCATCGTCAGCAGCTATAGATCCATTAGTTTCAATTTCTAACGTTAATTTATCATAGTCTAAGGCTTTGCCTTCGCGAGCTGTGCTTACAGAATAAGATACTTTTTTTACAGGACTAAAAAAAGAGTCTATTGCGATCAATCCTAATGGTGGATCTTTTATTTTATTTAAATTTGCTGGAACATATCCCTTTCCCGAATTAACGGTTAATTCCATATGAAATTTTGTTCCCTCATCAAGATTACAGATTGTGAAATCTGGATTTAAAATTTCAATATCGGGATTCTCCAATATTTGATTTGCTTTTATTACACCTGGCCCCGAAGCGTCTAAAATTAATTTTTTTGATCCCTCAGAATGAGATTTTAATGCTAGTGATTTAACATTTAAAACTATATCAGTTACATCTTCTCTAACACCCTTGATTGATGAAAATTCATGCAACACTCCGTCTATTTGTATTGCGGTTACCGCAGAACCTCTTATAGATGAAAGCATTATTCTTCTTAGAGAATTACCAATTGTCAAACCATAACCCTTCTCTAATGGTTCAGCTGTAATTGTAGCTATTGATTTAGTATCATGTGTTTTAACATCCACTTTCGACGGTTTAATCAACGCTTTCCAATTTTTATCATTTCCTGTCTTTTGCATTTTTTCCATTTATACTCTCCTTCTTTTTGGTGCTCTTGATCCATTATGCGCTAATGGAGTTGTATCTTTGATTGAGGTAATTTTGAAACCCTTGGCTTGCAACGCTCTCAAAGCCGTTTCTCTACCTGAGCCCGGGCCTTTAACTTCAACAGATAATATTTTCATTCCTTGTTCTAAAGCTTTTGTTCCCACTTCATCTGCAGCAATTTGAGCTGCATATGGAGTTGATTTTCTAGATCCCCTAAATCCTTTCTTTCCAGCAGAAGACCACGCAATTACATTGCCATGAACATCTGCAATTGAAATAATAGTATTGTTAAATGTTGATTTTACATAAGCAATTCCTATTAGAACATTTTTCTTAATTTTTTTCTTTTTAGAAAAATTGGACTTTTTACTTTCTATAAAACTGGAGTCTTTTGCACCAATCTTTTTTGTAGTAATTTTTATTGAATCTTTTTTTTTATCTTCCATATATTATTTTTTCAGTGGAGTTATTTTTTTTCCAGCTATAGCTATTGCTTTACCTTTTCTGGTTCGAGCATTGCAGCGGGTACGTTGGCCTCTAACAGGAAGTTTTTTTTTATGTCTTGATCCCCTATATGTAGCTAAGTCAATCAATCTTTTTATATTTAATGAAGTTTCTCTTCTTAATTCACCTTCCACTTCGATGTTTTTATCAATATATTTTCTGATTTTTAAGATTTCATCATCAGTAAGTTGATTTACTCTTTTGCTATGTGAAATATTTAAGTTTTTGCAAATTTCTTGAGAGTGCTTATTTCCAATTCCATAAATATAAGTTAAACCAACGCGAACTATTTTATTTTGAGGGATATTGATACCTGCTATACGAGCCATAAATTAATGATGTTAGATTTTTTCAAGGAAACTTATATAAAAAGCAAACATAATGTCAATCTCTTATATTTTCCAAAATTCCCTTTATTTTAGCGTAAATTTCAACATTTTTTTGGTTACCATCGATCTCAAGAAGAAGCCCCTTTTTATTATAATAGCTTATTATAGGCTTTGTTTTAACAATATAAGTTTCGTATCTATTTAGAATAATTTTAGAGTTATCATCACTCCTTTTTTCTAGATATTTCTTTTCACACTTATGATTTTTTGAATCTGGAGGGTTGAAGTAAACATTAAATATTCCAAAACACCTAGTGCAAATAAGTCTTCCATTTACTCTTTTTGAAACAACATCTTTGTCAACGTTTAGGTTAAAAACAATTGAAATTTTCTGATTAAATTCTTTTAACAATTTTTCTAAAGTATAAACTTGCGATATAGTTCTTGGATATCCATCAAAGATTAGTCTATTAAAATTTTTAGAGTCTGAAATAATTTTTCTAACTAATGCATTTACCACATTGTCAGACACAAGTTCACCATTTTTTATTAATGATTCAATTTTTTTACCTAGATCTGTTCGAGTTTTAATTTCACTTCTTAATAAATCGCCAGTAGACACTTGCTTCAAGTCAAAACTATTAATTATATTATTCGATTGCGTACCCTTTCCAGCACCTGGTGGACCGAATATTATTAGATTCATTAATTTCCAAATTTGGCTTTTTTAATTAAAGCTTGATACTGGCTACTCATTAGTCTCGTTTGAACTTGTGTTACCGTATCCATTGCAACAATTACAACAATCAATATCGATGTACCGCCTAAATAAAATGGAATTGGATATTTGGCTATTAAGAATTCGGGCATCAAACATACTAATGCTAAATATAAAGCACCAATTGTTGTTAGTTTGGTTAAGATATTATCTATATATAAAGCTGAACTTTCTCCTGGTCTAATTCCCGGTATGTATCCACCATATTTTCTTAAATTTTCGGCGGTTTCATATGGGTTAAAAACTATCGAAGTGTAAAAAAAGGTAAAAAATATAATTCCAGATCCATATAAAATCATATAGAGGGGCTTACCCTGTGAAAAAAGAGCAGATATATTTAAAAATATTTCATTTTGCGAAAAAGTAAAATTTGAAAATGTAATTGGTAACAGCAATAAAGCAGATGCAAAAATTGCAGGTATCACTCCAGCAGAATTAATTTTTAGAGGTAAATGTGATGATTCGCCTCCATACATTTTGTTTCCCATTTGTCTTCTTGGATAATTAATCAATATTTTTCTTAAGGCCCTCTCCATAAAAACAATAAAAATAATTGTGCAAATCAATAATAGGAATATAGAAATTATCATTATTGATGAAACCGCACCTGTTCTACCTAGTTCAAAAGTTGTTACAAGGGCCCTTGGTATTTCTGCCACAATACCAGAAAATATAATTAATGAAATTCCATTACCAATTCCTCTTTGAGTAATTTGTTCACCTAGCCACATTAAAAACATAGTGCTAGCTACTATCGTTATTACTGTGCTAATTCTAAAAAACATTCCAGGATTAATTACCAAATTTTCCGCAGACTCTAATCCAACTGACAACCCATAACCTTGAACAGTAGCCAATAAAACGGTTCCATATCTGGTAATTTGAGTAATCTTTTTCCTTCCTATTTCACCTTGGTTTTTAAGATTTTTAAAATAATCGGAAACCCCTGTTAATAATTGCACAATAATAGAAGACGAAATATATGGCATAATTCCCAGCGCAAAAAGAGCCATACGTGCAATGGCACCTCCAGCAAATACGTTAAACATTCCCAATAAACCTCTTTGATTGGAAGTCATAAGTTCTTGTAATGATTGTGGGTCTATACCTGGAATTGGTATAAATGTTCCCAGTCTATAAATTGACAATATTATAATAGTAAAAAGAATACGATTCTTTAAGTCACTACCTTGAGAAGATGCACCAACCATTAATGATATCTTTCTTATAATTTATTTTGTTGTTAATTTTATTGAGCCACCTTTTTTTTCTATTTTTTCTTTTGCAGATTTTGAAATAAAATCGACCTCAAGATTAATTTTATCTTTAATGTCACCATTGCCCAATAATTTTATTTTATTTATTTTATTCTTCAAAATCTTATTTTTTTTAAGTTCATTTAAATTAATAAGAATTTTAGTGTTTAATTTTCCTTTAGAAATAAATTCCTGTAATCGTTGAAGATTTATTATTGCAATATTATTTTTTTTAATTGAGTTAAAACCCCTCTTAGGTAGCCTTCTATATAAGGGCATTTGCCCGCCTTCAAAATTTTTTATTGCTATTCCTGAACGAGCTTTCTGACCCTTGTGTCCGCGACCTGATGTCTTGCCCTTTCCAGATCCTATACCTCTACCCAGTCTAATTTTTTTAGTCTTAACTTTATAATTTAATGAATTCAGATTCATTTATATTTTATTTTCATTTATTTCATATTTTTTTTTACCACGTAAATAAAAAATATTTTTTGGTGAAATTTGATTCAATAAACCTTTCATGCAAGCTCTAACTACATTATGAGAATTTGATGAACCTAATGACTTAGCCACAATGTCTTTTATTCCCACGACCTCACATATTGCTCTTATTGCTCCACTTGCTATGATTCCTGTTCCCTTAGGAGCCGATCTTAAAATTACTTTTCCGGACCCTTCTTTAGCCACAACATCATGATGTAACGTTCTTCCTTCTTTAAGTTGTATATGAATTAATCTTCTTTTAGCTAAATCTGTGGCTTTTTTAATTGCATCCGTAACCTGCTTCGCTTTAGCGTGGGCAACTCCTAATTTTCCAGATTGATTCCCAGCTACTACAAGAGCTGAAAAGGCGAATCTTCTTCCTCCTTTAACTACTTTTGTAATACGATTTATATAAATTAGTTTTTCTTTTAATTCATCATTTTGCATTTACTAAAACTCCAAACCATTTTTTCTTAAAGCATCCGTTAATAATTTAACTCTTCCATGATACTTGTAATGACCTCTATCAAAATATACCTTGGTTATATTTTTTATATTTGCTCTTTTAGCAAGTGTTTCACCAACAAATAATGACAAATCCGATTTTTTTGTTTTAGCAATTTTCTTAATATTCTTTTCTAACGAAGATGCAGCAACTATAGTTTTTTTATTTATATCGTCTATTATTTGAACAGAAATATTTTTGGAAGATCTGTTCACGGTTAATCTTAATCTATTATTTGTATTAGATTTTTTTAATTTATTTCTTATTCTCAATTTTTTTTTAACTATTTTATCTAGTCTCATTTTTTATTTCTTTTTACCTTCCTTGCGTAGCACATATTCTCCTTTTTCTTTAATTCCTTTACCTTTATATGGTTCGGTAGGTCGATATGATTTTATTTTTGATGCAACCGTTCCAATCAGCTGCTTATCTGAACCGCTGATTTTAATTATTGTTTGTTTTTCAACGCTAATATTTACATCTTTTGGAATCTCGAAATCAGTACCATGACTGTAGCCAAGTTGTAAATTCAAGTTATTACCTTTTATGGCAGCTTTGTAACCAACTCCAGTCATTTCTAAAATTTTCACAAAACCCTTATTAACACCAATAACAGTATTGTTTAAGAGGCTCCGATTCATGCCCCACATTTTTTTAATATCATCATTTTTTTGCCTGGGTTTAATTGATAATTCATTGTTTTTACTAACGTTTATTTCAAAAAGTTTTGTATCTAGATTAATTTTCTTGCTACCTAAAGGTCCCTTTATGTCAAGTCCGTCGTCATTAATTGATAGATTGACTTCTTTTGGAATTAAAATTTTTTTCTTACCAATTTTTGACATTAAAATACCTTACAAATAATTTCACCACCGACTTTAGCTTTTCTTGCCTCTGTATCGGTCATTACTCCTTTGGGAGTAGAAATAATAGCTATGCCTAAACCATTTTGTATTTTTGGAATACTTTGAGCGCTTGAATAAAATCTTCTTCCTGGTTTAGAAACCCTTTCAATATTATTTATTACTGGTGAACCAGAATTATATTTTAAATTAATTGAATATTTCGTTTTTTTTTCATTAGTTTGATCCAGTGAATAATTCAAAATAAAACCTTCTCTTTTAAGTATCTCTAAAATTTTACCTTTAAACGATGAGGCGGGCATTTCAATTTTAACATATGATCTCATTTGACCGTTGCGAATTCTTGTTATCATATCACCTATGGGATCTGTAAAACTCATATATTCCTTTCTTTTTTACCAGCTTGACTTTATCATTCCAGGTACTTTTCCCTCTAAAGTTAGTTTCCTCAAAGTTATTCTTGAAATTTTTAATTTTCTATAAACTCCATGGGATCTTCCGGTAATTTCACATCTGTTTTTAACTCTAATTTTAGATGAATTCTTTGGCAATTTTGACAATTTCATTTGAGCTTTAAATCTTTCTTCTAAACTTGCTTTCTTGTTCATAATTATTTCTTTTAATTTTTTTCTTTTATTTGCAAATTTCAAATTCAATGCAATTCTTTTTTTATTTCTATTTACTAAACTCTTTTTTGCCATATATTTTTTAATATCAATTTTTATTTTCTTTGTTAAAAGGAAAATTAAATTCTTCTAATAAAGCCAAATTATGATCTTTGTTTGTACTATGAGTTACAATTGTAATATCTAAACCACGTATTTTTTCAACTTTATCAAAATTTACTTCTGGAAAAACAACATGCTCTTTAATTCCAAGGGTATAATTTCCAAATTTATCAAAACTTCGTGAGCTTAAACCTCTAAAATCTTTTATTCTCGGAAGAGCAATATTAACGAGTCTATCGATAAATTCGTACATTCTGTTTTTTCTTAAAGTTACTTTTAAACCAGCGTCTGTATTTTTTCTTGTTTTAAAGTTTGATATAGATTTTTTGAACTTCGTAACAACAGGTTTTTGTCCAGTTATCATGGAAATATCGTCTGAATAAGATTTCAAAATTTTTTTATCATTTCCGTCTGTACCCAATCCCATATTAATAACAACTTTTTTAAATTTTGGGCTCATCAATTTATTCTTTAAGGAAAGTTTTTTTGCCAAATCAGTTTGTATTTTAGAATAATATAACTCTTTTAATCTTGGGTTCATTTTTTACCAATTCCTTTTTTTATTTCAGTTTTGTCTTTTTTATTCTCTACTCTCTTTAAATTTGATAAATGAATAAAATTTTCTTTAGAAATAATTCCTCCCTTTTTTTCTTTTGTTGTTTTTAAATGCTTTTTAACAATATTTATGCCTTTAACTTTTGCTTTATTTAATCTATTTATTACTTCGATAATTTCTCCTGATTTATTTTTATCCTTACCTGTTAGCACTTTTACGAAATTTCCTTTTTTTAAATTCATAAATTATAAAACCTCTGGTGCTAATGAAATTATTTTCATTTGACCTTTAGATCTTAGTTCTCTCGTTACTGGTCCAAAAATTCTTGTTCCTAATGGTTCGCCCTTTTCATCTGTTAACACTGCTGCATTGTTGTCAAATTTTACTTTTGAGCCATCGTTTCTAAAAATACCCTGTTTAGTTCTAACTATTACAGCTTTGTGTACTGAACCTTTCTTTACTTTTCCCCTTGGAATAGCTTCCTTGATGCTAACTACAATTGTGTCTCCAATCGAAGCGTATCTTCTCTTTGAACCACCTAAAACCTTTATACATTCAATTTTTTTTGCCCCTGTGTTATCTGCGACAAATAGTTCTGTTTGAACTTGAATCATTTACTTTCCTCTAATACTTTAAATTGTTTATTTTTAGAATAAGGTTTTGATTCTTCAATGAGTACAATGTCTCCAATTTTAAACTTATTTTTTTCATCATGAGCATGATATTTTTTTCTACTTGTAACAATTTTTTTTAAAAAAGGATGTTGATATTTTCTCTCTACCAATACAACTATGGTTTTTTTATTTTTATCACTAATCACTTTTCCTTTTAATATTTTCTTTGGCATTTTATTTTTTATTAATTAATGTACTAATTCTTGCTATTGTTTTTTTTGTCTCTTTAAACTTTGATGGGTTTGTTAATTGTCCATTAGTTTTTCTAAACCTTAAGTTAAATAAATCTTTTTTAAATTTATCAAGATTCTTATGTAATTGATCTTTTGTAAGTTTATTTATTTCTTTAAGTTTCATAAATTATCTTTTTATAAATTTTGTTTTAATTGGAAGTTTTGCTGAAGCTTTATATAAAGCTACCTTTGCAACTGATTCGGTTACTCCATCAACTTCAAACAAAATTCTACCTGGCTTTACTCTACAAACCCAATATTCTGGAGTTCCTTTTCCTTTACCCATGCGGACTTCAGTGGGTTTTTTTGACACAGGTATATTAGAAAATATTCTTGTCCATACTTTTCCCGTTCTTTTCATATATCTTGTTAATGCCACTCTCGCTGCTTCAATTTGATTTGAAATAATTCTATCTGGTTGTAGCGCCTTTATTCCATATTCACCAAAATTTAGTTTGTCACATCTATGAGCCTTTCCATGAATTCGCCCTTTATGTGCTTTTCTATATTTGGTTCTTGCTGGTTGAATCATAATTAAATTTTATTAGTCTCTTGACTGAATTCTTTTCTAAATATTTTTCCTTTATATATCCAAACCTTGACACCTATCATTCCATAGGTAGTTAAAGCTTCCGATTCAGCATAATCAACATCCGCTCTTAAAGTATGCAAAGGAATGCTTCCCTCACTTAACCATTCGGATCGGGCAATTTCATTGCCAGCTAACCTTCCGCTTACACAAACCTTTATTCCTTTGGCACCCAGTCTTAGTGCAGACTGTATTGCTCTTTTCATAGCTCTTCTGTAAGAAATTCTTTTTACTAACTGTTGAGCTATATTTTCAGCAACCAAATAACTATTTAGTTCTGGTTTTTTAATTTCTTTAATGTTTAAAGTAATCTCGTGACTGGTTAATTTGGACAATTTTTTTTTGATTTTTTCTATATCACTTCCCTTTTTTCCAATAACAAAACCTGGTCTAGAAGTATAAATAGTTACAAAACATTTTTTTGCTGATCTTTCGATCATAACTTTGGATATTCCTGAGTTTACTACGTTTTTTTTTATATATTCTCTAATTTTGAAGTCTTCAATTAGATTGTTTCCAAATTGATTTTTTTTTGCAAACCAAACAGAATCCCATCCTCTGTTCACACCTAATCTAAAACCAACAGGATTAACTTTTTGTCCCATGATTCTCCTGCTTTATAAGTTTGTCTGATAAAATAATTGTCACATTACTATAAGGTTTTTTTATAGGACTCGCTCTTCCTTTTGCTCTAGGTCTAAATCTTTTCATTACGATTGATTTGCCACAATATGCTTCTTTTACAAATAATCTATCAATATCATATTGAAAATTATTTTCTGCATTAGCTACAGCAGAGTGTATGGTCTTTTTTATTTCTTTACATATCCTTTGGTTAGCAAACGTTAGATCTCGTAAAGCATGGTCAACTTTTTTCCCAACTATACCTCTCAAAATTAACCCTATCTTCCTTGTACTACTCCTAACGTTTTTGTTGACTGATTTAACTAAATTTTCTTTATTTGTTAATTGTTTATTTTTTTTCATTTAAATTTTTTTTAGCTTCAGGTGCTTGTTGTGCTACTTGTTTAGCTTTTTTATCTGCTGGAGTATGACCAGAAAATTGCCTGGTTGGTGAAAACTCGCCAAGCTTGTGTCCAACCATATCTTCGGAAATGGTAATTGATATAAATTTTTTTCCATTATGTATCAAAAAACTTGATCCTACAAATTCAGGAATTATTGTGGACTTTCTAGACCAAGTTTTAATAGGTTTCATATTTTTTGTTGTATTCTTCTGCTTTTCAATTTTTTTAATTAAATTTGGATCTACAAATGGTCCTTTCCACACTGATCTAGCCATAAATTAAACTCTCTTTTTCCTTCTCATAATAATATACTTGTTTGTTCTCTTATTATTCCTAGTTTTTAATCCTTTTGCAGATTGTCCCCATGGAGAAACAGGATTTCTGCCTCCAGAAGATTTTCCCTCACCTCCACCATGAGGATGATCTACAGGGTTCATTGCTACTCCTCTTACACTTGGTCTGATGCCTAGCCACCTGTTTCTTCCAGCTTTACCAATTTTTATATTTTTTTGATCAGGGTTAGACAAAACACCAATGGTGGCTTTTGCTCTACTAATTATTTTTCTAATTTCACCTGATGCTAGTTTTATTATTGAATATTCTCCATCTGAACCGGTAATTTGAACGGATGAACCAGCCGCCCTTGCAATTTTTGAACCTCCGCCGGGTTTCATTTCAACGTTGTGTATTGCCGTTCCATCTGGAATATCACTCAAAGGCATGGAATTTCCTATCTTTATCTCTTTTTTATTTCCCGAAATAATCTTATCTCCAATTTTGATTCCTTGAGGTAGTAGCATATATGCTCTTTCTCCATCTTCATACTTAACCAACATAATATGCGAAGTTCTATTAGGATCATATTCTATCCTTTCAACCACTGCTTCAATGTTATGTTTATTTCTAAAAAAATCTATTTTACGAAATTTTTGTTTATGTCCAGATCCTCTTCTTCTTGAAGTAATTCGTCCCAAATTATTTCTTCCAGAAGCAGATTTTATTCCAAATGTAAGTGATTTGATCGGCTTACCTTTCCAAAGATCTTTCTTCTCAATAATAACCGTTCCTCGGGTTGATTTTGTGTAGGGCTTAAATGTTTTTAATGTCATTTCATATACCTGTGGTTAAATCAATATTTTGACCTTTTTTTAATGTAATAATTGCTTTCTTGTATCCACGAACTTTAGTTTTTTTGCCTCTTGTTATTTTAATTCTTCTTTGTTTATTAATTATATTTATTTTAATAACTTTCACTTTGAAAATTTTTTCAATATTTTTTTTAATAGATATTTTATCAGCTAAACTATTTACTTTGAATACCACTTTATTTATTTCAGATAAGTTAGTTGATTTTTCAGTTACCAGTGGACTTAATATACTGTCATATAAATTAATTTTATTCATGATCTGAAAGTCTTTTTTCTAATTCTTTAGTTGAAGATTCGCTAAACATAATTTGTTTATATTTTAAGATATCGTATGTAGTTAGATAAGATGCTTCAATTAATTTTATATTGGGAATATTTCTTGTTGATAACTCAATGTTTTTTTTTGTTTTTAAATCTACAACAATCAAAGCACTGCTAATTCTATTCGTTTTTAAAAATTTGATAAATTGTTTTGTTTTACTAATTTTGTCTTTAATATCTTCAAATATTATTAAATTTTTATCTTTAGTTTTTTGAGATATTGCACTAATTAAACTACTTTTTTTTTCCTCCTTGTTTATCTTTCTTGCTTTATAAACTTTTCCTTTTGGGCCATGTGCTACACCACCTCCAACAAATAATGGTGCTTTTTTGCTTGCATGTCTTGCATTTCCAGTACCTTTCTGCGCATGAATTTTGGCTGTAGAACCTATTATTTGATTTCTTTGTTTTGTTTTTGCAAGTCTGATTTTTGAATTTGCAACTTGAGAATAAAGAACTTGACCGATTAATTTGTTATTTATGTAGGAAGAAAATATTTTTTCTGAAACTTCAAATGCTGTTACTTTACCCTTTATGCTAATGCTGTCTATTTTCATTATTTATTCACTTTTTATATCTTTTTTTTCTACTTTCTTTAGTATATCTTCTTTTTTTTCTTCAACTTTTGTAGTTTTTTTTTCATTCCTAACATTCATCTTTTCCGGATTTTTATCTTGTTTCTCAACTATTTTATTTTTTTCTAAAATTGTTTTTTTATTTATTTTCTTAACCGAGTTCTTTAAGAATACTAATGCGTTTTTTGACCCTGGTATAGAACCTTTTAAGTATATTAAATCATTATCCAAATCTGATTTAATTATCTCTAGATTCAATGTTGTTCTAAATTTGTCTCCCATGTGTCCAGCCATTTTTCTTCCTTTAAATACTTTTCCTGGGTCCTGACGTTGTCCAGTAGAACCACCAGATCGATGTGATATTGATACTCCATGTGATGCTCTTAAACCTGAAAAATTATGTCTTTTCATAACTCCGGCGAACCCTTTACCGATGCTTTTTGATGTAACATCAACGAACTTAACATCTTTAAAAATTTCTAATCCAATTTCATTTCCTTCTTTAAAATTTGATATATTTTCTACCCTATACTCTTTTAAATATTTTTTGGGTTCTGTAGATTTTTTACCGTAAAAACCCTTCATAGACTTAGTCAATTTAGATGTTTTAATTTTTCCAAACCCGACTTTAATAGCGTCATACCCTCTTTTATCTTTTGTAATTAAGTCTATCACTCTTCCTTTTTCTATTTTTATAACAGTTACCGGAACAGACGTTCCTATAGGAAAAAATTCCCTGCTCATTCCAATTTTTGTTCCAATTAAACCAATATTTGTCATTTATTACCTTATATCTTTATTTCAACATCCACTCCTGAAGCTAAATCCAGTTTCATTAATGCTTCAATAGTTTGAGGTGTCGGCTCTTCAATATCAATCAATCTTTTATGTGTTCTTGTTTCAAATTGTTCTCTACTTTTTTTATCAATATGTGGAGATCTTAGGACGGTATATTTTTCTATTTTTGTTGGTAGTGGAATAGGTCCTTTAATGTTGGCACCTGTTCTTTTTACAGTGTTTACTATATCAAGTGTCGACTGATCTAAAATTTTATTGTCATATGCTCTAAGTTTAATTCTAATATTTTGTTTTTCCATATTTTATGCCATTTTTTTTGTTACTTCTTCCTGAACATTTTGAGGTACTTTTTCATAATGGTCAAAAAACATTGAATATTGAGCTCTTCCTTGAGACATTGATCTCAAATTATTTACATAACCAAACATATTTGCAAGAGGTACCATGCCTGTTATCACTGTTATATTGCTTCGAGATTCAGTTCCGTTAACCTGCCCCCTTCGGCTATTTAAATCGCCAATGACATCTCCCATATAATCTTCTGGTGTAACAATTTCTACTCTCATAATCGGTTCAAGAAGTTTTAAAGAAGCCCTTATGCATACTTCTTTAAAACAGTGTCTTGATGCTATTTCAAAAGCCAAAACACTTGAATCTACATCGTGATGCAAACCATCTACTATGGTTACCTTGTAATCAATAATTGGAAATCCAGCTAAAATTCCAGAATCTGAAACGCTCTCTATTCCTTTTTCCACTCCTGGTATAAATTCTTTTGGAATAGATCCACCCTTAATCTTGTTTTCAATTTCTCTACCTTTTCCTGGCTCCAGAGGTTCTATTGCAAGTTTAACTCTTGCAAATTGTCCAGCACCACCACTTTGTTTTTTGTGAATATAATCAAATTCGGCGTTACCCAAAATTGTTTCTCTATAGGCTACTTGTGGTGCACCAATATTTGCCTCTACTTTAAACTCTCTTTTCATTCGATCAACTATAATATCTAAATGCAATTCGCCCATACCCTTTATGATTGTTTGACCAGTTTCTTCATCGGTTGATACTTTAAAAGACGGATCTTCCCTTGCCAATCTTCCTAGAGCTTCACCCATCTTTTCTTGGTCTGCATTAGTTTTTGGTTCAACCGCAATCTCAAGAACTGGATCTGGAAATTCCATAGGTTCTAGTACAATTTGATTATCTTCATCAGATAAAGTATGTCCCGTCATTGTATATTTTAAACCAGCTAAAGCCACTATATCACCTGTATTAACTTCTTTTACATCTTCTCTATTATTGGCGTGCATAAGCAACATCCTGCCAACTCTTTCCTCCTTATCTTTAGTAGTGTTATAAATTCCAGTGCCTGATTTTAATGTACCTGAATATATTCTAATAAAAGTTAAAGTTCCCACAAAAGGATCGGTTGCAACCTTAAATGCTAGAGCTGATAACGATTCCTTATCATCAAATTTTCTTTCAATTTCATCTTTTGAATTAGGTTTTGTGCCATTAATTGATCCTATATCTTTAGGACTTGGTAAAAAGTCTACCACAGCATCCAATAAAGGTTGTACACCCTTATTTTTAAATGCTGAACCGGTTAATACTGGTACAAAATCAAAATTTAAACCACCTTTTCTAATACAGTATATTAAATCAGACTGTGATATTTCCTTTCCATTTAGATAATCGTCCATCAATTTTTCATCTTGTTCTACTGCCGTTTCCATTAATTCTTTCCTATATTTTTTAGCCTGCTCATGTAACTCATTTGGTATTTCTACATATTCAAATTCTGCTCCTAACTTTTCTTCTTTCCATAAAACTGCTTTCATTTTAACTAAATCAATTACACCTTTGAATGAGGACTCTATTCCCACCGGTATTTGCATAACTAATGGTTTTGATCCAAGGCGATCTTTTATCATTTCAACGCATCTAAAAAAATCTGCTCCTGTTCTATCAAGCTTATTTACAAAACAAATACGTGGAACATTATATTTATTTGCTTGCCTCCAAACTTGTTCTGATTGAGGTTCTACCCCAGCAACACCATCAAATACTGCAACGGCACCATCTAATACCTTTAAAGACCTTTCTACTTCAATGGTAAAATCAATATGCCCAGGAGTATCAATAATATTAATTTTGTGATCTCTCCAATAACAAGTTGTCGCTGCTGAAGTAATTGTAATACCTCTTTCTTGTTCTTGTTCCATCCAATCCATTGTTGCGGCGCCATCATGAACTTCCCCGATCTTATGACTCTTGCCCGTATAATATAGAATTCTTTCCGTTGTGGTTGTCTTTCCGGCATCAATATGAGCCATGATCCCAATATTTCTATATTTATCTAAAGTGTGTGTTCTAGGCATGATTAATTACCATCTAAAATGTGCAAAGGCTTTATTTGACTCTGCCATTTTATGTACATCTTCTTTTTTTTTTATCGCTGAACCCTTTCCCTGATATGCATCATAGAGTTCAAAACAAATTTTATCGGACATATTTTTATCTTTTCTTTTTTTTGAAGCATTAACCAGCCATCGAATTGCCAAAGCCTTCGATCTTTTTTGTTTAACCTCAACAGGAACTTGATAGGTTGCTCCACCAACTCTTCTTGATCTCACTTCAATAGCAGGTTTAATATTATTTATTGCTGTATCAAAAATTTTGATTGGCTCTTCTTTTGTTTTTGATTGCAATTTATTTAAAGCATCATAAACAATTTTTTCAGCAATTGTTTTTTTTCCATCGTACATTATTGAATTCATTAATTTTAATATTAGATCAGACTTATATTTTGCATCTTTTAAAAAAGTTCTCTTTGGTGCTCTTCTTTTTCTAGACATAAATCCTATTATTTTGGTCTCTTTGCCCCATACTTTGATCTTTGTTGTTTGCGATTTGTAACTCCCTGTGTGTCTAGATTTCCTCTTAATATGTGATATCTAACTCCAGGCAAATCCTTAACTCGACCTCCTCTAATTAATACAACAGAGTGTTCTTGTAAATTATGACCTTCTCCTGGAATATAACAAGTAACCTCATGTCCATTGGACAATCTTACTCTCGCAACTTTTCTTAATGCTGAATTAGGTTTTTTGGGTGTTGTCGTATACACTTTTATACATACACCTTTTTTTTGTGGTGAACGTTCTAATGCAGGTACTTTGTTCCTGTATTTTGGTTTAATCCTTGGTTTTTTTGTCAATTGGTTAATTGTTGGCATAATTTAATATAATTTTTGGATGAAAAAAGTATGAATAGATCAACACTTTGTGGCAGCGTTTAAGGCTAATCAACCTTACTTCCAACCATAAAATTTTGGGTAAAGTACTAATTGAATGGTAAATTGTCAATAATTAATAATGCAAAAGCAAATTATTATTTTGCTGTTATTGACTGTTCAGTAACTTTTTCTACTGCTTTTTCAGAAATATATTTTTTGTCTTTTTCTTTTGCTAAATTACTCCACTTATTCTTAACCATACCTGTGCCAGCTGGTACCAATCGTCCTACTATTACATTTTCCTTTAAACCTCTTAATCTGTCTACTTTACCTTTTATTGCTGCATCAGTTAAAACTCTAGTAGTTTCTTGGAACGACGCTGCAGAAATAAATGAATTTGTCTGCAAAGAAGCTTTGGTTATACCCAAGAGAACTCTTTCTACGATAGCTGGTTTTTTCCCATTTTTTATTAAATTTTCGCTCTCTTCTTCTAACTCATTTTTATCAATTATTTCTTGTTTTAAATATTTTGAATCTCGTGGATCTTTAATTTCCACTTTTTTCAGCATCTGTCTTACAATTACTTCGATATGTTTATCATTAATTACTACACCTTGTAATCGATAAACTTCTTGAACTTCATTTACAAAATAATCTGTCAATTGCTCTACACCTAAAATTTTCAAAATATCGTGTGGGGCTGGGCTACCGTCCAGTAAATATTCACCCTTTTTAATATTTTCTCCTTCGTTAAAATTAATATGTTTTCCTTTTGGAACCAAATAATTTGAAACTTCTCCATCATTTGATTGAATTGATATTTTTAATTTACCTCTCACTTCCTTACCAAAATTTACGTTACCATCGTTTTCAGCAATGATTGCACTTTCTTTTGGCTTCCTTGCCTCAAATAATTCTGCTACTCTGGGTAGGCCTCCGGTAATATCTTTTGTTTTTGAAGTTTCTTTTGGCAATCTTGCGATTACGTCACCAGCTAAAATATGCTGGCCGTCTTTGACCGATAAAATTGAATCTGGAACCAAATAATATCTAGCTTCATTGTCATCCGCTTTTTTAATTATGTTACCTTTTTCATCCCTTAAAGTGATCCTGGGTTTCAAATCTGTATTCTTAGATTGTGATCTCCAATCAACAACAGATTTTGATGAAATTCCTGTTGCATCGTCAACAGTTTCGGCTAATGATATTCCATCTATTAAGTCAACATAGTTTGCTATACCACTTTTTTCGGCTATCACTGGCATTGTATAAGGATCCCATTCGCAAATTTTATTTCCCTTTTTGATTATTTCATCATTTTGAAAGTAAAGTTTTGCTCCATAAGGTATTTTGTAAAGTGCTATTTGTTGTCCATTATTATCTTCTATTGCTAACTGAGTATTTCTTCCCATAACAACTTGGTTTTTCTTGGAATCTTCTAATAAATTTTTATTAATTATTTTTAAAATGCCGTCTGTTTTAGTAACAACTTGGAAGTCTTGTTTAATTTGAGCTGTTCCTCCTACGTGAAATGTTCTCATAGTTAACTGTGTTCCGGGTTCACCGATTGATTGAGCAGCTATCATCCCAACTGCCTCTCCCAAAGTTACCAATTTACCTCTTGAAAGATCTCTTCCATAGCAAGTGGCACATATTCCATCTTTAGATTCGCATGTGATTACTGAAAAAACTTTGATTGATTTTACTCCAGCTGAATCAATTTTTTCACAAGCAACCTCATCTATCATTTTTTTCCTCTTAATCAAAACTTCACCATTAAGTGGATTTTTAATATCCTCTGCAGACGTTCTACCTAATGCTCGCTCTGACAAACTAACTAAAATATTGCCTCCTTCAATAATTTCCGAAAGAACAATACTTTGATTAGTTCCGCAATAATGTATCTTTACTGAAAGATCTTGAGCTACATCACAAAGCCTTCTTGTTAAATATCCTGAATTTGCCGTTTTAAGTGCAGTATCAGCCAAGCCTTTTCTAGCACCATGGGTAGAATTAAAATATTCAAGAGCGGTTAATCCTTCTTTAAAATTTGAAACAATTGGTGTCTCAATAATTTCTCCAGAAGGTTTTGCAATTAGTCCACGCATACCAGCCAATTGTTTCATTTGAGCTGCCGAACCTCTCGCTCCAGAGTCTGCCATCATAAACACCGAGTTTAAATTGTTAGTTTTGTTATCTGATTCATTTATTGTAATGGATGAAATTTTCTTCATCATCTCTTCTGCCACTAGATCAGTACATTTTGACCAAGCATCAACTACCTTATTGTATTTTTCTCCTCTAGTAATTAATCCTTCAGCATATTGATTTTCATATTCTTCAATCATTTTTTTGGTATTATTTACTAAAGTTTGTTTTTTTTCAGGAATAATTAAATCATCTTTTCCAAATGATATACCGGACATAAATGCATATTTAAAACCAAGATCCTTTATTTTATCGCAAAAAATTACCGTACTTTTTTGTCCACAGAATCTGAAAACTATATCAATAATTTCCGATACTTGTTTTTTTGCTAATATTCTATCAACTAGAGAAAATTTAATGTTTGGATTTTTTGGTAAGATATTAGCTAATAAAAATCTTCCAGCTGTACTTGTATATTTTTCGTTTACAATTTTTCCTTTTTCGTCAATCGCTTCAAATCTAGAAATTATTCTAGAATGAACGTTTATTGCATCGCATTCTAAAGATTGATCAATTTCAGAAGCGTCTACAAAATAACCCTCTATTTTATCAGTATTAATTGGTTTTTGAGATAAATAATATATCCCTAAGATCATATCTTGACTTGGCACTATAATTGGTTTTCCATTAGATGGACTTAGAATATTATTTGTAGACATCATTAAAATTCTTGCTTCAAGTTGAGCCTCTAGACTTAATGGAATATGAACAGCCATCTGATCACCATCGAAATCTGCGTTAAATGCAGAACACACAAGCGGGTGCAATTCGATTGCATTTCCTTCAATCAATTTAGCCTCAAAAGCTTGAATTCCCAGCCTATGTAAAGTTGGAGCTCTATTTAATAATATTGGGTGTTCTCTAATAATGTGTTCTAAGGCATCCCACACTTCATCTTTTTCTTTTTCAACTATTTTTTTAGCTTGTTTTATTGTTGTAGATAAACCCATTTTATCCAACCTCGCGTATAAAAATGGTTTAAATAATTCTAGTGCCATTTTTTTTGGTAAGCCACATTGGTGAAGTTTTAAATCAGGACCAACTACGATTACTGACCTTCCTGAATAATCAACTCTCTTTCCTAACAAATTTTGTCTAAATCTACCATATTTCCCTTTTAACATTTCTGATAAAGATTTTAGTGGTCTTTTTCCTGTTCCAGTTATAACTCTGCCTCTTCGGCCATTGTCAAATAATGCATCAACTGATTCTTGCAGCATTCTTTTTTCGTTTCTTATTATTATTTCTGGAGATTTTAGATCCATGAGTCTTTTTAATCTGTTATTCCTATTTATAACCCTTCTGTATAAATCGTTTAGATCAGATGTAGCAAATCTACCCCCGTCTAATGGAACCAAAGGTCTTAATTCTGGAGGTATTACAGATATTGTTGTTAATATCATCCATTCTGGCTTTCCGTCTGAACTTATAAAATTGTCTATTAACTTTAATCTTTTAATTGCCCGTTCTTCAGCAACTTTTGATTTTAATTTCTTTACTTGTTCAGATAGTTTTTCTCTTTCATCTTTTAAATTTAGAGACCTAAGTATTTCTAGTATTGCTTCAGCTCCAATGCCAGCTGTAAAAGCATCTTCACCAAATTTGTTCTGATTATCGGTCAGTTCATTCTCGGTTAATAACTGATTTTTTTTAAGTGTTGTTAATCCAGGTTCAATGACAATAAAATTTTCAAAATATAATATTTTTTCTACTTCTTTTAATTTCATGTCGATTGCTAAAGAAATTCTGCTTGGTAAAGATTTTAAAAACCAAATGTGAGCAACTGGTGTTGCTAAATTAATGTGACCCATTCTTTCACGTCTTACGTTAGACTTTGTGACTTCCACGCCACATTTTTCACAAATGATTCCCCTAAATTTCATTCTTTTATATTTGCCACACAAACATTCATAGTCTTTAATTGGTCCAAATATTCTACAACAAAATAATCCATCTTTTTCGGGCTTAAAAGTTCTGTAATTAATTGTTTCAGGTTTTTTAATTTCTCCAAAAGACCAAGATTTAATTTTTTCAGGACTAGCCAAGCTAATTCTAATGCTACTAAAATTTTCTTCTATAGGAGGTTTGTTTTTAAAAAAATCCGTCAACTCTTTTTTCATAATTTATTTTAATTCAATATTTAATCCTAGTGACTTAATTTCTTTGGTTAGTACGTTGAAAGACTCGGGGACACCTGATTGAAAATTCTCCTCCCCTTTAACAATCGTTTCATATATTTTAACTCTTCCAGCTACATCATCAGATTTAACTGTTAGTATTTCTTGTAAGGTATAAGCAGCTCCATAAGCTTCTAAAGCCCAAACTTCCATTTCACCAAATCTTTGACCTCCAAGTTGAGCTTTTCCTCCTAAAGGTTGTTGGGTTACCAAACTATATGGTCCCGTTGATCGAGCGTGTATTTTATCTTCCACAAGATGATGTAATTTTAACATATAAATAGTACCCACTGTTACTGGTCTTTCAAATTTTTTCCCTGTTCTTCCATCCCATAATATTGTTTGTCCAGATGTAGGCAAATTAGCTAGTTTAAGCATATCAGATACATTTTTTTCCTTAGCTCCATCAAATACCGGAGTAGATATAGGAACTCCTTTAATTAAATTTTCACAAAGATCATTAAACTCAATTGATGTTAAATTTTTAATAGCTATATCGTAAAAATCCTTTCCATAAATTGATTTCAGCAAGGAAATAACGTCATCACTAATGTTTGTTTTATCTCTATTTTTATTAATTAATTTTTTTAGATTCTCCCCTAATTCAGAACAACTCCAACCAATGTGAGTTTCTAAAATTTGTCCAACATTCATTCTACTTGGAACCCCAAGTGGATTTAGAACTATATCTACAGGTTTTCCATTTTCCATATATGGCATATCTTCAACTGGAACTATCTTGCTAATGACTCCTTTGTTTCCGTGTCTTCCTGACATTTTGTCACCAGGTTTCAGGCGCCTCTTTACTGCAACAAAAACTTTTACCATTTTCATAACACTTGGCAATAATTCATCTCCTTGTCTAATTTTTTCAACCTTATCTTCAAATCTTTCTTTAATATCCGTTTTAACTTTTTTATATTGTTCTATTAACGTTAAAAGACTCTCATTTTTAGATTTATCCTTTAGTGATAAATTAAATAAATCGCCTAAATTCATTTGTTCTATTTTTTGTTCTTTAATTTTTTCGCCTGGTTTAAATTTTTCAAATTGCTCTTTTAGCGCCGAATGTTTAATTATTTGAGTAGCTCTTTGTAACGTATTTCTTCCTAAGATCTCTTCTTCAACCACCTTATCTTCTTGGATCATCTCTATTTCATTTCTTTCAATTGCTATAGATCTTTCATCTTTTTCTAGACCGTGCCTATTAAACACCTTAACATCTACTACAACCCCTGCACTTCCCAATGGTAAACGTAAAGAAGTATCGATAACATCAATTGCTTTTTCACCAAAAATAGACCTTAAAAGTTTTTCTTCAGGTCCAGTTGGAGTATCACCTTTCGGTGTAACCTTTCCTGCTAAAATATCATTAGGTTTAACTTCGGCTCCAATATAAACAACGCCAGACTCATCTAAATTTTTTAACACTTCCTCACTTACATTTGGAATATCTCTCGTTATTTCTTCTGTTCCTAATTTTGTATCTCTTGCCATCAACTCGTATTCTTCAATATGAATTGATGTGAACACATCGTCAGTCACACATCTTTCGGAAATTAGAATTGAATCTTCAAAATTATATCCAAGCCAAGGCATAAATGCTACAGTAACATTTCTTCCCAATGCAAGTTCACCCAATTTTGTAGATGGACCGTCTGCAATTATATCTCCTTCGGAAACCAAATCACCGACTCTGACTAATGGTTTTTGATTAATGCAAGTATTTTGGTTTGATCTTTGAAATTTTAATAAATTGTAGATATCAACTCCTGACTTACTCAAATCCTTCTCGGAGGTAACTTTTACAACTATTCTTTTTCCATCAATTTTATCAACTACACCACTTCGTCTTGCAACAATTGTTACTCCTGAATCAAGTGCAACATCTTTTTCAATACCTGTACCCACTAAGGGTGCCTCTGGTTTAATTAAGGGTACTGCTTGTCTCATCATATTTGAACCCATTAAAGCTCTGTTTGCATCGTCATTTTCTAAGAAAGGAATCAAAGATGCGGCAACGGATACAAGTTGTTTTGGTGATACATCTATATAGTCAATATTTTCTGATTTAGACAAAATAAAATTTAAAGATTTTCTACAGGACACTAAGTCTTCCAAAAAATTTCCATTACTATCAATCGGAGAATTTGCTTGCGCTATGGTATATTTTGATTCTTCCATAGCTGATAAATAATCTATTTTCTCAAGAACTTTAGCATCAACGACCTTTTTGTATGGACTTTCAATAAAACCATATTTATTAATTCTTGAATATGTTGATAAACTACTAATCAATCCAATATTTGGTCCCTCGGGTGTTTCTATGGGACAAATTCTTCCGTAGTGTGTTGGGTGGACATCTCTTACTTCAAATCCCGCTCTCTCTCTTGTCAATCCCCCTGGACCAAGTGCTGAAACTCGTCTTTTATGTGTTATTTCAGACAATGGATTAGTTTGATCCATAAATTGGGAAAGTTGAGAAGTTCCAAAAAAATCTTTTAAAGCTAACGTTAATGGTTTTGCGTTAATGAGATCTTGTGGCATCGCTGACTCAATCTCTAGAACTGACATTTTTTCTTTGATTGCTCTTTCCATCCTGTATATGCCAATACGTGATTGATTTTCAACTAATTCCCCTACGGATCTGACTCGTCTGTTACCTAAATGATCAATATCGTCAACCTCATTTTTACCATCACGAAGATCTAACATAAGTTTAATAATTGCAATAATATCTTCGTTCCTAAGTATAGTTATTTTGTCTGAACAATTTAAATTTAATCTTGAATTAATCTTTACTCTTCCTACATCGGACAAATCATAGCGTTCTGAGCCAAAAAATAAATTTTGAAAGATTTGATTTGCAATTTCAAAAGTAGGAGGTTCTCCTGGTCTTAAAATTTTATAAATATCGGTAATTGCTTCTTCTTTAGTATTATTTTTATCTGCCAATATGGTTTTAAGCAAATAAGGTCCTTTGTTAATGGTGTTAGTATTGGAAATTTGGATCGTTTTTATATTATTTTCTATAATTTTAGCTAAAATTTCTTCAGTGATTTCCGTTCCTACGGAAATATTTTCTTCAGAGTCCAAACTTATACTGTTCTGCAAAAATCTTCCATAAATTGCGTCGTTTGAAACATAAATATCTTTTAATCCATTGTCATAAAGCTTTTGTGCTTTTGACAAATTAGTTCTAGATCCCAATTTAACAACTATCTTATTAGTCTTTGCATCAATTATTTCTTCTGAAATTTTTTTAAATTTGTAGTTTTCTGGTTTAAATGTTGTTTTCCATTTAGTTAATTTAGAATTGTATTCAAATTTTTCACTTTCATAGAACAACTCAGCTATTTCTTTTTTATTATAATTCAATGCTTGTAACAAAGTTGACACAAGCAATTTTCTTTTTCTATCTATTCTGAAATACAATAAATCCTTTATATCGTATTCAAAATCTAACCAAGATCCTCTATTTGGAATTACCCTGCAATTAAATAATAATTTGCCACTGGAGTGAGTTTTTCCCTTATCATGATCAAAGAAAACCCCAGGGCTTCTATGCATTTGATTGACGACAACCCTTTGTACTCCATTAACTATAAATGTTCCACTAGGTGTCATCATTGGGATTTCTCCCATGTAAACTTCTTGTTCTTTAGCAGACAATATTTCTTTAGTATTATTTTCGTGATCAATTTCGTAAATTACTAGTCTTAAAATAGGTTTTAAAGCTGATGAATAAGTTAAATCCCTCTGAATACATTCTTCTACACCGTATTTTGGTTTTTCCAATCGATAAGAAACATATTCTAATGTCGCTTTTTCTGCTAAATCTTCTATGGGAAATATGTCTTTAAAAACTCTAG
>Ga0187833_10001168_pt1 | contig 30462 bp, 26 predicted proteins | sample ETNtaG_37_FD_167968 | JGI IMG/M metagenome (GOLD analysis project Ga0187833, IMG submission 167968) | Marine microbial and viral communities from oxygen minimum zone, Eastern Pacific Ocean - ETNP2014_SV_400_PacBio MetaG (Illumina Assembly) | ecosystem: Environmental > Aquatic > Marine > Hypoxic...
ACGTAGTAGTTTCAATGGAGCCGATGATCATGATCCCGGAAGGCCAACCTGGTGCCGGCGGGTACCGCGAGCACGACATCCTGATTGTTACCGAAACGGGTGCCGATAACATCACCAGGTTTCCTTTTGGGCCGGAACACAACATTATTCCCTGCTAGGCCCTCGCTGCCAGATTCAGCATGCGCTTAGCGCATTATAAGGCTCAGGGAATTCGTTTATTCACCACTACGGCAAGTTCTTGAGTCTGGATTGGATCAAATGGGTTGGTCATTCCGAGTAGATCACCCGAGGATTTGAGTGCATTGCCGGAGCGTGAGATATGGACACCCACTACAAGTTGACGGTGGCTCAAAAGCGAACCCCCGGTCATCACGGTTGCCCGGTCATCAAGGGTGATTTGTCTCGGCAAGGGCAGTGCCGATAATTTTCGGGCAGCCACAGGCATCGGTGGACCCTCTGGCGTTCGGGCATAAAGAAATAGCGTATCTTCAGAGGTGACACTGCCTAGCAGATCCGGGGCTATCGATACTGCGACCCGTAGCGGCTCCGTCATCTGGGTCTGATTTTTCTGCAACTCGGCACTGGCACGACCTATCATGACTCGTACTTCACTTAGTAATTCGGGCTGGTCAATCACGAGGGGTTCCAGGCGCCGCCAGAAGGCCAGGGCCTGAATCGACTCGCCGCGCTCCTCAGCCGCAATTCCGGCTAGCCACAGGCCCTGAATCTGTTCTGGGTCGAGCGCCAGCGCCTCAGTGATTAGCTGGGTGGCCTGGCCGGCCAACGATCCATTATTGGACATGGCAAGTGCATCTGCGAGGCGAACAAGGAACTCCGGATTCCTCGGTTCGAGTTGCCCTAAGCGCTCATAAGCCGTTACCGCCTCAGGGTAACGGCCAGTGCTCATCAGTGCATTGGCGAGCAGGGTCCAGCCACGCACATCGTCAGGCCGATCTAACAGGCGTTCGCGAAGCTTGGAGAGCATCGCATCGACATCAGGCGCTGAGGGTTGGGCTGAGGTTAGTTGCTGTGCCGTTAAACCTGGGCTGGGGTCGAGAGCGCCCGGATGTCCTAAAAACAGGTAAAGCCCCAATGCCGCTAATGGCATGAGGGCCGCAAGCAGCGTCGCGGTAACCGGTGCAGGCGTTCTGATTAAGGGGGATGCTGGATCTTGGTCCTGGTCAAGATCGCTCAGCAGGTTGATTTCGAGTTCGGCTCGGGCCTGATCGTAGTCGGCCTCGCTGAGAAGGTCTTCTTGAAGCTCGCGGCGTAGTTCACGTTCACGTTCACGGGCAATCCCGATATTGACCGAAGAGCGGGTTTGCGAAGGCTGGGTTGGGCGGCGCAACAGGGCCGGCACCAGCAATGCGATTACTAAAGCGATTAAAGCTGAGGCCACTAGCCAGGGGATGATCAAGTATGACCCCCGGGATCGAGCAGTTTCGCTGCGCGGGACCGTTGCTCACGGTTCAGCGGCTCGTCAACGACCCGGCGCTTTCTTAAGGTATAAAAAAAGACGGCTAGAGCAATCAGAAGAAAGATGAACGGCGCTCCCCAAAGCAGGGCGGTGCGTCCTCGCAAGGGCGGGCGGTAGAGCACAAAGTCACCGTATCGATCCACCATAAAATCGACTATCTCTGTGTCGCTGGCGCCCGAGCGAACCATTTGGTACGTTTTTGCGCGAAGGTCTTTCGCCAGATCAGCGTTTGAATCTGCCAAGTTTTGATTCTGGCAGACCAGGCACCGAAGCTGGCCGATCATCTTTTGATATCGGCTTTCCTCGCCAGCGCTGCCAAATTCCAGGCTTTCTATAGCCGCAAGGCTGGGCAGGCTGAGCCCAAGGAGCACGATTGTGACGAGTAAAACGATGGCGCGCACAGGGGACATACTTGAGTCAGGCGCTCGGCTGCGGCTGATCTGCCGGTCCAAGCGAAAGTTTGCGCGAGGCTAACGCTCGGTAACGCCGATCAGTGGCCGAAAGGCCGCCACCGATCACCATGATCAAGGGTCCCAACCAGATCCAGCGTACGAAGGGCTTGTAGTACAAGCGCACCGCCCAGCTCTTACCGTCGTCCAATGGTTCGCCCAGTGCGACGTACAGATCACGGGTAAAGCCGGCATCGATAGCGGCTTCGGTCATAGGCATCTGCTGCACAAGATAGATCCGTTTTTCAGGACGCAGCACCGCTGTGATTGCGCTGTCTTTGAGCACAGTGACTGTGCCGGTCTGAGATAGGTAGTTGGGTCCTGGAATTTCTTCGACACCATCAAACCTAAAGGAATATTGACCGATCGGGTAAGTGTCTCCTTGCGCCATTCGTATATCTTTTTCAACCGAGTACGCCGAGGTAAAGGAAATGCCAATAACGAAGACGCCCAGCCCGAGGTGGGCGGTAGCCATGCCCCAGAGCGAGCGCGGGGTCTGAGATAAAGATAACCAGCGCCGAGTGGGTCTTGTGCGTAACCACAGCACGTACAACGCGGCCAGAATAGTCCAGATTCCCAGTATGCCGCCCACGGCAGCACCCATAGCATAGTGACTCATCGTGATTGGCCATGCCAGCCCCAAGACGACGGCAACGCCGAACATCGGCCCCAGCGCGCGCAGCAGTCGGATCAGGTTATCCCTCTTCCAGCGGGAGAGCGCACCGAAACCGACCAGCAACGCGAGCGGTGCGGCAAGCGGAACAAAAACCGAATTGAAGTAAGGGGGGCCAACAGATATCTTGCCCAGGCCGAGTGCATCAATTACCAGAGGGTAAAGTGTGCCCAGCAGAATTGTTGCTGTCGCTACCACCAGCAGAACATTATTTAATAACAGGCCAGCCTCACGTGATACGGTCTGAAAGCCACCGATGCTGCGGATCGTCGGCGCCCGCCAGGCATAAAGTGCCAGTGAACCACCAATAACCAGCCCTAGAAAAATCAGAATAAAAAGACCGCGCGCGGGATCAGTGGTGAAGGCGTGCACCGATGTCAGGACACCGGAACGCACCAGGAAGGTACCCAGTAGGGATAGGGAAAAGCTGAACATGGCAAGCAGTACCGTCCAGGCCTTGAAGACGCCACGTTTCTCGGTTGCCGCCAGCGAGTGGATTAACGCTGTGCCAACCAACCAGGGCATGAATGACGCATTTTCGACCGGATCCCAAAACCACCACCCGCCCCAGCCTAGTTCGTAGTAGGCCCACCAGCTTCCAAGAGCAATTCCCGCCGTCAAAAAGCCCCAGGCCGCGAGCGTCCAAGGTCGAGACCAGCGAGCCCAGGCCGAGTCGAGTCGGCCGCCAAGCAGTGCGGCAATGGCAAACGCAAAAGCCACAGCAAAACCAACGTAGCCCAGATACAACATAGGCGGGTGAATGGCGAGGCCCGGATCCTGGAGTAGCGGGTTTAGATCGCGTCCGTCGGGGACTGGGGGAAATTGTCGCTCGAACGGATTGGAAGTCAGGAGAATAAAAAGAAGAAAGCCAACACTGATTAGGCCCATAACGCCGAGCACTCGAGCCACCATGGTGTCGGGAATGCTGCGGCTGAACCATGCTACCGCCCCGGACCATAGTCCCAGTATCAGCGCCCATAACAGTAACGAACCTTCGTGTGCGCCCCAGACCCCGGAGATCAGGTAGATCAGAGGCAGTCGGGAGTTGGAGTTATGGGCAACGTAGGCAACGCTGAAGTCATGGGTTATGAATGAAGCGGTAAGGCACGCATAAGCCAGCAATACAAACAACAGTTGAGCCGTAGCTGCCGGCCGGGCAAGGGCGATCCAGGCCGGTATGCCGCGACTGGCTCCAATAATGGGTAGCACGCCTTGTATCAGCGCAACCAACAGAGCCAGTATCAGTGCAAACACCCCAATTTCTGGTATCACTGTATCCCCATTGCCTGCGCTTTTTGAAGAGCCTCATCTACTTCGGGAGGCATATAGTTCTCATCATGTTTGGCCAGAACCTGACTGGCCACAAAGGTGCCATCTTTGCCTAGCGATCCCTGTGTGACTATCCCCTGGCCTTCGCTAAAAAGATCCGGGAGAATGCCGGTGTAGGCAACCGTGACCGTGTGTGCGGTGTCGGTTAGATCAAAGCGTATCGACAGATCTTCAGCAGCGCGTTGGACACTTCCGGCGACCACCATGCCGCCAAGACGAAAGGGCGTATTTTGAGGCGCCTCCCCTGCGGCCACCTGGGTTGGACTGAAGAAGAGATTAATGTTTTCGCGAAGAGCCAGCAGGGCTAATGTGGCAGCGAGGATCACGCCGGCAAGAAGCAAGCCAACCAGAACGACGCGTTGGCGGCGTCTTGGTCTCATGTAATCTGACTCCGGTCGCGCTGCATTGCGATCAGCTCAAGCTCGCGAGTCAGTTGTCGGTGGCGTCGCAGTGGTAGCACCACAGTAAGGCTGAGCACTAAAAGCGTTGCCCCGTAGGCCGGCCAAACGAAGAGGGCGTACCCGCCCATAGCAAGGAACTCGAGCATATTCAAGATGGGGCGAGCATTTTGGTCACCCAGGCGGAACGCCGTTCCGAATCCAGAATTTCAGTTCGAACCCGCGCAAACAATGCGACCAGGTAGTGCAACTGGAAGGCGATGGCCATCAGCAATAAAGGGATCAGCATACTGGTCGCGATAGAGGGCTTATCGAATTTGGTGACTGTTGGGCCCTGGTGCAAGGTGCTCCACCATTCGACAGAAAAATGAATGATAGGCAGGTTGACGACGCCAACCAAAGCTAAAACCGCGCCGGCGCGTGCAGCAGTACGGCGATCATCAATGGCAGATTGAAGCGCCATGTAACCCAGGTATAAAAACAAAAGGACAAGCTCTGAAGTGAGTCTTGCATCCCATATCCACCACGCGCCCCACATGGGTTTGCCCCATAGGGATCCAGTCAGTAATGCCAGAAACGTGTAGGCTGCGCCAATGGGTGCACTCGCGCAGGCGACAGCTTGGGCGAGCTTCATCCGCCAGATCAATCCGATGCCCCCGCTGATGGCGAGTATCAGGTATACAAACATCGACATCCAGGCGGCAGGTACGTGAATATAAATGATCCGGTAACTCTCACCTTGTTGGTAATCAGTAGGGGCCAGAATCAGCCCACTGTAGAGCCCCGCGGCAAAACACAGGGCACAAAGGGCGCCGACCCAGGGTAATAGTTTTCCGACCAGGTTGTAAAAGAAAGGAGGCGATCCGAGCTGATGAAAGCGTCGGGTCCAGATGGATCGAGGACGATTACCCGCCGGCAGGTCACTTTGAGGGGGAGTCATGAGTAAATTTCAGGGGAGTGTGATGCGCTGTCAGCGGGTCTTTGTCTCCGCGTCGCGGCAACTTTCAGAACAAGCTCCCGCAGGCCAGGGGCGATTTTAATCGACAGTACGCATGTGGGTCATCATTTTCCCTGGAATTGGGTTGGCTTTACCCTGAAACGGGGCGAAATTTTGCGGTAAGGCTATTGTTGAACGCCCGAATACCGCGAACGCAGCCAGGAGTCGTCATACTGGGCGTCCTTCGCCCCAGTAATTCTTTCCAAAACAAGACAACGGGATGGACAACCACGAGAGATGTTTGATCTACTGGACCCAAGACGGCTGTCCTTTGCTGTTGAACGTTTGTTAGTACAGCCAGCGACCACCGTACCTTGCTTGTCGGCGCAAGAGTGCGATCGGTTGGCATCAACTAGCCTACCGCTCGGCGACTCCGGTGACGGCCGCCGAGGACGCTGTGGTGTACCAGGATTTCGAGCTTAATTATTCGCTGCCCCCAAATCACCTACTCTGGAAGCTTGCCACGACCCTTGAAGGGCTGATGTCATTGGCGCTGACGAAGATTTCAGCCGAATGGGTGTCGCCGGCGACTTACACGATTAACGACTTGATTGTTCAGCGCTACCCTCCCGGCTGCAAAGGGATCACACCGCATCGTGACCATCTGGCGTATCGAATAATTATCGCTATTCTGCTTGTCAGCGGGGATGGCGAGTGCAGAATTCACAGGTCGCGTGACGAACCCAAGGGCCAAGTTATCCGCTTTTGCCCGGGGGGCTAATTGTTAATGGGTGCCCCTGGTATTTTTGCAGGGTTTTTGCGACCTTTGCACTGCGTTGCCGAGATATCCCGGCTGCGCCGAACGATCGGTATGCGCTACGATAGCCGGCTAATCCAGGCTGTGGGCCGATTCAGGAGTGGTGCCGAAGCCATTAACACTCCTTTGTTTTCGCCAGGCGTCCTCTGGCAGACCTACTGGACTTTGACATAATCACCCGGGACCAGGGTAAGAATTCAATACGGTTCTTACCAAGCCGAGTTAAGGAGAGTTAAGAAGATGAATGAATGTAATTCCAATACAAAGCGGCTCCACGCAAAGATGTCGTGTGCGGCCAAAGCGGGTGGAGATATGTTTGTCGAAGGGTTTCACTATCTGGCTCTTTTTGCCATAGGCGGCAGTATCGTGTGGGCAGCAGTTTTCGCCTTTATTCATATGGTCGATCAGGGCGGAGCATCCATCGAGGATATCCTGTTGCTTTTTATTTACCTCGAGCTCGGTGCGATGGTAGGAATTTATTTTAAGACCAACCATATGCCAGTACGCTTCCTGATTTACATCGCCATGACTGCGCTGACGCGAATGATGATCGGGCATATCCAGGCAGAGCACACTCCGGATTGGGGAGTAATATTAATTTCCGGGGCGATATTACTGCTTGCGTTGGCAACCCTGGTAATTCGTTATGGCTCTTCGCGTCTGCCGGCTCCGCATGTACCCGAGGAGGGTAGTTGATATGCGGGATTTAGATATTCCACGGACCCCGTCGGCTTATGATTATCCGTTACTGATTGGCCATCTGCTTTCCACTTTGGAAGTGAGTCATCCGCACCAACAAATTGTATACGCCGGTCAACGGCGGATCAGTTATCTTGAATTTCATGAGCGGGTAAAACGCCTGGCCAATGCTTTGGTAGATCTTGGCGTTCAGCCAGGTGACACCGTTGCGGTGATGGATTGGGATACTCACCGCTACCTTGAGTGCTTTTTCGCGGTGCCAATGATTGGCGCGGTGCTGCACACGATCAATATTCGTCTTTCTCCAGAGCAGATTTTGTATACGGTTAAGCATGCTGCCGATACCGTGCTGATGGTGCACGACGATTTTCTGGAACTGGCGACAGCTCTTGCTGGGCAGGCGGCCTCGGTCAAGTACTGGGTTAGGCTTTGTGATAAACCCGCGCCAGCAGTAAAGGGAAAAGCCGATATTAACTTTGCCGGAGAATATGAGTCTCTTCTGGAGGCGGCATCGCCACAACACGGCATGCGTGACTTTGACGAGAACATCAGGGCAACAACCTTTTACACCACTGGCACAACTGGGCGCCCCAAAGGGGTTTACTTCAGCCAGCGGCAACTGGTGCTGCATACTCTTGGGCTGGGAATTGCGCTGTCCAACAACCCGCAGCAGGGCCGACTGCACGCGAATGATGTGTACATGCCAATTACGCCGATGTTTCATGTTCATGCGTGGGGCGTCCCTTATCTGGCAACCTTGCTGGGAGTCAAGCAGGTGTACCCCGGCCGTTACGAGCCGGCAAAACTGCTGCAACTGATTCAAGGTGAGGGGGTGACTTTCTCGCACTGCGTTCCAACCATTTTCCACATGCTGCTGAGTGACCCCATGGCCGAGAAGGTCGATCTTAGCCAATGGAAGGTTATTGTCGGCGGTTCGGCTTTGTCAGCGGCTCTGGCGCGGCGCGCGCTTGATCTTGGAATTGATGTATTTGGTGGCTACGGTATGTCGGAGACCGGCCCTGTGCTGACCTTGGCGCAGATCAAGGGATCGGATGACGAGCTCAATACTGACGAGGCCCTGGCTTATCGTTGCAAGGGTGGCCGCCCAGCACCGATGGTAGAGCTAAAGATTGTCGATCCGGACTTTAAGGAGCAGCCCCGCGATGGGGTAACGACCGGCGAGGTCGTGGTTCGTGCGCCGTGGCTAACCCAGGGGTATCTCAAGGACCCTGAGCGTTCCGAGGAGTTATGGACAAACGGCTACCTGCATACTGGGGACATCGGGCATATCGATGCCAAAGGGTATCTCAAAATTACAGATCGCCTGAAAGATGTAATAAAAAGTGGGGGAGAGTGGATATCTTCATTGGAACTGGAGGATCTGGCATTGGGAGCCCCGGGCGTAAGCGAAGCAGCGGTGATCGGCGTGGTCGATGAAAAATGGGGCGAGCGCCCGTTGGTTCTTGTTGTTGGCAGAGAAACTGAGATCGATTGTAGCGAGATTGCCGCGCGGTTCTCTAAGGCTGCTAAGGCAGGGTTTATCAGTGACTGGGCGGTGCCAGAACGCATCGAGCAGGTTGATGCGATACCCAAGACCAGTGTCGGAAAGATCGATAAAAAGCGCCTGCGTGAACAGTTCAGGTAATCCGGGAATAAATGTGACGACGGCAGTGTCACCAGCAACCCAGGCAGATACACTGGGAGCCCCATGGCCTAGAAAAACAAGGGGCTGATCCAATGTCTAGTGATACACGATTCGTCGCAGTGAACGTTGGTGTGCACGGGTGTTCCGGGAGCAATATTTCGGGGCAAATATGATTGTATGCCGTCTTCAATCGGACTCTGAAAGAATATTCAGTCGGTGGTGGTTTTGGCGGCCTCATACCGCGATGACCGTTTTGATTTTGTGCGAAGTGGCGCTCTGCTTGCTTCGTTGTTTTCAAGCAGAAGTTTGTCCATCAGTTTCATAAGCGTCTCATATTCTTCTGCACTCAACGGACTAACCAGTCGACGTTGCGCCTTGATCATGGCGGGCTGAACCGCGTCGACAAACTCCCGACCCTCGTCAGTGATGCGGGCCAGTTTGGGCCTTTTATCTGATATGTTGGCAGGCCGATCTAACAAGCCCCTGTGTTCCAGCCTCCGAATAACATCTGCGACTGTATTTCTGTCAAATCCGATCTGACTGGCGATAGAGATTTGATCGAGAGTTCCCTGATAATAAAGGACTGTCAAAACAGCAAACTGGGCTGGCGTGACATTGAATTCGGTGCACTCCTCGAGAAACATGCCTACGTGTATCTGGTGCAATCTTCGAATGAGAAATCCGGGTCGCCCCCACAGATCATTGAAGCTTTGTCGGTTGGGCTGTTTCTTGTTACTCATGAACGGGTTCTGTCGATGAAGGGTTTCACTGGCGCTGCATCACAGCTTTGCGGCCGACAGACTCTTGTCGGGAATATGAGATTCCTGCTTGCCGCAGGTGCTTTGTTAATATCGACACTTCGGGCGGTTAACAATCAACTTGTGACTAGTTATCGGCTGGCGCAGGCAATATTGTGACTACAGGGAAAGATCTTTTTTGATCTCAATATGTTCGTAGTATACTCCCTATTAACAAATGGCGTTTGACAATCTTCTATCTTGGAGGTGGACGAATGGGTTGGACGATCGGGGTAGACGTTGGTGGCACGTTCACTGACTTTTATGCGGCCAATGATGAAACCGGCATTTTTCATGTTGGTAAAACATCTTCCACACCTTCAAATCCGGCAGACGCCATATTGAATGGCCTGGTCGCTCTTTGTGGCCAATATGAAATCCCGATGGACAAGATCAACCGACTGTCTCACGGCACCACGGTCGGCACGAATGCGCTGATCCAGCGTACCGGCAGCACGGTTGCGCTGATCACGACAAAGGGCTTCAGGGATCTGCTGGAAATTGGTCGTCAAACACGGCCACACATGTACGACCTGCAAAAAGATCATCCAACTCCTCTTGTTGACCGGGAACATCGGATAGAGTTGCGGGAACGGATCGGAGCGGCTGGCGAAATCGTTCATGCCCCGGATGCCAAAGATATTGCGGCAGCAGTAGATAAGGCGATTGAGTCCGGAGCCGCTGCTTGCGCTATTGGTTTTCTTTTTGCGTTTCGAAACCCTGAGCACGAGCAGCAAGTCGCTGCCGTTTTGCGAGAGCGTGCGCCTCACATTGCTGTATCTATGTCGTCTGAAGTACAGCCTGAGTTTCGCGAATATGAACGTCTGTCGACCACTGTACTGAACGCCTATTTGCAACCGGTCATGTGGCACTACCTGGAAACCCTGGAGCACGGTGTTGCAGAACGGGCGCCAAATGCGATACTGGGCATCAGCCAGTCAAGTGGTGGTCTCATGTCACCTCATCGGTCGCGCGAATTACCGGTGCGGACAGCGCTTTCGGGCCCTGCTGCCGGAACCGTTGGCGCCGCGCATGTGGCACGTCAGACCGACCGAAGAAATGTCATTACACTTGATGTCGGTGGGACCAGTGCTGATGTCGCCCTGATTCGGGATTTCAAGATCGATATAGCTTTTGATCGGGATGTTGCCGGATTCCCAATTCGCTTGCCTTGTGTCGATGTTGAAACGGTTGGTGCTGGCGGTGGTTCGATTGCCTGGTTTGATCGTGATGGTCTGCTGAAAGTCGGCCCGATTAGTGCCGGGGCCGATCCAGGTCCAGCTTGCTATGGCAAAGGCGGAGATCGCCCGACTGTAACAGACGCCAATATCTTGCTTGGTCGCCTTTCTTCGCGCGGTTTGCTGGATGGCGATATGGGGCTGGACGTTCCTCTTTCACAAGCAGTGTTCAAACCTTTGTCGGAAAAGCTTGGATTTACAAACGAGCGGACAGCGCATGGTGTTCTGGGGATTATGGTTGCCAACATGGTCCGGACAATTCGCATAATCTCGGTTGAGCGCGGTCATGATCCACGGGATTTTGTGCTTATGCCGTTTGGCGGTGCCGGGCCACTGCATGCGCGGGATGTTGCTATCAGTCTGGGTATTACAGAAATGGTCATTCCTTCAGCCCCGGGGATTGTTTGCGCCCAGGGACTACTGGTTTCCGATCTGAAAGAAGACTTTGTTGTCAGTCGCCGGTTTGCACTGGATGAAGCGGGCACAAGCACCCTGGCGTCATCTGTTACGGAATTGTCTGCAAGTGCCTTGCAATGGTTTGACGCCGAGAAGGCCCCGCTGGAAAGCCGTAATCTCGACCTTGTAGTCGATGCACGTTACGCCGGGCAAAATTTCGAGTTGGCTGTTCCGGTTGTGAGCGGTGCCACAATTGAACAATCAGACTTACCTGATTTTGCCAGCCTTCATGCTGCTTTCTGCGCCGCCCATGAAACTGCCTATGGCTATGCAAGTGAAGAAGATCCCATCGAAATTGTGAATGTACGGTTGTCAGCCAGCGCAAAATTACATGAAGAGGGTGCCCGCTCAGCGTCAGATGGAGACCCGGCTGTACCTCAGCCGCGGGAAACAAGACTGGTCTTTTTTGACGCCGAAAAATCGGTTGAGGCAAAAGTTTATTCCCGCGCAGATCTGAAACCGGGACATAGCATTGTGGGCCCCGCGATCTTCGAACAGCTCGACACAACAACGCTACTGTATCCAGGCGATGTCGCGAAGGTGACACCAGACGGTCATTTGATTATCCAGATTGACGCAAATGCAGGAGAGAGCGCATGACACGCGATGCCCTCGAACTGGATCCGATCAGCCTGGAAATCATTGCCAATGGGCTCAGATCGATCGCGGATGAATGTTTCATCGCCCTGATGCGTTCCGCCTATTCGACCAATATCAAGGAGCGAAAGGATCATTCGATCGCCATCCTGGACAAGAATGGACGGTTGGTTGTTCAGGCTGCACTGACATTGCCGATCCATATCGGTTCCATGAGTGGCCTGATGCGATGCGTCCTTAATAAATACGGCAATGATATTGCTGAAGGTGACATCTTTGTCGCCAACGATCCGCATACGGCTGGCGGTTCTCATCTACCCGATATCAACTACGCCAAGCCCATATTTGTGGACGGTGAAATCGTTGCCTTTATCTGCAACATTGCGCATCACGCGGATGTGGGCGGTATGGTGCCTGGCTCCATGGCAGGCGGTATGTCAGAGATTTACCAGGAAGGCCTGAGAATACCTGTCGTCAAATTGTTCAATCGCGGCGAATTGCAGACTGATATCATGAATCTTATTTTGCTGAATGTTCGCGCGCCGGAAGAACGTCGCGGAGATCACAATGCCCAAATTGCTTCCTGTAACCTGGGCTCACGACGCTTTCACGAAGTCGTCGGTGCCCATGGGCTGGCCAATGTATTAGCGGCATTTGACGAGATTATTGCGCGTACCGGCAAGCGGATGCGCCTGGCGTTTGCTGGGATTCCGGATGGTTCATATCATTTCGAAGACTTTATGGATGGCGACGGGATTGACACATTTGATATCCCGATCCGTCTGGCGCTGACTGTCGCCGGGGATGCCATCAGTTTTGACTTTGCCGGTACAAGCCCCCAGGTTGGGGGTAACATCAACACAACCATGAATGCCGTGCAGGCCAGTGTCAGTTATGCACTCATCGCCGTCCTCGACTCAGATATTCCGAGCAACCAGGGTGTTCTGGATGTCGTGGAAATCAAGGCAGAGCCCGGCACGATCCTTAATTCAGTTTTTCCGGCTCCGGTTGCGGCGCGTGCACATACTTGCCAACGCGTCATTGACGTTGTTCTTGGCGCTTTGTCGCAGGCATTACCAGACAAGGTTATTGCAGCTGCCAACGGCGCCAATACAACAGCCGTGTTTGCTGGCGTGGATCCCCGTAATAATCAGTCTTATGTCTATCTCGAAACACTGGGTGGTGGCATGGGTGCGAGATCCAGCAAAGACGGCAAGGACGGTGTTCAGGTTCACATAACGAATACGTCAAATCTTCCTGTCGAATCCATCGAGCAGGAATATCCCTTGCGGGTCGAAGAATATAGCCTGGTCCAAGACTCTGGCGGTGCCGGAAAATATCGCGGCGGTATGGGTTTGCGCCGGGTGGTAACGCCGGTAAATCACACCTGTGTCTTTAACGGGGCAGGTGAGCGGTTCAGATACAAGCCATGGGGTTTGTTCGGTGGTGAAGCAGGTGGCTCGGGTCAGTTCTTGATCCGCGATGCCGAAGGCGAACGTCGCCTGGATGACAAACCAAATACGGTGCCAGTCGAAATTGAAACCCGGATTGTCGTCGAGACACCGGGTGCAGGCGGCTATGGCAAGCCTAATCAGCGCGCACCGGAAGCCATCGAGCGGGATATCCAAAGCGGTAAATTTTCTGCCGCCTATGCCGAACGACATTTCGGCCTTGATAAAAGTGAGAGGTAATCAGATGCTAGTTTACTCAATGGTACGGTCAAAGCTCTTGGGGGAATATCCTGAGGCGATCAAGCGGGCGGAGACGCTTGGTTACGATGGAACCACTTTGCTGGAATTGACAGTGCCGCCAACCCTTTCAGCGGTTGCAGGTGCCATGACAACGAGCAAGATCGACCTCTTGACCGGTATCTTTGTTGCCTTTCCTCGAAGCCCCATGGCGACGGCCTATGATGCCTGGTCAATCCAGTCGCTTTCAAAAGGACGTTTCCAGCTTGGGATCGGCAGCCAGATCAAGGCGCATCTGACGCGCCGGTTTGGCATGGAGTATCTCCCACCCGTCAAACGAATGCGCGATTATGTTCAGGCCTTACATGCGATTTGGGACTGCTGGGAGAACGGCACCAGGCTCGATTATCACGGCGAATACTACAATTTTGATCTGATGATTCCTTATTATGATCCGGGCCCTCTTAATCTTCCGCGGGTGCCGATCTACATCGCGGCAATCAATAAATTAATGTGTCAATTGACGGGTGAGCTCGCTGACGGTCACTTACCCGGCGATCCGATTACCGACAAGTGGTTTGACGAAGTGATGTTGCCAAATCTGGAAATTGGAGCCAAAAAATCCGGGCGCGCATTGCAAGATATCAGTCTGGGCAGTTATGGATTTATCGGCTGTGCGAATTCAGATGAAGGTCTCGACAGGGTTCGCAGGGGCCTGAAGGAACGTGTGGCCTTTTATGCCTCGACGCCCGAATATAAAAAAATGCTCGACATGCATGGCTGGGACGTCAATCTTGGCGACTTTATTGATCTGGCGCGTCAGGGCAAATGGGAAGAAATGGGCAACCTCGTCTCGGACGATATGCTTGAATCCTATGCCGTCGTTGCTCTGGCGAAAGATTTGCCTGCAGCCTTGAAGAAACGTTTTGGCGGCAAGGTTGATCGGATTCAACTGGATGAAGGTTGGTTCGATGGCATGTCCGATGAACAAATCAGCAGCCTTGTCACCGAAATCAAAAAAATCTAGTGAGATGGAAAATTATGGTGAATGATCGCCTCGATTCCACCAGTGGTGCAGATTTTGCACAGGAAGACTGGAAGCGACTTTGTCAACGAGACCCACATTCTCTTGCCGTTGTCGAGCCTGAGCGCGAAGTAACTGTCGCTGAATTGATTGCCATGGCCCGGTCACGTGCTGGACAGCTCATTGCCCAGGGGGTCACACCTGGAAGTCGTGTAATCGTCGCCAGGCCAAATTCAATCGAGTTTGTTGTTGACTATCTGGCTATTCGTTTGTGCGGTGCCGTCCTGGTCAATTTACCGTGGTCTGCAGGTAGCAGCATTATCGAACTGGCAGAGATTCTTGATGCAAGCTGCGTCATTCTGACTGAGCATCTGGTTGGTGATAATTCCTTGTTTGAGCAATTGGGTAGTCGCCGTTTTAGGCCGGACGAAGAAGCGCCGATTGGCCCGAATGAGTGCGTTTCGCGAAAAGCTGAGGATACTGTCTGGTTGGCCTGCACATCCGGTACCACGGGCGCACCGAAGGCAGCGATGCATTCAGCCGCAACACTGGAACGGCAAACAGAAGTGTTTGCGGAACATTTTGAGCTGACGGCAGATGATCCCATCCTGGTGTCTTCGCCTGTCGGCCATGCCGTGGCGCTGTTGTTTGGCGTCCGGATGTCCTTGATGCTGAACAGCCTCATGGTTCTTGTGCCGCGATGGAAAATTACTACCGCCGTCGACCTGATTGAGCGCTACAAATGTGTGTTCACGGTTGCACCGACGCCGTTCCTTGTAGATATGGTCGATTATGTTGAGAGAAATGGCACCGACAGAATCAAATCCCTGCGGTTTTTCCCGTCCGCCGGCGCGCCGGTTCCGCGAACCCTTGTTCGTCGTGCTTTCGCTGCCCTGCCTGGTTGCCAGGTCTGGTCCTATTTTGGAACCTCCGAAGCAGGGGCTGTAACTGCGGTCCCGCTTGACGCCGAACTGGACAAGCGATTGGACACAGACGGTATCGCCCTGCCGGGGATTGAGAGCCGAGTGGTTGACGAGGAACTTGAACTGCGTGGGGCATCCCAGATGATGACAGGTTACTGGAGCGGTGACCCTGACGAGTGTCTGAAATCGGATGGCTGGTATTCCACTGGTGACGCAGCTGTGCAACGCGAGGATGGTTATATTCGCATGATCGGACGCGCCCGCGATATCATCCTGCGTGGTGGTGAAAATATCTCTCCACTGGAAATTGAAAACGTGCTGCTGGGACATCCGGCAGTGACTGACGTAACCATTGTGGGTTATCCCGATGATCGCCTGGGTTCTCGTCTTGCCGCCGTGGTTGTCGCTGCCGCGCAGGTGACACTAGATGACTTGCGGGGACGCTGTGAAGAAGTGGGTCTCGATAAGGCAAAGTGGCCGGAATTTATGACCGAAATAGATGTGATCCCGTTATCCGTGATTGGCAAAGTCTTGCGCGGAGAGCTCGAAGAATATGTTCTGAAACAAATCGAGCTGCGTGCCCCTGCCTGAGTGGCGCTGGATCTATCGGAGATGAAAATATGAAAACCGTCGAAGTCGGGTTTCACGTTGATGGCGACGTCTGGGAACCAGACCAAATGAAAGCAGTTGAAGACTACGGCTTTGATATCATGACAACGGGCGAGCATATTCTCTTTTTCCGCCCGATTCTGGATGTTGTAACCGTGCTGGCGTATGCCGCTGCTGTTACCACACGAATTAAACTTGTGCCTTCAACCCTGATCTTGCCGCTTCGCCACCCGACTATGATGGCGAAGGAGTTGATTTCTCTTGATATATTGTCCAAGGGACGGCTGACCGCATCCGTTGGCATCGGTGGAGATTACCCCCGGGAATTTCAGGCCTGTGGTGTTCCCGTGAAGGAGCGCGGTGTTCGAGCTAATGAAGGCATCGAAATCATGCGTAAATACTGGTCAGGCGAACGCTTTGACTACAACGGCACGATTTTTCAGCTTGAAGACGTCGATATGTTGCCACTGCCTTATCAGCCAGGGGGGCCAGATCTTTGGGTCTGTGGGCGCAGCGATCCTGCCATGCGTCGGGCCGCAAGACTGGGTGACGGATGGCAACCATATATGTATACCGCGGAGCAATTCCACGATTCCGTCGGCAAGGTAAAGGATTTTGCCGCCGAAGCTGGCCGGGAACTGTCTGGTGATTTTGCTTTTACCAGTTTTATGTATGTGAGCATGCACGAGGATGTCGAGACGGCGCGGAACAACGCCATTGAACAGATGACTTTCAGGTTCAATCTGCCAGCTGAAAAAATTGTCGACAAGTATTGCGCGTATGGTCCTGACGAGCGCATCATCGAAAATCTCGAGAGCTATGTGAGAGCGGGTGCGAACAAGCTGATTGTGGCCCTGATCATGCCACCAGAAGAGCGGATGGATTATGTCGAGCGCTTCGCAACGAATATTTTGCCCGAACTTCAGAAGATGAAAGCTGGCTGAGAACTGACATGGCAAACAGACTGACGGTTTCCGATTTCCAGGAAATGATCGGCCGATCCCGGTTCCATCAGCTATTCCGGCCGGTTGTTCTGGATGTAAATTACGACTCCCTCGAACTGGTCATCAAAATGACCATGAGCGAAGATCTGGAACGCCAACCAGACACCAATCAATGGCACGGCGGTGCTATTTCAGCTGTCATTGACACTGTTGGTTGTTATGGCCTTGCGATGCTGTCGGTAGAGCCGTTGCCAACGATCAATTTTCGCACTGATTATATGCGCCCGGCCATCAACACTGACTTGAAGCTGACGGCACAAATCCGGCGCGCAGGGCGGTTAATCGGTGTTGTTGACGTCGATGTTGTTGATGACCGCGATCGCCTGATTGCAGTTGGTCGCGCCTGTTATTCGATCAAGGACCCTCTGCCTCTTTCCTGAGAAACGGGCAGCGACCCCAATCAGTCCTGGTTCAGTGTCATTGTTGAACATACTAGTCGAGTGAACCACGGAGTACCAGAAGATGACCACAGAAAGCGCCAAAACCAGAATTTCCATCATTGGCGGCACAGGTGCTCTGGGGTCTGGCCTGGCCCTGCGATGGGCGAAGGCAGGCTGCCAGGTGACCATCGGGTCGCGAGACAGCGAACGTGCCGTTGTTGCAGCTGTCGAGTTATCCGAAAAGGCAGGCGTGATGATTGCCGGGAGCAAAAACAATGAAGCCGCAGAAGCGGGAGACATCGTGGTTTTGACGGTGCCGTTTGGCAACCATCAGGATACCCTGGAACTTGTTAAACCTTATGTTGCCGGCAAGATCGTGATCGATGTAACTGTGCCGCTTATGCCCCCCAAAGTGCGCACTGTTCAACTACCCGAAGCGGGATCGGCTGCGAAGGCATCCCAGCTTTTCCTGGGTGAAGACGTCCGTGTTGTCTCCGCGTTCCAAAATATTGCCGCAACTCACCTTGCCGATTTAGATCATCACATAGATTGTGATGTCTTCGTTTGTGGTAACGATCCTGCCGCCAGGGCAGCTGTTGTTGAACTGGCGAAAAAGGCTGGTATGAAGGGGTGGCAGGCAGGCCGGATAGACAATTCAGCCGTTGCTGAAGCCTTGACCTCTGCCCTGATCTTCATCAACGCCCATTACAAGATTGATGGTGCCGGAATACGAGTTACAGGGACTCCCCTGGCGACAGAAACTCACTAACAAGAACAAATGCCAGATATGGGCAGTCAACTGACACTCCAGGCACTTGAGAACATGCCGGTGATTACACCGGGGGATGATCTTGCTGTGGTTATCGGCAAAGCTCTCAGCGCCAATGGCCTGACATTGCAAGACGGTGACATTCTGGTCCTGGCACAGAAAATTGTTTCCAAGGCTGCCGGATTATTTGTCGACCTTAAAACGGTTGAGCCAGGGGAAAAGGCTCGCGAACTTGCTCAAATCACTGACAAGGACCCAAGGCTGGTCGAGCTGATTCTCGGCCAGAGCCGGTCTGTCATACGACAAGTACCTGGCGTGTTGATCACGGAACACAACAGCGGCTGGATCATGGCTAACGCCGGGATCGACGCATCAAATGTATCGGCCCAAGGCGATGAAGATCAGGTTCTGTTGTTGCCTGAGGACCCGGACCAGGCATGTCGGAAGTTGCGTGATAGTTTCAGGGATTTACACAAGGTCGATATTGGTGTCCTTATCAACGACAGTTTTGGCAGGCCGTGGCGTCATGGTACGACAGGTGTTGCAATCGGTGCAGACGGCATTGCCTGTCTGTGGGATCGACGCGGGCAAGTGGATTTGAACGGTCGAGCCCTGAAAGTCAGTCAGCAAGCCCTCGGAGATGAATTGGCGGCCGCAGCATCTTTGCTGCAGGGGCAGGGCGATGAAGGAAAACCGGTTGTCGTTATTCGCGGCTACACCCCGAAGGCTTCGTCACCACCGCCAGCCAGACCTGCTGCCGACTTGATACGCGCCAAAGATGAGGATTTATTCCGATGACCGAAGGTCAGGTTATTGCCCTGTCTGGCGGAGTCGGTGGTGCCAAACTGGTTTTGGGGCTGTCGCACGTTTTGCCGTCAGATCGGCTGGTCGTTGTAACAAACACCTGTGACGATTTTGATCATTATGGACTTCGTGTATGCCCCGATACGGACACAGTGATTTATACGCTCGCAGACCTGGCCGATAAGGTACAAGGTTGGGGTCGTAAGGGAGAAACCTGGTCATTCATGAACGCGCTGCGGGCCCTTGGCGGCGAGGACTGGTTTAATCTGGGCGATGGTGACCTTGCGCTGCACGTCTTGCGCTCCAGCAGGCTTCGTGAGGGCGCGAGCTTGACTCAAGTAATACGTGAGGTTACCCGTAATCTGAATATTGATATTGCAATCCTGCCAATGTGTGATCAAGACGTCTCGACGACTGTTGAAACTACTGACGGGCATTTGCCATTCCAGCAATATTTTGTTCGCGAAAAATGCGCGCCGGTCGTCACCGGCTTTAGGTTCGATGGCATTGAAAACGCGGTGCCAAATTCTGATCTGGTTTCAGCTCTTGGTGAAAATCCATCCGCAATTATTCTGACACCATCGAACCCGTATGTCTCAATCGATCCCATATTGAATGTGCCGGGATTGCGGGAAATGTTGCGCGATAACAAGGCACCGATAATTGCCGTTTCACCGATCATCGGGGGAAAAGCCATTAAAGGGCCCGCTGCCAAGATGATGGCTGAATTGGGCTTGGAAGTTTCTGCGCTGGAAGTGGCAAGGCATTATCAGGGTTTCATTGACGCCTTGATCATTGACGAAACAGATGCATCATTGGTAGCGGATATCGCGCGTTTGGGCATGGAAGTTGTTGTTTCCCAAACAGTGATGAATAGTTTGCAGGATCGCATTGATTTGGCGAAGGTAACAGTTGGTTTAGCAAACAGGTTGATGGGGGAGGGAGGCTGTGACTGATATTGTTATCCCGGTCAAAAAGCTCTCCAAAGCCAAACAACGATTGTCTGGTCTGCTGACGCCAACTGTCCGGGCTGGCCTGGTCCTGGCGATGCTCGAGGATCTGCTTGCGATGGTTTCTTTCATTGACCATGGCCAGATTCTGGTCGTTGCCAGTGATGACCTTGTATTCGATGTCGCCCGCAAGTTTGGTGCTGATATTTTGCGGGAGGACCGGCCATGGGGCTACAATTCTGCTGTTAATGCCGGCTTCGCGGCTTTGGGGGATGTCGAAAATGTTGCCGTGTTTCCGGCAGATATCCCACTCGCGCGCAGTCGTGAAATCTCCAGACTGATCGCTCCTTCTGAAATGGGCAAACCACTTGTCCGACTGGCTCCGTCAAGGGACAAGTTGGGGACCAATGGTCTTTTCCTTTCGTCCCGTAACTTGATCCGAACCGGTTTTGGCCCGGACAGTTATACCGGTCATTGCCGGTCCGCCAGCGCGATGGGAATCGATACTGTTTTCCTGGAGGCGCCGAGTCTTGCGCACGACATTGATACACCTTTGGATCTGCAGGAATTCATACAACATCGCCAGCCTGGCCTGACCCTGGAATTCATGGAAAGTGTCCACTGTGCCGGCCTGGCGCCAGCCAGCGAAAAGAAGGCTGTCGTATGAACATGGTCACGCGGGACATTCATCGTGCAACCGGACAATTCTCAGATGTCGACGCTCTCGGCCTGATAGATCACTCACCTGAGTCGCTGCTCATACAAGCTGCGAAAATGCGCGATCAGGGACATGATCGTTTGCTGAGCTATTCCCGAAAGGTCTTTATTCCGTTGACACAATTGTGCCGTGATTCCTGTCACTATTGCACTTTCGCCCAACCACCGCGCCAGCTCGAAGCCGCCTATTTAACACCTGATCAAGTGCTCGACATCGCACGCGCAGGTAAGGCCGCCGGATGCAAGGAAGCCTTGTTCACGCTGGGGGACAAACCTGAATACCGTTACCAGGCTGCACGTGAAGCGTTGGCTGCACTGGGCTACAAAAGCACAATCGAATATCTGCGGGCCATGGCGTTGCTGGTTTTTGAAGAAACCGGGTTGCTGCCGCATTTGAACCCCGGCGTGATGACTTCGATAGAGCTAAGTTCATTGCGGGAAGTGTCGGTTTCCATGGGCTTGATGATGGAGAGCGCATCCGAACGCCTGATGCAAAAAGGGGGGTGTCACTATGGCTCGCCCGACAAGGAACCCGCCAGACGTCTGGAGTCTATTGATGAGGCTGGGCGACAGTCCATCGCTTTCACAACAGGAATTCTGATCGGCATAGGGGAAACCCGAACAGAGCGTATCGAAAGCTTGTTGACCCTGCGTGCTTCTCACGCTCGTTTTGGTCATCTCCAGGAAATTATTATACAAAACTTCCGTGCCAAGGCCGGCACGCGAATGGCCTTGGCCGTAGAGCCGGACATTGCCGACCTGCAGTGGACTGTGGCTGTGGCGAGGCTGATATTCGGGCCACACATGAACATTCAGGCCCCACCCAATCTTTCCATCACAGCGATTGCAGACTTGATTGCGGCTGGCATTAACGATTTTGGTGGTGTGTCGCCGGTAACGCCGGACCATGTAAACCCGGAGGCGCCGTGGCCACATCTTGATGATCTGGCAAAGCAAACAGCCGCATCGGGCAAGGTAATGGTTGAGCGACTGGCGATATATCCTGAATATATTCGCGACCGGGAACACTGGCTCGACCCCGCATTTCAGGCCGCTGTGCTGGATCAAGTTGATGGCGAAAGTCTGGCTCGAAGTGACGATTGGTCACCCGGCGATGCCAGCAAAGCTTTGCCGGAATTGCCCGTAACCACCGGCTTTAGCAAAAACGCAAACCTGGATGCGATGCTCGACAAAGCCATCGCCGGTGATGATCTGGATGTCAGCGAGGTCACGCGCCTTTTGGCTGCGCGTGACGGTGAAGTTCATCAGATTACAGAAGCCGCTGATTTGGTGCGCCAAGAAATGAGCGGTGAGACAGCCAGCTACGTTGTTACCCGTAATATCAATTACACCAACATCTGCTATTTCAAATGTAAATTCTGTGCCTTTTCAAAAGGCAAGAAGAGTGAGGAACTGAGAGGTCGTCCCTACAGCCTTGGCCTTGACGAGATTACACAGCGAGTTCGTGAAGCCTGGGATCGTGGTGCTGTTGAAGTTTGCCTTCAAGGCGGTATACATCCCGATTACACAGGGAAGGTATATCTGAATATTTTGCGGGCAATAAAGTCTGAGATGCCTGATATCCACGTTCACGCTTTTTCGCCTCTGGAGATTTTTCAGGGCGCAGACACGCTCAACGTTTCTGTTCCGGAATTCCTGGACCAACTGGTCGAGGCAGGCCTTGGCAGCCTGCCCGGCACAGCCGCAGAGATACTGGATGACGAAGTTCGTGATGTCCTTTGTCCGGACAAGTTATCCACAGCGGACTGGTTCAAGGTTGTTGCTGCTGCCCATCGTGCAGGTCTGAAAACAACCGCGACCATCATGTTCGGTCATATTGAACAGCCTGTGCATCAGGCCCGTCATTTATTGCGCTTGCGTGAGCAGCAAAAGTTAACTGGTGGTTTTACCGAACTTGTGCCGCTGCCATTTGTACATATGGAAGCCCCGATCTATCTGAAGGGCGGGTCCCGTCGTGGCCCAACCTGGCGGGAAACTATTTTGATCCATGCCGTCGCACGATTGGCTCTCAATCCACATATTTCAAATATTCAGGCATCCTGGGTCAAGCTTGGCCTGGACGGTGTGGCGGCCTGTCTCGGCGCAGGGGTCAACGATATCGGCGGCACCTTGATGGGCGAAAGTATTACCCGTGCAGCCGGGGCCGGGCATGGCCAGGAAATGACGCCGGAAGCCATGGAAGACATGCTGGTTCGGGTTAACCGACCTTCGCGGCAGCGAACCACGTTGTATGCAGATGCCTGTGAAGAACGTCGTCAACAATCGATGTCATCAAACATCATATTGCCGCCAATCCGCCTGGCTGGCTGACGCGGCGCCTGTTGGAAAAGCGATCTGTGCTGTCATATTGCCAGGCCCCGAGGGCTTGGCCTGGATTCTTTATCAGGAATTTCTGTGTGGATCGAAACCTGGTTACCCAACCAGATTGGGTAACCAGGTTGCAATGCCAGGGAAGGCAATGATCAGTCCAATGCCTGTCAGGAACAACAGAACAAATGGCAAGGTTGCCCGATACACATCGCTGATGGTCATATCCGGCACCACCGCCTTGAAAGCAAACAGCGTATAGCCAAAAGGCGGTGTAATGGCCCCAAGCGTAATATTCACCAGAAACAGCAGCCAGAACCAGACCGGATCGAAATCCATACCGGTCACCACAGGTTGATAGATCGGGATGGTCAAAAGGATAACGGCGATCGTATCGATAAACATGCATAGCAGAAATGGTACGGCCAGCATGATCAACAGCATGACTGTCGGGCCAACGTCGAGGTTGGCGACAAGCTGAACCAGTTCACTGGTTGCGCCGGTAAAGGCCAACAACTGCGTGAACATTTTTGACATCGCCATAATGGCCAGGATCATGGCCGACACAGTGGCGGCCGCCATCAGAGAGCTCCAGATCATTTTGAAGCTCAGATTGCGGTAGATTGCGGCTGTTAACAAAGCGCCAGCAACGCCGGTTGCAGCCGATTCAGACGGCGTTGCAATGCCCATCATGATCAGGCCCATTACCGCAAAAATGACGATAACGAACGGGAGCGTGCGCACCAATGCAACTATTTGTTCAGAAGCCGTTACGTCGCCACGCTCCGCTGCAACGCTTTTGGGCGCGAGGCCCGGATTGAAGGCGATGCGAGCGAAAACGTATGCCAAAAAGATGCCGCCCATGAGCAGACCGGGGATAACACCGGCCACCAGCAGCTTTGAAATTGATACATCTGCAATGGAGCCAACGATAATGGCCAACAAACTGGGCGGGATAATCGGTGCCAGGCTGGCGCCGCCGACGATCAGTCCAGCAGCAATATCCCGATCATACCCACGGGCCTGCATACCTGGCATGATCGCACGACCCAGCATGGCAGCAACGGCCATGGCAACGCCTGATAGTGCCCCGAAAACAGCCGATAAGACGACCACCAGGACATATTGTCGACCACGCACCCGACCGACAAGTTTGTCAATTGAATCAAACAGTACATCCATCGTTCCGGATCGGAACAACAGTTCGCCCATTAGAATGAAAAGAGGAATGGAGGCAAGGGAGGTAATTGAAACAGTATCAAGAATACTGTTGGCGAACATCGGGAATCCTGCCGGCCCAATAATGAAATAAACGCCAACAAGAATAGCGAACAGGAATGCCAGAAAGATGGGGGCACCGGACAGGAACAGTGCGAACAGAATCGCAATGCCCAGAAGCAAGATAATGTACCACTCCATTATTCTGCGCTTCCCAAATAGGCGCCACTGTCGGTCTTGTGGGGTTCGGATACCTGGCGCAGCATGTACAGCGCGCTCAGCGCCAACCCGAATGTGATGAAGCTGGATATCCACCATTGGGGCACAGGAATAATGGCGAGAGTTTCAATGTTCTTGCTGAACTGGCGCAGGTTTTCCTGCAAGCTAATCCAGGCCGCAAGCATCAGACAGCCAAAGCCGATGAGGCTCACCGCCTTAAAGACGATATCTGCAATCCATGTGGGTGCGATATCAACCAGAATGGTGACAGCCACGTGGGCGCGGTCTTTTGTTACTTTAGGAAGAGCCAGGAATACGCAGGCACACAGCGCGTAGGAGACAAAATCGCTTACCCATGCCGTGGGTGAGTTAAAGAAATACCGGGTCACAACCTCATAGACATAAAATATAACGATGAGGGACAATCCTGTTGCAGACAAGATCGCTGCAATTTGTGTCAGATGATCCAGGAAGGCATAAAGCCGGGTTCGAATAGTATTCAACGCAAGGTGCGTGCTCCGTTCTGGAAACTGGGGCAGTTCAGCCGGAAATTATTACGGATGATGTTAACCTACTTTCAACCGACCGGCATCCGCCACGATGTTCGTGACGGATGCCAGTTTGGCTGATGATTACATGCCTTTTGAGGCAACGAAATCGCGGAATGCTTTTCCTGTGTCGCCTGACTTTTCAATTGCGACTTCCATCGCACGGTCAGCGAACAATTTGTTTGCTTCTGCCAATGAGTAACCAATACTCGTTTTCTTGGCACCAGCAGCCATCATGGCAGCGTTTTCAGTTTTCAGAAGATTGTTGAAAATGCCCACAGTATTTTGTTCAAGCTGGTGACCGGCTTCGAGCATGGCTTTTTGTGTAGCTGCATCCAGGGTATTCCATTTGTCCAGGTTCATCATGATCAGGTAGGAAACCGTTCCAAATGCTGGTTCAGCGAGATAAGGCGTGACTTCGTGGAACTTGAAGCCGACCGCGCCAACAGCTGGCCAGACCAACCCGTCAATGACACCTTTTTCCGCAGCGGAATACAGTTCACCAAATGGGATCACAACCGCAGTACCACCCAGTGATCCAACAATCTTGTTGTACGAAGGCAAGGCCCGGATTTTCATGCCATCAAGCTTTTTGCCGCTATCCATAGGCTGTTTCAGGAAGAAGCGGAAACCAGTTGTGGCTGTTGGAATAGATAAGATTTTCAGGTTCTGTGTCGTCTGGTAATGATTGTCGACCCAGTCCCATATACCGCTGCTGCGGCGCTTTTCGATATCACCGTCAACGGCATCAACCGCAGCGCCAATACCGGTTGTGCCAGTATGATAAAGACCATGTGTGTAAATGATATCAAACACACCGGCCGCAACAGGCTGGAGTTGTTTGCCGCCGGATACGACCTCGGGGCCGCTGGGCTTGATCGTCACTTTGCCACCAGTCAGTTCGGCGACCAGCTTGTTATACCCATAAGCCATGTTCGCTGTACCTGAATGATTTCCGCCCCAAGCGGTCAGCATTTTTAGTTCAGTTGCTTGAGTTACTGTTGTTGAAACAGCAAGGCCAATAGCAGAGGCTGTAAGAATTTTCAGAAACTTGTTCATGCTCATTCTCCTAGTTGATATGCACGCCTCAGCTGCCAGAGGAGCCTATTAATTGAAGCGACTTCGGCCCGAATGACGTGTTATCAATAATTATGTAGTACACGTCCTATTTTGTCGACTCCTTTTTTTTACACAGTAATTAGGGCTTCTTTGCTCTCAATCTGTTGTGTTGAACATTTGTGAAAGAGAATTTGCGTTGCTGAATTAAACAGCGTGAAACGCCAAAGGCAGCTACTGGGTTTCTGCCTGAGTAGCCCTTTTTTCACCAGTTTCGAAAAGCGATCGCTGGCGCCTAATCAATATTCTCGGATGGGATTAAAAGGTAATAGCCTGATTTTGTCGGCACCGGTAAAACGAAAATTACACGCGGCTCGCCCTGGCATGCTTCCTTTTTCACCAGAAACCTGTGCAGCAGTCCAACGCCTAGTTCGGCAGCCGTTGCCTGAGCTGCCGTGGAAAACTGTTCAAACAACAAATCATGCCTGTCTAGGAACGAGACATCATTTGCCGAAAACCAGCCCGACCCACGCTTGTGGCTGAGCGGCCCCGGAGCGCATCGAACAGGTTGATGCGAACCCCAAGACCAGTGTCGGAAAAATCGATAAAAAATGCCTGTGCGAACAGTCTGGGTAATCCGGGAATTAACGCCACAACGGCATTGTCACCGGCAACCCAGGCAGATACACTGGGAGCCCCATGGGCCAGAAAAACAAGGGGGTGATCTAATGTCTAGTGATATAGGATTCGTCACAGTGAACGTTGGTGCGCGCAGGTGTTCCGGGAGCAATCTTTCGGACTAAGTGCGACACCCTGTCCGGTGACAGTGAGCACTGTGGCAGCCAATCACGACGCCCCGCTCAGCGGGGCGTTTTTGGTTTTACGGCAGCGCTGCCTGCTCGACTAATTCCCCGTACTCCCGCATCACTTCGGTAAGCGTGTTTTTGAAGGTCTCAAGCATTCCATCCGACATCGCCAGGGATAGGTTGACCATGCCGCGCCGGGCGTGAAATTGACCTTTTGCCATCATCGACAGATGGATCAGTTCGTACAGTTCGGGTGGGATGCGCTGTACGTCGTAGGGAGCGTGGGGCGCCTCGTGGCAAAAATGAAAAGCCATCATCGATCCTTTGCCGGTAATGTGAATCGGTAACCCAAGACGACCAATCGAATCCGCGAGTCTCGTGCGAAAGGCGTCACCACGCACCAGGAACGCGTCCGCCTCATCAGGCCCAAAAATGTCGTTCAGTCCGGCAAATCCCGCAGACAGACTCAAGGTATTGTTGTTGAATGTCCCCGCATGCGGCCACGCGCCGGCACGTGCAGGGTCAAAACGATCGAGAATATCTGCTCGGCCACCAAAAGCCCCAAAACTCAACCCGCCACCCAGGTACTTGCCGAAGGTAACCAGGTCAGGGGTAATGCCGTATAAGCCGTGTAGCCCGCTTGCCCCCAGGCGAGAGGTCATGACCTCATCGAATATCAACAATGCTCCGGTTTGCTCGGTCAGATGACGCAAACCGGTTAAAAACTCAGGGTTGGCAGGAATGCAGCCGCCGGCGCCGATCATGGGTTCAACCAGAACAGCGGCCAGCTTGCCGTCAAGGTTAAGAATCTGTTGTTTTGCGGACTCGGGGTTATTGAAAGTCATTCGGTGCGTGGGAAACGGTAAATTGAGCGGGCTATTGCCAGCAAAAGCAAGTACCGATCCATGATAACTGCCGTCTACAACCAGGATATCCGTGCGCCCGGTAAAGGCCCGCGCGGCACTTAATGCAAGCACGTTCGACTCGGTGCCAGAATTGCAGAAACGCAAACGTTCAACCGCGGCAAAACGCGAACACATTAACTGTGCAAATTTTGATTCGACCGCATTAGGGCCGCCGAAAGTGAGACCGTTTGCGAGGGCTTTGGTTATGGCATCGACAATGACCGGGTGACTGTGCCCGTAGAGCCCCGCTGTGTACTCGCCCAGAAAATCCTGGTAGTGGTGACCATCAATATCCTCAACTTGTGCCCCTTTTGCACGAGTGATGGTTACCGGAAAAGGGGAATAATGTAATACGCTGCGGGTATTGGCCCCGGGCAGTGAAGCTTTGGTTTTCTCAAAAAGCGTATAACTCTTGGGATTAGCCTCGGCATACTGCGCCCGCACATCGGCAGAGCGAGTCATCAGTTCCGTCCCGGCCAGGGGCTGAATCTGAGCCATGTTGTTATCGCTGTAGGCCATAAAACGAATAATACAACGTAAGCACTATGCAGCCCACAAATAACAAAGCACCCAATACCCGCCAGATCGGGTTGTAACGATCAGAAAAAAGCCGGGTCTGTTTCAACCAGGCAGATGATTTTTGGAATGCCACTGGCGCGTCGTCAGTTCAGGTCTCAGATTGGTTAGAACAGATGCTTGAGGCGACCAACTAAGCCCGGAGCCCTGCCGCCTCAAAAGTCTGCCATGGTATTTTGTTAGGCAGGGCCGCGGCCCATTATGCACCTCTAAATCCCCGATGACAGACAATTAACCCTAGACCCCGTAAAAGACGACGTTGATTCTTTATCCTTTATCCTTAATTCCCTAAGATCGCAGAGCAAATAGCGCTAAATATGAGTGACACAAAACCCAGACGGAAACTCGCTGCCATCCTTGCTGCCGATGTTGTCAACTTCAGCATGATGATGGGGGATAACGAGGATCGTACCTTAATAAGCCTCAAGGCCTGTAGAGCGTTCACCGACGAGTTCATCACTTCAAACCACGGCCGGTTTTACATGGGCTTGGAAGATTACCAAATGGCTTATCAACTAATTGAAGAGGCCGTGGCGGAATTACCAGACGCTGGTTCTTATAGAGGTTTCAAAGCATCCGTGATGGGTTATCTAGATAAAGGAGATGAAGCGAAAGCTGCGCTTGATTACTATTTGAAGTTACGACCGAATCTCAAAACCAAAGATGATTACAAAAAAATCTTTGCACTGAATTCTTCACTGGCGGATATTTTGATTGAAGGCCTTGTAAAAGCAGGCTGGGAGCCTGAGGGCGGGTAGAGCCTTAGTAGTCGGGGTAAGAGGATTCGAACCTCTGGCCCTGGTTCCCAAAGGCAGCGCTCGCCTGCCTTTGGGAGTATCGGCCACATAAATCCCAGGTAAGTTACTCCCAGTATTCCACTGCTAGAACTTCGGTTATGTACATATACTTACAGCCGCCTTCAATTGTCCAGTTTTTCGGGCGAGCTTCCGGTTGCTGGAAGTTGCAGAATCAAACCATCTGGGCCTCCACCCATTAAGGTTTGAGGGTATGCACCATTCCATTTTGCAATCGCATTATATTTAATTAATGAAGAGGTCACAGATTTTGCCAGTACGGTGTTTGCTTTGGCTTGAGAATCAGCAAGTTTCTCAATCTGATAAGCCTCGGCATCAGCGAGTGTGCGTTTAGCATTGGCATCTGACTTCGCTGCCTGTTCACGAGCTTCGGCTTGTTTTACCTGCTGTTGAGCTTGTTGTTCAACAATCCGTAACTGTGCCTTTTCTCGTTCAAGTTGCTCCTGACGCTCTTTGGTCTGTATGACTGCGCTGGTCACTACTTGAGGAAGAGTAATATCTCGGAATAAAACTGCCTCAACAATAATGCCTTTCACAGCCATGTAATCGGTCAGGCCATCTTCCATAAATACTTGTAACTCCCGTTGAATGTGATCGAGATAAAAGTCTTGAGATTTTTCGACCGTTTTTCCTGCCTCTCTCAATAAGGAGCGAACCTTGGGAGTGACCAGTTTAACAACGACATCACTGAGAGTACCCGTTTCTTTCAGCATGGTTGGCGTATGTGCTGGATTTATCCGGAAAGTCACCGAGATATCCATAGAGGTTTTCAACTTATCCTGAGAGGGTACTTGCACCTTGGACCAGGTTTCAGTATGAACACGCAGATCATAGGTATGAAACTTGAGTAGTGGATTAACTAGATGAAAGCCTTCAGCCAGCGGTTTTGGACGAATTTCACCAAATAATGTGGCGACTTTGTTATGGCCCGGTGAGACGGTGGTGTAGCAATTCATTCCCACCCAGACCAGAAAAAACAGCGCTACGACAGAAACAACTGTTTTTATACTAAGGTTTAGATTCATCGTGTTTTTCCTTAAAAGGTAATTTGGAATTTGTTTTTGTCAATTCCAGGAATGTTAACAACGCTGGAATCGCGGAAGACTAATCGTTGAAGACCTACTTGAATGGGAGGAGTAGGTTCCTGAACCATTGTTTCCATTCTACGCCATTAATTGTGAAATTTTTCGATTGATCTCCATCGACCGCATTATCGGATTGTGGCTCGGCAATCTGACCTGAAGGTTCATCTTCACCTTCTACTATGGCAGCTACATCTTCCCCGACTGCAACTTCCTTGATTGTTTCTTCTGTTTCCTTTTTTGCAACTTCTGGTTCTTTAACCTCTAACGTGGCGTCTTCCGTATAGGGATCCTCAAATGTAGCGTCCTCGGTCGTATTATCGGATGGTGTGCCAACAATCTGACCAGAAAGATCACTAGCAGGTGCCTTAGATTTCTTTTTCGAGCCTTTGGATCTTTTGTCCGCACCGCCGGCCAGTTCTTTGAACGTACCCTTAGGCACTACCAGCGCGATCGCATGTCGCTGAACTCGGACCTTGACGCTCTTGATGCTAACGCCCTGCGCCACATCAATCGTCAAAAAGTTGTC
>Ga0187833_10001170_pt1 | contig 30426 bp, 34 predicted proteins | sample ETNtaG_37_FD_167968 | JGI IMG/M metagenome (GOLD analysis project Ga0187833, IMG submission 167968) | Marine microbial and viral communities from oxygen minimum zone, Eastern Pacific Ocean - ETNP2014_SV_400_PacBio MetaG (Illumina Assembly) | ecosystem: Environmental > Aquatic > Marine > Hypoxic...
CACCTGAGAATGTGTTTTCAACAGAGGGATTATAGTTTTTCCCTTTAACAAAGCAATATTAGCATCCCTTCTGTCAATAACCACAAGGCCATATGCTTCTTTTGTTTCAAGAGTATCCCTAAGAAGGTCTAATTGGAATTGCTTATCGCACCTATAAGTCCTGGTCTTTAAAGGCACAGGAGGCTCTATGCTCCATACCTGAAAATCCTCTTGGCCCGCTCTTGTAGCAACATTACCTGAAAAAACAGCCAAGCCGTGCTCAGGAGTTTTCTTAAAAAGCCTTAAATGCTGTATCATCCGTTCTAAAGCAGATATAACATTCTTCCTTGTAGAAGCAGATTTTATGTTTGTAGCTGTACCTTGTTCCTGTGAAAGATGGTTGATTATCTTGTTCATATCATACCCTTGTGGTATATAAACAGAAACAAACTCTGTATGGCTGCCCCTGTGTAATTCAAGCTCTTTGATGAATTTTTTCAGTTCATGTTTCTGTTTTGCTGTTAGTGACATACGATTTTAGAAGCAAGAAAAGCTTTATAAATGTTAGTATAAAACTCATAGATAAAAGCTACCTTCGAATGGGATTGTATAAGCATCGCTTATACGACATTAAGCTGTAGGGTAGCTTGGATTATCCTTTCTGGTTTGGGACCAGAGGACCCCGGTTCGAATCCGGGCAGCCCCACCTTATTAAACAGTAGCTATAGAAATACTATCAAATAAAAGCGAAAAGGTTTTAAACAAACCTATTCCACTAAAAAAGCTTAATAATTAAAAAAATGGCAAATGTTCTAAAACTAGGCTCTACAAAAAGATTTGGAGCAAGATATGGAAGAAGAGTAAGGGAAAAGCTGGCTGAAATAGAGAAAGATCAGAAAAAGAAGCAAAAATGCCCTTACTGCAATCAGCTTAAGGTAAAAAGAATAGCCGTAGGGATATGGCATTGCAATAAATGCAAAACAAAATTCGCAGGCAGAGCATATTCATTAAAAGAAAGAGTTATCAAAGAAGAAGGTGTCAAAAATGGTTGAATACAAATGTTTTGAATGCAACAAAAAGGTTTCTGCTGACTATCTAAGAAAAAAAGTAAGATGCCCTTATTGCGGAAGCAAGATACTATTTAAGCCAAGAGGTACAGTAACAAAAGTCAAGGCAAGATAATATGGCAAATGAAGAGATTCCTAAGGAAACTGAGCAGAAAATAAGCCAGTTGCAGCTCTATGAGCAGAACATGCAGAATTTTTTGATGCAAAAGCAGCAATTCCAGCTGCAGATAGTAGAAACCGAATCTGCTTTAAAAGAGATTGAAAAGACAAAGGAAGCTTACAAGATCATAGGTGGGATAATGGTATCGTGTAAGAAAGAAGATTTAAAGAAGGAACTTAATTCTAAAAAGGAGATAGCAGAGTTAAGGGTTAAATCTCTGGAAAAACAGGAAACACAGATAAAAGAAAAAGCCACTAAATTACAGGCAGAGGTAATGGAAAGCCTTAAAGACAGTAAATAAGAAAATGTCTACAGAAAAACAAGTAGAAGATATCATAAAAGCCCTTGACGACTTAAGTGAAGATACAGCTATTCCAAAAAATATTAAATTGAAGATTCAGAATATAACAAATACATTAAAAGAAAAAACAGATGTTTCTATAAAAGTAAGCAAAGCATTAGGCGAATTAGATGAGATAGCTGATGATGCTAATATGGAGCCTTATATTAGAACACAGATATGGAGCATTGTAAGCCATTTAGAGAAGATCGCTTAATTATCCAATTAGTTCTTTTTCCATTTCTAAATATTCTTCCTTTGTGATCTTACCAGTTATGTACATTATCTGAAGCTCCTTCAGATCATCACCCAAAACATCATTTATGTCTATTACAATAGAACTCCCAGTAGGCCTTTCTTCTGTTGCTGTCTCCTCAGTATCTGTCTTTTCCACATACTCTTTGCCAACATTCATCGTTACTGTTCCAACTACAAGAGCAAAGACTACTAAGAGTATTGTTGCCATTAAAGGAGACAGTGCCTTTTTATTCATTTTTACTAGCTATAGCCTTCTTTTTTGTCTTCTTAGTCTCTTTTTGTTTCCCGTTTTTTACATATTCTTTCTGAATTAAGACCATATAGGTAAATGAGATTATTATTATCATTTCAAAAACAGGAAAGATCACTTTAGGTACTGCCATTAAACCTGATTTTTGCAGAACAGTAATTATCTCTTCTACAATATAAACAATAATTGAAAAAAACAGGATTTTCCATGGCAGGATATATGCCTTTTTATTGGGTGTTTTAAACAGTTTAATAAAAAGGATCACAACCACCAATACTAATGCCAGGTTGTAATAAGGAGCTGTTTGTCCTAAACATACACCCAATGTCATTTTGTAACCTCTTTGTTTATGTTTATTTGCGCTAAAAGAGCTATGATCAAGAAAACAAGGATTATGCTAACAGCTATATGTGTAAGATAAGGTGTAGAAAAGATATTAAAAGCCCTTAAAGCACCAAGTATCTGTTGAATTGCAAAGAACACTAAAGCAATTATTAGCATTCTCCAGGGTCTGAACTCTTTTTTCTTTGAAGCCCTGAATAAGGAAATAGCAACTATGCCTGCAAACGTAGCTAGAAGTAGGTTTGCTATCTTTAATATGCCTTCTAAGTACTGTACCATGGAACACCTCTCTTAAATTTCCTATTAACCTAAATATTTATAAATTTTATGGTTATAGCATATGTTATGGCAGGGAAAAAAGGAGCCAAGAAAGGAAAAAAGCAGGAAACTCAAATTACTGAAAGGAAGAAACTTACTGCTAATGAGAAAGTCAGGGAATTAGAGGAAGAGATAAGAAAAACAAAATACAACAAGCGTACCCAACACGCAATTGGCCTGATGAAGGCTAAGCTTGCGATGCTCAAAGAAAGAGCTGTCCAGAGGGCTTCCGCAGGAAAAGCAAGAGGCGATGACAGGTTTTCTGTAAGAAAAACAGGAGATGCGACAGCTGTTTTATTGGGTTTTCCTTCTGTCGGCAAATCAACATTGCTGAACAAGCTTACAAGCGCAAAGTCAGACATAGCTGCATATTCCTTCACAACACTAAGCGCAGTCCCTGGATTGATGCAGTACAAATCTGCAAAGATACAGATAATTGATGTTCCTGGAATAGTTTCAGGAGCTGCTTCTGGTAGGGGCAGAGGAAAAGAGGTATTAACAATGCTCAGGTCTGCTGACCTCATATTGATATTAGTTGATTCATTATACCCTCAGCACTACAAAGCAATATTAGATGAGGTATATCAGACAGGAATACGCATTAACCAGGAAGAGCCAGACGTAAGAATCACAAAAAAAGAAAGAGGGGGGATAAATATTAGCTCAACTATGGGCCTTACAAAAATTAATAATGAAACCATAGAAGGTATTGCAAAAGAGATGAAACTGAGTAACTGTGATATATGGATTAGGGAAGACATTGACGCTGACCAACTGATAGACGTTATTGAAGGTGGCAGGATTTACACAAAATCATTAACAGTTCTTACAAAGATTGACCTTACAGACAAAGAGCAGCTTAGAAGATTAAGAGATAGAATAAATCCAGATATAGCTGTTTCTGCTGAGAAAGACATCAGAATTGAAGAGCTAAAGCAGATAATCTATGATAAGATGGAATTTATAAGGATATTTCTTAAAGAAGTAGGCAAATCAGCTGACATGGAAGAGCCTTTGATAATGTTCAAAGGATGTACAATAAAAGACGTGTGCTCAAAGCTACACAGGGACTTTATTGACAAATTCAAGTATGCCAGATTATGGGGAACTTCAGCTAAGTTCGATGGCCAGATATTCAAGAGATTAGATAAAGAGCTTGCAGATAAGGATGTCCTTGAGCTGCACATGAGATAACAAATAGAATCAAATCAAGCTGGCAAGATATTCGTTCTTCTTCTCAAAACTATTCTTCTTTTTTTATAACTGACCGAATTTGGCATCCTGTCAAGAACCACCCATTGAAAACCAGAGTGGTTTTCAATGTGCTCAGAAATCTTCGATTTCCGACACATCATAGATGGGTGGAATGTAGCAGTGTGTTGCTACATCCAGTGGTTCTTGAGCATGCTCAGAAACTTTCCACATCATGAATGAAGATTGGCTTTAGGCCACCAATCACAGATTGGATGGAAAATTTCTGACATTTTACTAAGCTTTCAAAAAACAAAAGGTTTATAACTCTTTAAGACAGCAAACTGATATATGGATATTGCAGCTATTATAGCGAACAATCTTCTTTTGTTCCATGTACTTATCATAATAGCAAGTTTAGCTATTGTAACAAAATCTGCTGACTTATTGGTTTACAGTATCTCAAACTACGCAAAGAAATTAGGGGTTTCTGAATATCTTATTGGATTTCTTGTTGTAAGCATAGGCACAGCACTGCCAGAGCTTATAGCCTCAATAACAGGAGCAACCATTGGCCAGGGAGGCATTGTTTTTGGAACAAACCTTGGCTCAAACATGTTTAAGATACCTCTGCTTGGTATAATCATCCTGGTAGGAAGAAAGATGAAATTAGGAAAAAATGAGATTGGAAACGCCCCCATCTTTACTTTTGTTATGGCCTTATTGCCATTACTTCTTGTTTTAGATGGCAATGTTTCAAGAATAGATGGGGCAGTTTTATTTGCTGCTTTCTTTATCTATGTAGGAAAGCTCTGGCAAGGCGAAGGCCAGTTTGGGCAGATGAAAAAGAATGTTGAAATTAAAAGCATATACAAAGATGGAATAATCTTTGTAGGCGCCCTTGTTGCTTTATTATTATCTGCAAGATGGCTTGTCTTTTCCTCAATAAAGATAGCAGATATGATAAGTGTTTCACCATACCTGGTTGGATTGGTTGTGATAGGCATAGGTGGCTCATCTCCAGAAATGATGGTCCAGGTAAGGTCAGTGCTGGGCAAACATCAGGGCATAGCATTTGGGAATGTTCTTGGCTCTATTGTTGCAAACTCAACACTTGTTATTGGCATCTCTGCTTTAATAAAACCATTTAGCATGAATGTAGCAACATTAAAAACAACGGCATTTTTCATGATCATAGGGGTCCTTATTACTTTAGCCATACTGGATAAAGAAGAAGTAAACTGGAAACACGGCCTTTTTTTAATAGGATTCTATATCCTGTTTTTAATCTCTGAATTTGTCTTTTAAACAAGGTTTATAAACAGCAAAACTTTCTTAATCTCTATGGATTATTTTAACGAGTTAGTAACAGCGTTAAAGAAAAAGAGATTGAACAAGAAGCAGATAAACAATCTTAAGATTAAGCTTTGCTCTAAGCACAACATAAAAAAGATACCAACAGACATCGAAATCTTGTTGCGTGCAAAAAAGAAAGATGTCCCGGAGATAAGAAAATACCTTCTTGCTAAACCAACAAGGACAATAAGCGGAGTAGCTGTTGTAGCAGTGATGACAAAGCCAACTCCATGCCCTCATGCAAAAAGCATAGGCCCCTGCTCTATGTGCCCTGGAGGTCCAGACAGTGTCTTTGGCTCAGTACCTCAATCATATACTGGCAAAGAGCCAGCTACAAGAAGAGCAATAAGAAACAATTATGACCCTTACCTGCAGGTATTCAACAGGCTGGAGCAGTATGTTGTAGCTGGCCATGTTCCTGACAAGGTTGAATTAATCATCATGGGAGGAACTTTTCCCTCATTCTCTAAAAGATACAAAGAAAACTTCATTAAATATTCAATAAAAGCTATGAATGACTTCAGTAGCCTATTCTTTAAGAAAGAGCTAGACCTAACAAAGTTTAAGGAATTCTTTGAACTGCCTGGAGACATAAACAACAAAGAAAGGATAAAAAGAATACAAAAGAAACTTTTATCAATCAAAAACAAAGGAGACCAATCACTAAAAAATATTCAAAAACAAAACGAAACAGCAAGCATAAGGGATGTAGCACTATGCATTGAAACAAGGCCTGATTATGCAAAACTAAAGCATGCAAAAGAAATGCTCCGATTAGGCTGTACAAGAGTTGAGCTTGGTGTCCAGACAATATATGATAATGTCCTGAAAAAAATCCAAAGAGGCCACACTGTTAAGGACTCAATTAAAGCTACATTAATCCTAAAGAACCTCGGCTTTAAGGTTTCATACCATATGATGCCGGGTTTGCCTGGTGTTGATAAAAAACATGATTTGTTCTCTTTAGCTTTAATAGTCAGGGACCAGAATTTCATGCCTGATATGTTAAAAATATACCCCTGCATGGTTCTAAAAGGGACAAAGCTTCATGGCATATACAAAAAAGGCAGATACAAGCCACTAACAACAAAAAAAGCAGCTGACCTGATAGTTGAGTTTAAAAAGATTGCTCCTGAATATTTAAGGATATCCAGAGTACAAAGGGACATACCTACATTTATAACAGAATCAGGAGTAGATATGACAAACCTGCGCCAGTATATCCAGAAACTGCTAAAGAAAAAAAGAATCAAATGCAGATGCATAAGATGCCGTGAAGCAGGCCATGTATTGAATAGAAAGCCAAATATAAAAATTAGAAAAATAGAGATACATACCACACATTACGAAGCATCAAACGGCTCTGAGTTCTTCATCTCAGCTGAAGATACAAAGAATGATATTCTGTTTGGTTACTGCAAGCTAAGATTCCCTCAGAAATCATTTACAAAAGAGATTACAGGAGATTCTGCTTTAATAAGAGAGCTCCACGTGTTCTCACCAGCAGTTGCAATAGGAAAAAGATCAAGAACATCATTCCAACATAAAGGGATAGGTAAGGGATTATTAAAAGAAGCTGAAAGAATAACAAAAAGCTATTTCAGGAAAAAAGTTGTTGTAATTTCAGGGATTGGCGCAAGAGAGTATTATAAAAAGCTAGGTTACAAAAAACAAGGGCCGTATATGGTTAAAAAATTATAATCTAATTTATTATTTCTGAACAACCAAGAGACCCCCACCACCATAAAGTGATGTGATTATGTGCCCACCATTAATCTCTCTTTTAAAAGCTTGCATATACTCAGCAGCCAAATCACCGTTCTTAATATGATACCCCTCATTTACTAAAAAACAATCAACACTTGTAAATTGGGCCTGCATAGCTCCTATTAAACCCTCAAGATATCCATCATCTGTTTCTGTGAGTTCCTTGCTATTAAAGTGGATAATCGCATTCCCATGATCCTTTAATAAATTAAAGTAAGATCTTGCCAACATCTTGAATCTCTCTTTAACAATATCAAGTTGTTGGGATACAGGGGAAATCCACCTCCAAGTTCCATGCTCAATTAGTCTATCAAATCTATCATTATTCGAACCACCTATACTATAAGAACCGGTTTCGGCAATAAGATCCCTCTCAATAGGATTAACATCAATTAATTCAAATCCCTTATTCCTTAAATATCCAAGATAATTAATCACCCCTTTTAAATCACTCATACCACCATCCCATCTTAAATGATTTGATTCTGTATCTGGTTTATCTAGTGCAGTTAGTGATCCTTGCTCTTCAACATATTGTGCAAAGTAAATAAGATTGGCATCCATTGGTACTGGTCCCTTATAACCATTAAGGTCAATATCAATAGCACCCGGACCAACGATTAATACATCATGATTTTCAGACACATTAGCTGGAGAAGAAGGATCAGTATACAAATCACTGGTTATTGCATTCTCCATTATAATCATTTCTATATCACTAAGCATATCACTAGGAATAAGAATGAGAGGTATATAAACCTTTCTATTTTTACTACTTAATAGTTATAAGTAATAGGTAGTATGTCTTCATTCTTTAACCAACTTGGGACGTAAAAAAAAGTATCCTATATGATTAAAAACCCTTGATTCATCTTGCATATCTCCTTACAGTATCAACTATGTGCCCATAATCCAAAATATTTCCTACATAACCCACTGCACCGTAAGCAAAAGCCTCAGCAGCATACCCATCTCCAAGAGTGGTAAGCATCACAATAGGAACATCAATCCTTTGCAATGTTCTTACTAACGCCCCTAAACCTTCAGATCTCTCATAAAGGCCCCCCCTTGCATTAAAATTCACCCCAAGTAAAACAAGGCTTGGATCATCTTTTATAACTAATTCTGCAATATCATTGGGAGTTGTAGCGCTATTAACCTTATGCATTACAGGCTGGTAGGTTATTTCTGCATCACTCGCCATTTCTGAATACCTGCCAAGAAGGCCAAGTATCCCCTCGTTTCTATAAAATATAGATACATTTCTAGATTCTATCATTTTTGTTAAGAATACTCCAGAAATTAACTAATAAAGAATAGTATTTCTTGAAAATATATAGTATTTATTGATATTAAATATAGGAGAAAAGTACAGTAAGCCTTTGGTTTATAATAAAGAATCTAGCTTAATATTTTATTAAGCGCCTCTCTTTTTCAGAAATGTTTATAATCCAGCTATTCTTCTCTAAGGTTATGGACAAAGAAGAAATTGTGATTAAGGAAAAATTCATAGAACATTACTCCAAATTGACAGACTGGGAAACATTCAAAAAAGTTTCCTTAACATTCTTAAGAAGGTCAGTAAGAGTAAACACATTAAAGATATCCATAGACGAATTAAAAAAAAGAATAGGGAAAACATGGAATCTAACTCAAATACCATGGTGCAAAGTTGGCTTCTGGATAGAGCATGAGAAAGGAAGAAGAGACATTGGCAATACAATAGAGCACAGCCTAGGCCACATCTATGTCCAGGAAGCCGTTTCAATGATACCTCCTGTTGTTTTAGACCCAAAACCTCACGAAACAGTCCTTGACATGTGCGCTGCTCCTGGATCTAAATCATCTCAGATTGCACAATACATGGATAATAAAGGCATTTTAGTTGCTAATGATTACAAAGGAATGCGAATAGCTCCTTTAGGAATTAATATGCAGAGAATGGGCATCTCAAACGCAATAATAACATTGATGGAAGGAAGATTCTTCAAAAACTTTCAGTTTGACAAAATACTTGTTGATGCTCCCTGCTCTGGAACAGGAACAATAAGAAAATCACTAAAGACATTAAGAATCTGGAATCCAAACATGGTAAAAAGATTAGCAGGAACACAAAAACAGCTGATAGAGACAGCTTTCAACAACCTTAAAGACAAAGGTACATTAGTCTACTCTACCTGTTCTTTAGAGCCAGAAGAAGACGAAGGCGTTATTGATTTCTTACTGGAAAAATATCCTAACGCCAGATTAGAAGAAATAAACCTGCCAATAAAAAGAAGCGAACCAATCTTGGAGTTCGAAGGAGAAACTTACAACAAAGAAATAAAAAAATGCCTAAGGCTCTGGCCCCAAGATAACGACACAGAGGGCTTTTTTGTAGCAAAGATAAAGAAAGAAAGTTAACAATTTCTTAGCTCCAGATAATACAAGAAATACAAAGGTGTGGGGAACATAGTGTTAAAGAAACAAGAGCAAGAAGTGCCTATTCCCCCTATTTATTTATTTTTTTCAAATGATTGTTTTTTATTGATATCTAGTTAATATTACTGGATATAACAAATCAAAATCTAAAACAGAAAGGCATATAAACCTGTTTTATAATAAGAGCCAATATGCAAAAAAAAGAGAGCATAGCATTACTGAATATTCTAAGGGAAATCCAGAAAAGATACAATCATCTTCCTGAAAAAGAAATAAAAAAGCTTTCAAAAAAAACAAACATTCCATTAGTTAAGATATATGAAACTGCTTCATTCTACAGCATGTTCAGCTTCAAAAGAAAAGGCAGAAACACAATAAGGCTCTGCAACAGCCCTTCCTGTTACATAAACGGTTCGCTAAATATCCTAAAAGAGATAAAAAGAATTCTGAAGATAGACATTAATCAAACCACAAAAGACAAAAAATATTCTTTAGAATTAACCTCATGCATTGGCTGCTGTGATAAAGCACCTGCAATCATGCTCAACAATGAGCTAATAGGAAACATAACAAAAGCAAAACTAAGAAAGTTACTAAAATGAAAATACTCCAAAAATCAGAACTAAAAGCCTGGAAAAAAGCAAAAAAGCTTGGTCCAAAAAAAACAATCCAATTACTAAAGAAACAAGGACTCACCGGAAGAGGAGGAGCCTGTTTCCTTACAGGCCTAAAATGGGAATTAGTAAAAAACGCTAAAGGCAACAAATTCATAATCTGTAATGCAGATGAAGGCGAACCAGGAACATTCAAAGACAAACTATTATTAGAAAAAAACCCAGAAAACATAATTGAAGGCATACTAATAGCTGCTTATTGTATCAACACCAAACAGGCATACATCTACTTGAGGGGAGAATACAATTACTTAAAAGACAGCCTAAAAAAGACAATAGAAGAAACCTTAACAGCTTCCAGATCAAGCCTAAAAATAGACATTATACAAGGCGCTGGAGCATATATCTGTGGTGATGAAACAGCAATCATCGCTTCAATAGAAAACAAAAGAGGTTATCCTCACTTTAAGCCCCCATACCCTCCACAAAAAGGGCTTTTTGGAAAACCAACAGTAATAAACAACGTAGAAACATTAGCAAACGTTCCATTAGCAATCATAAACAAAGACTGGAATGACAGCCTAAGATTATTCTCTATATCAGGCAATGTATCAAAACCAAGAGTCTATGAAATAAAAGTAGGCACTAAGCTGGGAAAGATAGCATTGCTTGCAAAAGCCAAAAACATAAAAGCAGTCTGCTTCGGAGCTTCAGGAGGCTGTATACCTTACAATTCAAACTCCATAATAAACGCAGAGCATATATGCAAAGAAGAAGCAATGCTTGGAGCATGCTCATTAATATTCATCAATAAAAAGAAAAGTATGCTGGACTTAGCAATAAACATAGCGCAATTCTTCAATCATGAGTCCTGCGGTAAATGCACACCATGCAGGGAAGGCAACACACACATACTGAAATTGCTGGAAAAGATAAAATCAGGAAAAGCAAAACAAGAAGACATAGAACTATTAGAAAAGCTATCCATAACAATCAGAGATACTGCTTTGTGCGGCCTAGGTCAGTCATGTACAAACCACATTTTAACAGCATTAAACCATTTTAAGAAGGATTTCAAAGTAAGATGATAAAACTAAAAATAAATGGCTGTGAAGTCACAGCAAAAGAAGGAGAATTTATTATAGACATAGCAGAAAGAAACGGCATTGATATCCCTCATTTCTGCTATAACGAAAGGCTTGAAAGAATAGGTGCCTGTAGGTTATGTATTGTAGAAGTCAAAGGCATAGATAAGTTGCAAGCCTCATGCTGCACTCAAGTAAAAAAAGGCATGGAAATCAACACGCATTCTCCAAGAGTCCTTGAAGCACGAAGAATAAACATGCAGTTGTTATTAGCTAACCATTCCCTTAACTGTACAACATGCAAAGAAAATCTTATGTGTAAACTGCAAAAATATGCATCTGAACTGGTGATTGAAGATTCAATATTTGGAGAAACGCAAAGAAAAGACGAGATAGACAATTCAAGCGTTTCAATAAGAAGAGATAACAACAAATGCATCTTATGCGAGCAATGCGTAAGGGTCTGCAATGACATCCAGACTGTTTATGCAATTGGCATGACTAAAAGAGGGGTCAATACAAGAATAACCCCTGCATTCAACAACACCATGAAACAAAGCTCTTGTATTAATTGTGGTCAATGTGTTGTTGCATGCCCATCAGGAGCTTTAACTGAAAAAAGTGATATTCCAAAAGTTCTTGAAGCCCTGAACTCAGACAAACATTTGATAGTCCAGACAGCTCCTTCTGTAAGAGCCACCCTTGGAGAGCTTTTTGGCTTGCCAGTAGGAACCCCTGTAACAGGAAAAATGGTCACAGCACTAAAGAATATAGGATTCCATAAGGTTTTTGATACAGACTTAGGCGCAGACATAACAATAATAGAAGAGGCTACTGAATTTGTAAAAAGGCTTAAAGAAAACAAAAACCTACCATTGATAACAACATGCTGCCCTGCCTGGATAAAGTTCGGAGAGCAGTTCTATTTCAAAGAGCTAAACAAGAACATGTCAACCTGCAGAAGCCCGCAGGCAATCTTAGCTTCACTGGTAAAAACATATTATGCCAAAAAAATAAAAAAAGATCCAAAAGATATTATCTTAGTAGATATAATGCCTTGCACAGCAAAGAAATACGAAATCCTAAGGCCTGAATTCAAAGGAGAAGCAGATTTTGTATTGACAACTGTTGAGCTTGCAAAACTGTTAAAAGAATTGAATGTAGACTTCCAAAACCTACCAGACTCTGAATTTGACAATCCTCTTGGTTTCAGTACAGGAGCAGGAGACATCTTCGGCCATACAGGAGGAGTTATGGAAGCTGCATTAAGGACAGCAGCAGACCTGATAGCAAAAAAAGACTTAAAAAAGATTGACTATAAAAAGATAAGAAGTATGGAAGAGATAAAAGAAGCAGAGATTAGTATTGCTGGGAAAAAGATAAAAATCTGTGTTGTTCATACAATGGGAGCAGCAAGAAAACTGTTAGAACAGATAAAAGAAGGGGCAAGTCCATATCATTTTATAGAAATAATGGCTTGTTATGGTGGTTGTATTGGTGGTGGCGGACAGCCTCCTCCACATAACAAAAAAACATTAAAGAAAAGAGTAAACGCCCTGATAAGAGTTGATGAGCATAAAAAGATAAGAAAATCCCATAAAAACCCTGCAGCAATCAAATTATACAAAGAGTATTTAGGAAAGCCAGGCTCAGAAAAAGCGCATAAGTTGCTGCACACAAGATATTATAGAAAAAGTTATGTTTAAGTTATTTAATTGCAAAATGGAAAGAAATAAAAGAACATAATCATTCTTCAATGATTATGGACACTAAAGATATAGTTTTAGGTATCATTGGTTTTGGAATTAGCATTTATGGAGGACAAACTGAAAACCTTGTTGCTGTGGTAATAGGAATCTTAATAATTATTTTAACAATCGTCCTCACATTACAAAATCAGGAAGAAGATATAAAAATACTTAAAGCTCAAATAAACACTCAATTCGAATTAAAAAAAGTTTGGAGAACAATTGATGAACTCAGAAATGATAAAAAACAAAAAAGGCAAGGGTAATATCCTGGCAATATTAGTAATTTTATTAATAATTTATTTTTTGGGAAAGCTCTTTAGTTGGTGGTAATCTAGTAGACAAAAACACTTACTAATAATATTTATAAAATCTAAAAAATAATCTTAAAAAGAGGTCGATAATAATGGTCAATATCGCAATTAATGGTTTTGGAAGAATTGGCAGATTAATCCTTAGAGCAAGCATTGATGATCCTGACATTGAGATTGCCGCTATAAATGACCTAACAGACCCAGGAACACTAGCGCACTTACTTAGATATGACAGCGTGCATGGAAAGTTTAACGGCACGATAGAAGCAAAAAAAAGCTCTATTGAAGTAAATGGCAATGATATTCCTGTTTATGCCAAAAAAGAGCCAAACAAGCTGCCATGGAAAAAAGCAGATGTTGACGTTGTGATGGAATGCACTGGCAGATTTAGGGAAAAAAACCAGGCTTCCTTACACCTAAAAGCAGGTGCTAAAAAGATATTGTTAAGCGCTCCTGCTAAAGGCAAACAGAATGTAAAGACCATAGTAATGGGTGTTAACGATAACATATACAAAGGAGAAAAGATTATCTCAAACGCCTCATGCACAACCAATTGTTTTGCTCCAATGGCAAAAGTCATTAACGATGATTATACCATAATTGATGGTGTTATGACAACAGTGCATGGTTATACAGCTGATCAGCATATAGTAGATTCTCCTCATAAAGATCTAAGAAGAGGAAAAGCTGCAGCTTTAAACATAGTCCCAACAACAACAGGAGCTGCAAAAGCAATTGGCTTAGTGATACCTAAACTAAAAGGAAAACTGATTGGTGGTGCTGTACGAGTCCCTGTTGCAGATGGCAGCCTATGCCATTTTGTAGCAGAAGTAAAGAAAAAATGCACAACAGAGTGTGTAAACGAATCATTCAAGAAGATATCAGAAAACTCCATGAAAGGAATTTTAGAGTATAGTGAAGAAGCATTAGTAAGCTCTGACATCATAGGCAATCCTCATTCATGCGTCTTTGATTCCTTGTTAACAGAATTCATAGGAAACAATGTAGTTCTCGTAGGCTGGTATGACAACGAATGGGGTTATTCTAACAGAATGATTGATGTTGCTAAGTTGATGATGGAGAAATAAATTATAGTTATATTTATATAATACTCCTAACATTCTTAGTCAGATGGAAGAACCAAAAAGTATAGCTACATTTCGTATTAATGGTAGAGAAACCCAATGGAGAATGGGATGGGGGCTAGGCGAACCAGTTTATCACGCACTTGAAGATTCTCTCCACTTCAGAAAAGACCAGAGAGTATGCTGGGAATTAATGCAAGACCTAATGGATCAAGTCCACAGAGAAGAAAAAGAACCAGATTACGTCCCTTCTGTTTCTGAAGAATATAACAGAAATTAATATTTTTAAGTTGCAGCCGAATTATATTCATTCATACCAGAGTAAAAAGTAATATTTATATATTAACTATAATTCCCCCATACTATGCATCAAGAAATAAGGCCCAGTGCTACACTCGTTTTGACCGAAGAATCTGAGAGAAGGGACCATGCTATTCATCCATGTCCTTATTCGCTAGATCATAGATTAGGGGGAGTAGTTGTAAATCCTGCTAGCTCTGTGAGACATACTGATGAAAAAACAGTCTATGTATCTTCTCATGACCCAGGAAAATTCCAATGCACACTTGCTAGAGAAAGAACACAAGGAGCACAAAACATAGATTCATGTCCTGGCGAAACTTGTCCATTATATAATGGAGATATACATGATTATTCTGGTCTATTAGAAGTATCAAAAGTTGAGTAATATCCAAAATCTTTTTAAATAACCTCTAAATCTATACATTATTTAGCGAGGTGGACACATATGTTAGGGGCATTATTATATACAATAATAGGAATCAGTATAATTAGTCTGTTGTTTGCTATATTCAAAGCAACCTCAACCTTAAAAAAGCCAATAGGCACAGACAGGATGAAAGAGATTTCTGAAGAGATTCATCATGGTGCTATGGCTTTCCTAAACAAAGAATATATGGTTCTTAGTGGGTTTGTAATTCTTGTTACAATTGCATTATTTTATTTCATAGGACAAAACATTGCGATAGCATTTGTTATTGGAGCAGTCTTTTCTGTAATAGCAGGAAACATGGGAATGCGTATTGCAACAAAAGCTAACGCAAGAACAACATTCGGCTCTAAAAAATCATTGAGTGAAGGATTAAATATTGCTTTCAACGCAGGAACAGTAATGGGATTGATAGTTGTTGGCTTAGGATTATTCGGTGTCACAGTGCTCTATCTGGTATTCAATGACCCAAACATAATCTACGGATTTGGATTTGGTGCTTCATCAATTGCCTTATTCGCAAGAGTTGGCGGCGGAATTTATACAAAAGCAGCAGACGTAGGAGCAGATTTAGTTGGAAAAGTAGAAGCAGGCATTCCAGAAGATGACCCAAGAAATCCAGCTGTTATAGCAGACAACGTAGGTGACAATGTAGGAGACATTGCAGGAATGGGCGCTGACCTGTTTGAAAGCTATGTTGACTCAATAATTGCAGCAATGGTCATCGGAACAACAGTACTGGGCATAACAACAAGGATAGACAACGCTCACGTAATTCTGCCAATGGTATTGGCTGCTTTAGGCATCATATCTTCAATAATCGGGACATTATTTGTAAAAGTAAAAAAAGGAAAAGCTCAGCATGCATTAGACAAAGGCATTTTTGGTGCAGCCATAATCATGGGTATTGCTTCCTTCTTCATCATAGGCTATATGATTCCAAACTCCCATGGTTTAGGGGTATTCTACGCAATGCTCTCAGGTTTAGCTGGCGGAGTTATAATTGGATTAGCAACAGAATACTTTACATCCACAGCACATAAGCCAGCGCAGCAGGTTGCTGAAGCAGCAAAAACAGGCGCTGGAACTAATCTAATACAAGGATTTGCTGTAGGCATGCTTTCAACAATAGCCCCAATTATAGTCATTTGTGCTGCAATCCTTATAGCTTATCACTTCGCTGGACTATATGGCATTGCAATAGCAGCAGTAGGAATGCTGTCAACATTAGGCATTACATTAGCAACTGATTGTTATGGCCCCATTGCAGACAATGCAGCAGGCATTGCTGAAATGGCAAAATTAGGCGGAAACATAAGAAAAAGATGTGAAAGCCTTGATGCAGTAGGAAACACAACAGCAGCTATTGGAAAAGGATTTGCAATAGGCTCAGCAGCATTGACAGCATTAGCCTTATTTGTCTCTTTCACCCAGGTAGCTGCTCAACTAAGGGGTTCTCAAATAGTCTTAGACATAGTTTCTCCAAATGTTATCGTTGGATTGCTTATAGGCGGATTACTTCCATTTGTATTCTCAGCATTGACCATGCAGTCAGTTGGAAGAGCAGCTGAATCAATAGTAGTAGAAGTAAGAAGACAGTTCAAGCAGATAAAAGGCCTTATGCAGGGCAAAGCAAAAGCAGACTCCAAAAAATGCATTTCAATCGTAACAGGAGCTGCACTAAAAGAGATGATTTTACCAAGCATAATGGCAATTGTAACACCAATCATTGTAGGCATATATTTAGGAATAGAAGCACTAGGAGGCCTGTTGGCAGGAGTAACAGTAGTTGGTTTCCTATTGGCAATTTTCATGGCAAACTCAGGAGCCGTATGGGACAATGCAAAGAAATACATTGAAGAAGGAAAGTTCGGTGGAAAAGGCTCAGAAGCCCACAAAGCAGCAGTTGTTGGAGATACTGTAGGTGACCCTCTGAAAGATACCAGCGGTCCATCTCTGAATATTTTAATTAAACTTGTTAGTATTGTGGCTTTGGTTTTCCTGCCGCTTTTTATTTAAAATCAATTAGGTTGGATCCAAGCCTCTAATCTGCCCTCTTTAACATCATCTACAGTAAGGGCGTTTTGCATTCCTGCAAATTCTACATCTGGCAAAGTTTCTAACTGAGGATACTTTAGCTTATCATGTTCACTTTGCAGCCTTTGTTGTCTTAAAAGCTCCTCACCGGCTTCTCCTGTGTAGAGTCCTTTCTCAACATCAGCTATCGTTTTTGCAGCTTCTCCAATTGAGTCAACTGATACACTAATGGAATCAATTCCAGCTCTAACAAGGGCCTCTAAGAATTTAGGGTCATTTGATGGCTTCTGTCCGCAAATACTGGCAAAACCACCATACTTGTGTATCTCTTCAATAGATCTAATAATCCCACCAAGCAATGCTGGCATCATGGCATCTCCAGTTCCCCACTTAACTATCTCTGAATCTTCCCTATATCTTGCAAAAACCATTTGGTCTCCATCATTAGTTCCAAAACTGATTCCTCCAATTACTGGTATTCCCTGCATTTTTGCAAATTCATCTACTAATTGATTTAAAGTTGATAAATAGTTCTTTAGGATGAACTCTGAAGGTTCGTTAAAGTTTGCTGGAAGTTCAAACATCGCAACATTTTCTACTCCGAATTCCCTTGTTAGTTTATATTGGCGCATGATATCCAGCACCTTTCCAAGTCCTTCCCCTGTTCTGATAAAAGGTATCATCACTTCAAGGTTAGATGTACCATAATGGTCTATTGCCCGCCTTATTGCTATATACTCCATCTCTGAAGCTGACCTGAATTCATTTCTCTGTGTTAAATGTTTCAAGAACCCATTATTATGGGGGTCATCTGAGCTTAATACTTGATTAAGAGTGTAGTCTCCCATTCTTGATCTTACTTCTCCTCTTCTTGTAATCATGTCATTCTCGACAAATGCCTCTACATATTTTGCTCCCCACATTTTTCTGAATTCGCCAGAACGTAAATCCATTGTTCTGTAGATCATCTTTTCATTTTTACTAAACCCTTGTGCCAGTGTTGCAATTGCACGAGAATGCATATCAACCCAATATTCTACAATACTTTCATAAGGTAAGACCTCTGTTATTTGTGATGCTCTATCCACTGTTTCTTTTAAATCAAGATAAAGCTCTTTTAGTAATGTTGGCCTTGTAATTTCGCCATTCATATCAGTAAATTCTGTTAGTATTTTTGCGTAATCTGCTGCTGAACTTTCAATAATCCTGCCATATTCTGATACCTGGCTTTCTGCAATTCCTCTTGCTCGTTCTAATGTTAGTTCATCAGGGCCAACTCTGCCAAATGCTTTAAGGTGTGCGTATATTTCTGTATCTTCAGCAGAAGACAACAGATGTGTCAGTGTTGTTTGTTCCCAGATTGCTCTATTATGCTCATGTGAAGATAATTTATCTTCTGCAGATATTACAAGGGATTTTTGCTCATCTCCCGTAAGTTTGTTATATAATATATCTAAAATGTCAAGTTGTTCTTTCGTAAGCTTATCATATTTAGTATCAGTAATCTGTTTAAAGTTATCAATGTATAATGCAAATGTTGGATGGATTCCTAAAGCTCCAGTGAATTCTGACCCATGGAGGTTTAATGCGGTTTCTGCTCTGGCAAGGCCGATTGTTAATCTGTTTTCTAAAGTATTGCTTCCTTCTAAATCAAGCTCTCTATTGATCCTTGCAACATTCATTGCCTCGGATTCATTTGCAGCAATCACTTTTAATTTCGTTCTTCTGCTGCTTTCTATATATGGAATCAAAGGAGAAATGTCTGTTTTTTCAGTAGGAATAGCAACACCATTAGCCAGGTCATGAGCAAACTTTGAATCAAGGCTGTAAATCTTTCCAGTATTGCCATCAGCAATAGTAAACATATCTGGACCCACACTTTGGGCATACTCAATTGCATTAGCAACATCAGTGATGCACACTATTCCGTTTTCTCTGCTGGTTATCGTGGCATGAGCAAGCTCTCCACCATATACAGTGATTACAGCACCATTTGTATCTTTCGCAAGCAACATTTTAGCTAAGAAATCTGGTGTTGTCATTTCAGAAACTAAATGTCCACCTGTAAAATCAGCTAGATTATCTTTAGTAACATAGGATATTCTCTGGGACTGGGCAACACCTGGAGAGGCTGCTGTCCCTTCAGCAACAAGCACCATCCCTTTTTCTGCTATGTATTCTTCTAAAACAGCTTCATCAATTCTTTCCCGCTCTAAGAAGGAATATCTGGTCGTCTTAACAGTTAATGGTCTTCTCTGCACCATATGGAGAGTGTTGCCTTTATAAGCCCATTCATTATCGCTTCCCATTGGGGATTTTCCGGGGAAATGTTTATCAATAACTTGGCCTATGCCTTTTACAACTTTTGCGACATATTCTGCTTCATCATCGCTTAGCGTTGGTTTCCATGCATCTGTGGTTGTATAATTAGGGTCTCCGGCTTCTAAGTTAACATTTTCTCCAAGGCCCCCGTCATATTGGTACCTTTTAGATTTGAACCTTATTTTTCTGTCTATTACAGAACTAAGTTCAGGATTATTTAGGGTTGAGGTATTAACTAAATACCTATCAACTCCTGTTCCTTCAACAACATTAACTCCTAATCCATGTACAGCAGTTGTTTCAGTAAATCCGGGAATAGAAGTTGATTGTGGTCGTGTAAAAGTGACACCAGACGTGTCAGCTTCAACCATGTTCATCATTACAACATCAACATAGAAATTATCCTCTTCAACTGCATCAGGGTCATTTATCCTATATATCATTGACTCTTTTGTATAGGCGCTTGATATGCAATCTAGAGTGTATCTTAACACGTTATCCAGCCCAGAAACATTTAAGAATGTATCCTGCAGTCCTGCAAATGCATTATCATCACCATCTTCTCCAAGAGCAGAACTTCTTAAAGCAATTAATGGGTCTCCATTGCTATCTAGTTTATCTTCGTAGGAATTAGCCCTTAACCAATCGTAGGCTTTTGAAACATCATTTACTACGTCCTCAAAATTATTAAGATCGATATCCTCTATTGAGCCTCTTATTAACCTGGATGTTTCTTCAAGATAATGCTCTTGTTCTTCTACTGGAGTACCAGCATAATTTCTCTTTAGAGAATCAACTAATGTATGCGCAAATTCAGATATGCTAACACTAGAATCATCTCCAGATTCATCAAATAGGTCATTTATAGTCTGGTAAAGAAATCCTTCTTCTCCCCCGTATATCTCACCAAGCCCATTAACATTGTCTCTGGACACATATGAATTTTCCAGTACCCTTTTAACAGTAATGGCTGTTAAGTTTGCAGATCTAGGAACTTCATAGTCTAATCCCCTTTCATGAAGCTCTTCTTTAGCAGATAATATATTTCCTAAAGAATTACCTTTGCCCCCAATAATGTGAGTCAGGTTACTGAACCCAATTTGGTAATCATAAATGACATTTGAAGTGTGAGGATCAAATTGTTGTGCTGGGTTCATAATCTTCCATTTAAACTATTTTTTCAATCAGATTCTCTATTGTAATTATATAAATTATATATAAATTATTTGTCAAATTATCGTAAAATTTATAAAATATGACAAATCTATTGGTATTATGACAAATATTATGCACTTTTCTACAATTTTGATACTGAAACTATCAATTTCTTAAGTAAAAATAGAGATTATGTAAAGAATCAAACTCAAGATAAGCTAAAAAAGCTTTCTAGAGAAGAAATTATTATCTTAACAAATATGACACAAATTTTAGAGATAATACTTGATCTCACTGACTCAAGAATGGGGCTTGAGTATGAGAAAGCTAAATAATTGAATGGTTTCTTAATGTATTTAGTTCTCGTGTCTTCTTAATAATATCATATTAATTATATTGGAGTAGTAACAAGGATAAGATTTATAAATAGAGTTATTTCCCCAAAAATTGATGAGTAAATTACTGGTCTTAGCAGGAATTAGAGGAGCCGGCAAGAGTTATTTAGCAGATAGGATGCTAAGGGAATACAATAGAGAATTGGAATTAGTTGAGACTTTTGCAACAAGAGCACCGAGATTTGAGGGTGAGAGAGGCCATAGATTTTATGATAAAAGAATATTTAGCTCAATGTATGAAGAAGGCCTTATTAATGTACGTGGCAATGTTCCTGGTGAGGATGAGCAAATAGGTGTTGATTACAAAACTCTTAAAGAAATTATAGATAGGAGTTATGTTCCATTTGTAGTGACAGGAGTGCCAGATATCATAAGGGAATTAAGAGTAAAAAGTGATCAAATTGATGAAAAGCTAGCTCAATTTAGTGTATTTTATGATGTTAACATATATGTTGCGACTGATCGGCGTACAAGTAGAGATGGTGACCAAGGAGTACTAAGATCTAGGGCATTAGCGCGAATGCATAGACAGCAATTAAGAGTTGTAAGATTTGATTTTGTTTATCCTGTGGAGCAATTTGAAAGCGATAAACCCATAAGAAAAATTTTTGAAGAAATGAATCCTATTATTAGAGAATTTATGGAAAGAAAACAATAAAATCTAGATTATTCATATATCCCAAAAAGAATTTTAAAAACCTTCTAAAAATCTCAAATTTTAAAAACATTTTTATAGCCCCCTCCCTTCTTTTTTATTATGAAAACCAAAGTCTCCATTGTAAAGTGTGATGATTATAATGAAGATCTAGTCTACAAAGCAGTAAAAAAATCTATAGAAGATATTGGATTCAAATTCAAAGAAAAAACAAAAGCCTTAATCAAACCAAACATTCTAAGCCAGCATACTCCGGAACAGTGCATAACAACCCATCCTGTGATAATAGACGCCATTTGCAAAATACTAAAAGAAAACAACTGTGAGATAACCATTGGAGAATCTTCTGGTTTCTATCAAGAGGGAGGCACAAAAGCTGCTTTTAGAAGTTCTGGCATTGAAACAGTTGCAAAAAAGCATAATGCAAGACTAATTGTATTCGAAGAAAGCCCTATAAAAAAAATAAATAACGAAAATTCACATATTCTAAAAGAAATAAAGCTGGCACAGCCTGTCTTTGATGCAGACCTTATCATCAATGCCCCAAAGATGAAAACACACACATTAATGACATTCACTGGCGCTGTTAAGAACCTGTTTGGCTGCATGCCTGGAGGCTTAAAACAAAAATGCCATCTGTTAGCAAGAAAAGATGATGACTTTGGAAGCCTTTTATTAGACATATATCCTCACATAAAGCCGGGATTAAACATAATGGATGGCATTATCGGCTTGGAAGGCGAAGGCCCTGGCACAGGAGGAAGCCCAAAAAAAACAGGGCTTATCTTAGCTTCTGAAAATGCTATTGCATTGGACATAATAGCAGAAAGAATAATCGGCATGAAACCAGAAGAGATTGCAACAACAAGAGATGCAGTAAAAAGAGGATTATTCCCTGGTTATGATGATGTAGAACCTATTGGCGAACTCCCATCAATTATTTACAAAAAACCAAAAAGAATCCTAAGTAAGCTGCCAGGTTTCCTAAATGACTTTATATTTAAAAATGCAATTGCATATCCTTTCATTGATAAAGAAGCATGTAAAAGGTGCATGGTATGCGTCAAGGTATGCCCTGCAAAAACCATCAAAGTAAAAGACAATGTTGTATTTGTAGACAAAGAAGGGTGTGTTAACTGTTATTGCTGCCATGAAATGTGCCCGCATAAGGCAATTGATCTAAAAAGCTCAAAGATTATAGAGATATTAAGGAAAGGAAGGGATTTATTGGCTAAGATAAAAGAGTAAGTAAACTATTTCTTACCATAAAAAAACCTAAGCATGACTTCATGGCTTCTTGAGATATCACCCTCATCAATAATAAGTGCCAGCTCAGGCCAGCCAGAGAGTGTCTGCATAATACTTATATCATTGATTGAAAGCTCATTGATTACAGGGCTTAGAATACCTGGCATATCCCCGTGCTTTTCAGAAAAGTGGATGTTCAGCTCCCCTATGTTTTCACTTGTTCTGATTAGCTCGTCTTTTGGAACCAGCTTAAGAATCTCTTCTTTTTTTGAATGGTCTATCAAAAACATAACTGATTCCCTTGCCTGTACAATCCTCAGCACATCTCCTCTAGAAACATGTATATGGTCAAGAATAGAAGGGATAAGATTCCTTAAGACATTAAAATGCCTCTTAACCTCAATAATCATAAGCCTTGACTTTGTTGATATCCTTGAATCCCTAAAAATTTCACTGATATGCTTTTTTTTCTCTTTATCATTTGCAATCTCTTTATGATATCTCCTAATTCCAGTCATTATTGCATCTAATGAAGCATCTTGTTTTGTTTTTCTTAAGATATAAAGAGAAAGCGCTCTAACATTTATTATCCCGTCATTAAGCGACCTGACAATATATGGGTTTTTATTCAAAAAATCCCTTACTAATAGCGTAATATTTGTCATAATACCAATAGATTTGTCATATTTTATAAATTTTACGATAATTTGACAAATAATTTATATAATTACAATAGAGAATCTGATTGAAAAAATAGTTTAAATGGATGATTACCAATGTACAACCCACAAATGGAAACGTATTCCCCACACAAAGATGGTGGTGCTGGAAGTGGAATTCCTATTGAAGATTTATCTCGTTCAGATATGGTAACTGGTATTGGTTATGCGGGAAGCCTTAAAGTAAGTGGAAATAGCAGTTCTCTTGCTGAAGTTAAAGATCCAGCCTCTGAACCACAAGTACCACAGCAGGTTCTTAATGCTCAGCAAAGGAATCTTGATGAGTTTTTAGGATTCACCGGATACAACCATGAGTAAATAGCAAGCAGTTTAGATAAGATAAACATTGTAGAGAATAATAAAACTAAATCAGGATGATGATTATCAATGTACAACCCACAAATGGAAACGTATTCTGCACACAAAGATGATGGTGCTGGAAATGGAAATCCTGTTGTTGAACTAGGTATTAGATTTGGGATTATGGAAAGATATACACCTGCTAAAGTTAAAGGTCCAGTCCTCCCGCCTCGGGAGTTCACATATGCGGAACAGGAGAGAAATCTTGAGAATTTTCTCAACACACCAACATTGGAATGCAACCACACCTAAAACTACAGAGTCGTTGGGTAGAACAGACATAGCACAACTCATGGAGGTAATAAAAAATTCCAGAAGCACAACAAGCACAGCACAGAAGTTTAGAAGACCCTGATTTTTTAGTGGCATCAGGAATTGCTGACGATCATGATACTATTCATAGACTAGTTACTGGGGGAAATGTTTTCCATTTTGGATTTAAGAGTGGGAAGACACAACCTAATAATAACACTGTAGAAGTTGGAGATGGCCAGGTATTTGTACCAATAGGATCTAACGGTGGACAAACTGGTTATTTAGTTGTACCTATTGGTGAATACATAGATCAACTTGAAAGAGATTTACCAGAAACTCCTGTAAACGGCAGCAAAAGAAGTCAACAGCCAACCCCTAGTGGGGGAGATTGTACTGGTTATTTAACTGACATATATGAAGGCTTAGGTCCTAGTTAATAATAAAAATTTATTTCTATCAATAAAACAAGACCAATCAACCAAACCTCGCCTTATTCTCAATAAGCGCCTTTATTGTAGGCAATTTATAAGGCCCGCCTTCTTCAATTGATTTTAGGATTGTTCCTCCACCTGTAAACAAAGTGATCTTATCATCTTTTAAAGCCCTTTCATGAAACTTAGGTGTTAGTTTTTGTAATGTTCCAAGTGTATCTCCGCCACCAAAAAATTGGTTTGCATGAGTATTAGCAGCCATTAATTCCAATAAAGCCCTTGTTCCATCTTCATACCCAACTTTGTCATAACCCATTACAGCATTTACAAAGATTGTCCCTGCTTTTTCTATAGCTTCTCTTATTCGCTCATCTTCAAATGATTTCATCGCAACATCATAGATAAAATTAAGCTTCTGCCCTTTTTTTAAAGTTGTCACATCAATTTCTCTAAATCCCCCTTTTTCTCTTCCATCTTCAACATCTGATTCAACTACATATCTTGGAAAAAGGATTCTATCCTGGCCTTGATCTTCTTTAAGAAGCTGTCTTGCAGTGGCTAGTTCTTCTTTGCCCACCCCATTTATAGAAACGCCATATTTTGCGCATAATAATGCATTATAAGGTAAACCTCCTAAGATCAGATAATCTGCTAATCCACGCAATATGCGTATTGGACCTATTTTTGTGTCAATCTTTTTACCTGCTACAACTGCTAAGAATGGTTTTTTTGGATTTGTGACAAGCGCAAGTTTTTCAACTTCTTCCTGAACCAAAAAGCCTGTATAACTTGGAATATGTTTCATAACATCAAATGTTGAGGCATGTGGTTGCCAGGACCCAAAAGCATCATATACATAAATGCCATCCTCACCAACTAAACCTGCTAATTCCCTGGCAAGCCTGTCTCTTGGTTCTCCTGTATTCTCTTCACCCCTAAACCATCTTGTATTAGGTAAATATATAGCTTGTATTTTCCCATCCCTCAAATCTTGTATAGTCTGATTTACTGATTGCGGAAGGCCCTCAATACCAGCATCAGACGCATTAGTTGTATCAACTTCAACTAACTTTGCCTTTAAACCCCACTTATCCCCTATATATTTTATAACAGGACCTGCATTTTCTTCTGGCAATATAGTCATCTTTCCTGTTTTTTTATTCCTTGGCCGTCCAAAATGGCTCATTATGATAGGATACCCCCCATTTTTAAGAACATAATCTATTGTTTTTCTTGATCTCTCTATCTTAAAAGGGTCCTTTATTTTTCCTTTCTTAACTACATTATGGTCTGAGCGTATAAGAACTAGTTTACCACTCAAAGATGCATCTGTAATTAAAGGAATCCGTGCCATTTCATCCACCCAAAAAGAGAAATTAGAAGGCGTATTTAAATTTTTTTCCTTTTTCAGAGAATAACAACATCAACCTTCAACAAACCATTTATCTCTTTCTCCAATTCCTTCTTCATCTCTTCTATATTTATCTCTTCTATCCCTTTCTTAATACTATTAATTTTCTGTTCTGAACCAACAATATCCTCATCAGCTTTCTTTAACTCCCCTTCATACTTTTCAAGAGCCTTCTTTGTCTCATTCTCACGAATCAGTTTATCCATATTATCTAATTTAACTTTCAGTTCATCATGTTTTTTGATAAAGTTATCCAAGAATACCTTGTCCATGCGCCCCAATTCCTCCACTATCTTCTCCTTTTTCCTTTCCTTCAGCTCAATCTTGCCATCAGATATGCTCTTATTCAGTTTATCTAAAACACCCACAATCTTCAGTTCCTTGTCATTAAGCAAGGTCTCTGCTGGATTCTGCAAATATCCATTTACCAATCCCTCATCCTCAAACGCAATCCTTGCATATTTCTTCAATGCAGCTTCAATCACAGAGAAAAAGTGAATCAACAAATAATTATTATCATTAAAGTCCTTTCCAATATCTTCTTTATCCTGCTCCAGTTTTTTAAGATTAACATACTCTTTAGACTCTTTAAGCTTTTTAATTTCTTCTTCCAAAGACTTTTTCAAATTCCCCAGTTCTTTATTTAAATTTATAACATTATCCAGCTCTTCTCCTGATTTCTTCTTATTATTTATCTGCATTAACAAACTGTTAACCTTTCCTTTTACCTCTTCAATCCTGTCAAGCTTCTTTTCTTCAATAGCCTGCTTTAGCTCCTTCATGATATTATCAAAGTTTTTTACATTGCTGGCTATATTCCTTGATTCATTAGCAAGAAACTCCTGTAGAACATGATAAGGTTTTATAGTGCTCTTCCCAAAATTATTGACCATCTCCCCAAAGGATACACAAAAACCATGTAATTTTTTATAATCCTTTTCAAGACGTATCTGCTTCAGGAATATCTCTACTTTTTTTATATATGCTTCCCTGTTTCCTTCCATCAATTGCTCTGCTTTAAAAGGTATGTTTGGGTTTTGAAGCTTGGCATTCTTCAGAGCTTCTAGATTAGCCTTGGTTTTTTCCTTCTCTCCATCTACTCTCTCAATAATCCCATCTATCCTGCTGTCAAGCTCTCCAAATATCGCCTTAGCTCTGGAGTCAAACCAACCGGATAAGTCATCTACTTTAATCTCTTCTCTGGGTATCTCTTCCTTTGCAAACAATCTTTTAATGAAATCAAACATTCCAAACACAAGCAATAAGGAGCCATTTATAAATTAATCTAAAAAATATAATATCTGTCATTATTAAACATGAATCAATATCATCAAAAAATAATTAAAAATAGGGGAGGATAGACATACTTCGCACTTCATGTGCAACACAATGTCCTCCACCCTCCTGCCTCCATCGAAAGACAGAAGTGCAAGGGAGTGGGGAACATTGCAAGGATGGTTAAGAGCAAGAAGTGTCTATTCCCCCTATTTATTATTTAACAATTGTTTTTTATTGATTTTTAATTTATTGGTAGTTTGTTTAATGATGCTATCACCCTATTTAATCAGTTTTTATGGATATTTTCTAATGATTGATATAATTTAATAATTAAAAACAAAAAGATTATAAATACAAAGTTCAATAACATTAATATGAAATTCCTTCATGAAATAGAAGATTGCATTATTGGCATCATTGTAGGTCTTATCCTTATAGGCCTTTCTGGCTATTATTTCAGTCTTCCAGGATGGGGCAATTTGTGGGGATTTATCTTTATTGTCTCTGCTTTCTTCACAGTGTTAGATGTAATAAACACACTTAAAGACTTAGGAGGCCACTTACTTGCTTTAATAGCCCTGCTCTTAAATAATTTTATAGATATTGTCTTAGAAGTTGCTTTAGCAGGAATGTATCTTGGTTTTAGCATCCCCTACATCTCAGACTTCATCAACCCATTCCTTGAAGACCCATTATACCTTTTAATAATCGGTATATTCTTCGTAGTAAGCAGCATATTCTGGATTATAGCTTCTCCAATTATCTGGAAAGACAAAGGTAATGTAAAATTACCAAAAGCATCAGGGGAAGTAAAGCTCCCTAAAGTAAAAACATGAAACAAAAATATAGGAAAAAACCAAAACAACAACAAGACATTGCAAAGGAAAGAATTTCTATATTGTTCAGCCAGGCAAAAAGGATTTTTAATAAAAGCCCAAAACTATCCAACAGATATGTCCACTTAGCAAGAAAAATAGCCATGAAGTACAAGGTAAAGATTCCCAAAAAATTCAAAAGAAGATTCTGTAAGCACTGTTACTCTTACCTTGTTCCTTCAAAAACATGTAGAGTAAGGCTCCAAAAAAGCAAGGTTGTTTACTACTGCATGAATTGCAAGAAATATATGAGATTCCAGATAAAATAACTACCCCTTCAACACTATCTCTCGACCACTATTTATCTCCTTAAGTATCTTGTTCCCAATATCATTGTTCTTTTTTATCTTGATTACACCAGTAGCGCCTGCTTTTGCAGCCAGAATAAACTCATCACCAGCATACAACTCAACATCCTTATGCTGATTCTCAACACCCAAATCAAACATTACATGCTTTTTTTTCATTATAAGGTCATAAGGTATCTCACTAGTTTTTTCTGACACACCATGCTTGCCTTCCAATGGCTGGATATCAATACTAATCCCTAGTTTCTCTTCTATCTTGTTTATATGCTGCCCTTGTTTCCCTATAATCTTAGCAATGCAGCTTTCAGGGACGAAAACTTCGCACTTATTAGCAGAAACAACATCGACAATAGGATTATCACAATACTTCTGGAATTCTTTCTCTATTGCGATAGAAGCTAATTTATGTGCTCCTGATTTTTCTCCGCCAGCCTGCACAGGAATCACAACAGTCTGCTCACCATAAGAATATATCTCATACTCTGCTTTATTCGTTTCAAAATCATTCACAACAACAACAGGTCTTGCTAAATCTGCTTCAGTCATGCCGCTTGGCACCTTTACAGTCATCTTTAAGCCCAAAATCTTATTGACAGTACCATTTTTTATAAAAACAACAGTATCTATGATTTGAGGTATAACACCCATCTCAACCCTACCTAAGAACCGTTGTATAGCATCAATTGGATTAGTAGCATGAACAACACCAACCATACCTACTCCAGCCAAACGCAAGTCTGCAAAGAGCTTAAAATCAGCTGTATTCCTCATCTCATCAAATATAGTGTGGTCTGGTCTTGACAAAAGCAGTATATCGTGTATTTCCTGGGCATCTCCGTGAGATATCGCATATTGAGTCACATTATCAGATAAAACTAAATCCCTTGGAGCTTCAACTGTTTTTACAACCCTGTTTTTAGAAGAATAGAACTCAGCAAGACCTTGTGAAAATGTACTCTTTCCCATCCCAGGACTTCCTGCAACTAAAATACCTTCTGCCTGTTCTGCAATCCGTGTCATCAGCTTATCACTCAGCTTGTAATCCTCTAAACTCAATCTTTTTACAGGCCTTACCGCAGTTATTTCCCAACCGTCAGAAAATGGTGGCTTAGTAATTACAATCCTATAAGAGCCAAGCTGGACAATTGTTGAGCCTGCTCTCTCTATCTCAATAAAACTGTCTTTCCTTAACTTTGCTTCTTCTATGATCTCTCTGGAAATATCTTGAACTTCACCTTCCTTTAATACTCCTTTTCTTAAAGCAACAAACTGCCAGTTGCCAGGAAATCCTTTTTTAGCATAAGGGCAGACATTCTCCCTTAGATGAACTGACATCGTTGTTTCATCAAAAAACTTTTCAAGTTTAATCTTCTTAATTACAGTTTCAGGAGCTACATAGATTACCTTCATCCCTTTTGCTTCTGCAACCTTTACCTGGACCTTATCAGAGGTCAATAATGTCCCTTCAACCTCCCATGCCATCTGCCTTATTAAAGAATCAATCTCGCCAAGAGAAGCATATTTGATTTCAGCAGCCTTAGGCCTTACGCCTTCAAACTTTAACTCAAAATCCTTTGCCAATCCTCTTATTCGTTTTATCTCATCCAGCCCAAGAAAACCAATTGCTTTGTTCAGATTAGCCTGATGCTCCAGTTCTGCCAGAACCGCTTCGTGAATAATAATCTCTGTTACCTCAAACTCCTTCTTCCCTATCTTATCAGAAACAACTCCTTCTATTATCACAGAAGTATCTGGAACCAGTTTTTCTATTTTTTGCATATCCCTAATAAAAACCGTTCTGGTTTAAATAGTTTATCACTTCTTAGGCTTCATCCAAAAATAAGATAAACCCTTAATTCTTAGAATAAAATATGGGCAAGCCGAATATTCGGCTCAACCCACAAATAGACTCTATTCGCAATAGAGTTCTATTGGAAAAGGGCACTGAAGTT
>Ga0187833_10001172_pt1 | contig 30387 bp, 20 predicted proteins | sample ETNtaG_37_FD_167968 | JGI IMG/M metagenome (GOLD analysis project Ga0187833, IMG submission 167968) | Marine microbial and viral communities from oxygen minimum zone, Eastern Pacific Ocean - ETNP2014_SV_400_PacBio MetaG (Illumina Assembly) | ecosystem: Environmental > Aquatic > Marine > Hypoxic...
CTTTCTGAAAACAGTCTATCTCTTGATAACCCGGCATTTACAAGTTTAAAATTAAAGTTTACACCGAGAGCGCCGGTGCAGGGTCCAACAGCTGATTTTTCAGGAGATCCCACAAGTGGTTACTCTCCGTTAACTGTTTTATTTACAAATTTATCAACTGCGGGTGATACCACCATCTCAGGATATTCCTGGGATTTTGGTGATGGTGGGATGAGCTCGGAAGTAAGCCCGACACACACCTATGAAAATTCAGGCGTCTATACTGTTTCATTAACTGTAACGGATGATAACGGGATTGTGTCAAACCAAACCGCTGATGATTATATAAATGTTATGGAACCTGTGGTGATCACCGCTGATTTTTCGGGTACCCCTACTGTGGGAATGCCGCCACTCTTTGTTGAGTTTAGCGATATGTCTGTTCCCAGTACAGGATTTGAGCTGACATCATGGGCATGGGATTTTGGTGATGGTGCTACCAGTACGGACCAAAATCCGTCACACACCTTTGAGGCATTAGGTGAGTACACTGTTTCTCTCACTGTAACCGATGACTCCGGTTCTTCCACTGAGACAAAGGAAGACTACATCAATGTTGTTGATATAGAGCCAGGTGATCCTGATTTTGCTTTAACTCTGCGCGCTGATGGTCCGGCCTTTGGTTATGACTTAACATTTGGATTTTCCCCTGACGCAACAGATGGATACGATGAAATGTATGACCTCTATGCGCCGCCACCGCCACCGCCACCATCGTTTGATGCGGCCCTCATGTGGGGTGGTGACAGGTATTTTACTCAAGTACTGAATGGCTCAGTGGATGATCTGGTGGAGCACGAGTTCAGTATTGCGCTTGCCTATGATACAGACAATTTAATTGAGTTTACATGGGACAACACCAACTGGGATGTTTTAGGTTCTTTCACACTTGAGGATGCGTTTGGTGGAATGATGATATCAGTTGATATGACAGCAGAGAATAGCTTGACCCTTGACAATCCCGCTCTCACCAGTCTTGTTCTAAAGATTACCCCCACCGGTGTGAGCCAGCCAACCGCTGATTTTAGCGCTGAAAATACTTCAGGCTATCCACCGTTGACAGTTTCTTTTACAGATGAGTCTGCAGCTGGTTCATCAGACATTGTTGCCTGGTCCTGGGATTTTGGCGATGGCGGAATGAGTACGGATCAAAACCCAACATATTCATATGAGTCTGATGGGAATTATACAGTCTCCCTGACCATTACAGATGTAACCGGTCTCATGGATACTGAAACAAAATCTGATTTTGTAACTGTGATACCATTTAGTGGCCCCACAGCTCACTTTGGAGCTGATGTAACCGCAGGCCCTCCACCGCTAACTGTGAGCTTCACAGATGAGTCCACAACTGACCCCGGGTACGATATTACCTCTTGGGCATGGGACTTTGGAAATGGAGCAACAAGTACCGAGCAAAACCCAACATACACATATGAGGACCAGGGGTTTTACACTGTCTCTCTTACGGTGACCGATGAGAACGGTATCTCGGATGAGTTGGTCATGGAGGGATATATCACTGTAATTATTGAAGATCTCTGGCCGCCAGCGAACCTCTCTGCCAACGCGCAGCAGAATGAGAGCGGTGTTGATGTTCACCTTGAGTGGGACGCTCCACAGGACCCAAATAACATAACTATTAACTGGGACAATGGTGAGAATAATGACGGAATTGGTTTAACCAATGGTGGTGACTGGATGTATTCAGCCAGATGGGACCCCTCAGATATTACAGGTTATGATGGATATTATCTTAATTCGGTGCACTTCTTTCCAAGGGGTGCCGCCACATCATATACTCTCAGAGTCTGGTATGGTGACAATGCGGGAGTCCTCCTATATGAGCAACCTGTAGGTGACCCTGTTCCCGAACAGTGGAACGAGGTAGTTTTGGATTCACCTGTAGAGATAGATGCCTCTGGTGAGCTCTGGATCGGGTTTGCCTTGAGCCAGCCTGCGGGAGAGTTTCCTGGCGGTTGTGACGCTGGCCCTGCCGTTCCGTTCTATGGTGATATGTTGACCCTAGATGGGGTGACCTGGGAGTCTATGTCTACAAGCTACGGCTTGAACTACAACTGGAACATTCAGGGCATGCTGTCAGCAACTAATATGGGAACGGGTATAGGTAATGACCCAATTGTTTTAGGAAACACCACCACATCTACAGAATATTCCTCCACAAAGGATATCCCAATCCTCACTGGTCACCTAGGTCAGCCGGAGAATGCACTGTTGGTTGATCTGCACACGCGTGATTTTCAGTACTACAATGTGTACCGGGATGGAGAGGCGATTGCTACAGCTCTCGATGAGGAGTATGATGATCTCCAGGTTCCCGATGGTGTTTATGAGTATTATGTGACCGCCCAATATGATGGCGGAGAATCGGTGCCAACCAATACAGTTACGGTTACCGTTTATTTCGATCCAAATGTTGTGATGGTTGATATGTATATATTGTTAGATGACTTTCCCGGTGAGACCACCTGGGATTTGCGAGATGATTCTGGCACAATCTTAGATTCCGGTGGGCCCTACACAGGAGGTGATGTGAGTGTAGGTTGGCCGCTAACAACTGGTGACTATGTGTGGACCATCTATGACGCATTTGGCGATGGTATATGTTGTGCTTATGGTGAAGGTTACTATGAGTTGTCGATGTTTGGTGAGGTCTTTGCCACCGGTGGTCAGTTTACCACAGAGGATGTAGTTCCGTTTAATGTCCCCGTTTTAATTTTTGGGACCTTGGAAGGAACGGTGACAGATGGTGATGGATCGCCCTTGTCCGGAGTCAACATTGATTTAAATGGTAACTCTCTCGGTGAGACCGGTGGTGACGGAAGCTATAGCTTTGAGGCACCAGTAGGTCTTCACACTGTGACAGCATCACTGATGGGTTATATGGATGCTGAAGAGACCGGTGTAGAAGTTTTTGAAGATGAGACCACTACCGTTGACCTAACGTTGGATGCATATCCTGTTGTCTCTGTATCTGGTCATGTTACCGGGTGGGACGCACCGGATGGTCTTTCCGGAGCAATGGTAACTCTCCAGGGATATGCTGACCACAGTGAGACCACTGATGCGAGCGGTAACTTCAGTGTTGCAAGCGTGTACGGTGGCCATACCTATACTTTCAGGATTCAGAAAGAGGGATACCAGTCCTACAACGAACAGCTGGAGGTAGGTGATACTGATATAGACGTTGGTACTATTAACCTGCTAGAGTTTACAGAGCCGGTGTGGCCTCCCGAGGGTTTACAGGCAACGGTATCTCAGCAGACAGATGTGCACTTAACGTGGAACCCTCCTGTTGATCCATCCGCTATTGAGCTCTTCTATGATGATGGGACCTATGAAAATCACTGGTATGTGAGCTCTCCTCCATCGTCAACAAATCAGCTTGCGGTTGGGTTTACATATCCTGAGGATTGTATTTTAAACACAGGAAAATTTGAGATGTCATTCGATCCCGGCGCTACAGATTTTGACTGGAACGTCTTGGGAGGTAATGCCAGTGCTCCAGATGCCTATGATGTGCTTGCAAGCGGAACTGCTAGCCTGACCGGTGATCCAGATGGATCATGGTATTTTATTGATTTTGGTGGTATTGAGATAGAGGCAGACCAATGGTTCTATCTGAGTGTTCAATATCGTGATGGTCAGACACCTGGCTCTGATATTTATTACTGCGGTGGAGATGCAACTGCAAATGATCCCTATTCATGGTATACCGTGGATGGAAACTCATGGAGTAATTTATTGGGTGTGACAGATCTTATGATCAGAGCACTGATCTCTACGGAGTTTGCCAATTCCATAGTTTTAGATCCAATGCCGTCCACTCCAAATCCAGAGGCAACGATCATGCGTGCGGATGGGCAGCCTCAATTGGACGAACATGTTCTGGCAAAGATAACCAGTATTCCAACGGCAGATCCGCAAATTACAAGCCCGATCACACGTGATCTATTAGGGTATAACGTGTATCGTGATAATGAGCAAATTGATTTTGTGGTTCCCACAGAGGCATGGGACTATGATCTGGCAGATGGAACCTACACATATTTTGTAACCGCACAGTACGATGGTGGTGAGTCTGAGCCATCCAACTCTGTTACGGTTACCATCGCATATGTTGATGTTGGAGTTGTAATCATTGACCTTGACCCAACACCCACAGGAGAAGTTGTACGGGATGTTTTGCAGGATCTATATCCTGGTGGAGTCATGGTAGCGAACTCATTGAATGAGTACGATCTCATTGGAATGGATGCGGTATTTGTTCTTCTGGGTATTTTTTCAAGTAATACTGTTATTGACCCGGCATCTGCAGAGCCGTTACTCGACTATATTGACTCCGGTGGTAACCTCTATATGGAAGGCGGAGACATGTGGTACTATGATCCCCAGTTCCAGGGTGGTTATGACTTTGGGCCTGCGTTTGGTATTACCGCAGTCGCAGATGGAGGGGCCGACCTCTCTCAGGTTGTTGGTCAGGGCTTTCTTGAAGGATTTGAGTGGAGCTATTCCGGTGAGAATGCCTGGATAGATAATCTCGACCCGGCCAATGGCGATGCGTTTACTATTTTTAGAAATGATCAGGTTGGATACAACTGTGGTATTGCTCACGATCCCGGTGCCTACAGAACGGTTGGCAGCTCTTTTGAGATAGCTGGTCTTGGCGGTAACAGCTCACTTTCTGATGCACTTCAGGGAATCGTTGATTTCTTTGAGATCGGTGAGCCACCTGGTTTTATCGAGGGTACGGTGACATTGAATGGTGGAATGGGAGATGTGTCCGATGTGATGATCTCAACCGATGACGGTGATGATACCTATGCAGACAACGATGGTTCCTATTCGCTGTCGGTACAGCCCGGAACCTATGATGTGACCGCACATTTGGTGGGCTACGGCGATGATGTTGAGACAAATGTCACGGTAAACTCAGAGCAAACTGTGAACATTGATTTTTCCCTTGGTGCCATCCCCACAGTTACCGTATTAGGTACGGTTGTTGAGTTTGGCACAGAAACTCCGTTGAACGGGGCAACAGTAACACTGAGCGGTTACGCTGATTTTGGTGGTGTTACCATGCCAACGGGAGTTTTCAATATTCCCGGTGTTTTCAGTGGGCAGACCTATGATGTTGAGGTTGCATACGGTGCCCTTGAAACCTATTATACGACTATCGATGTTGGTGACACTGATTACAATATGGGTGTCATTACCTTGAGTGAGTTTGTCTATCCACCAACGGATCTATCGGCACAGGTTGTCAACTTTAATGATGTCGTGTTGAACTGGCACTCTCCCACTGGTGAAGGTGGTGGTGGTGATGACGGTGAATTTATGATGGCACTCTTGCTTGATGCTTTCCCTGGTGAGACCACGTGGGACCTGAACGGTCCAGGTGGGTTAGTAGGTAGCGGTGGACCGTATGATACTCCGGATGCTCTTGTTGAATACTCTGCAGTGTTAGAGCCCGGTGACTATACATATACCCTTTATGATTCGTATGGTGATGGTATCTGTTGTGCTTATGGTGAAGGCTACTATGAGTTGTCCTTGGATGGAGAACTTTTTGCCTCTGGTGGTGAGTTCGCTGATATAGAAAGTGTTTCTTTTACAGTTGGAGCCCGAAACCATGTTAGCTCTATAACCACTTCATATATTGATGTTGATATAGACCTACAGGAAAAGGGTGATACTCCGCTGGCTGAGCTATATGATATTACCCGTGAGACAACCGAGTTCATTGTTAGTGATTTCTCAACTCGTGATCTTCTTGGATATAATGTTTATCGAAATGGTGCGATGATAGAGGAGGTGTTCGCTGATACTCTCTATGTAGATAACAATGTTCCTAATGGTTCCCACACATATGGTGTGAGATCGGTCTATACCTCAGGTATATCTGACGCCATAACAGTTGATGTTATAGTTGATGCGCCACTGGTCTCAGACTTTGAGGCTGACCCCACTGACGGGTTTGCTCCTCTGAATGTCCAGTTTACCGATCTGTCCATGGATTTTGGGACACCGATTGTTGCGTGGTTCTGGAATTTCGGTGATGGTCAAACAAGTAATTTTCAAAATCCTTATCACGTTTATACCTCACAAGGATCATACGATGTTTCACTGATGGTAATGGATGCCTCGGGTACTTCGGCAACAGAAACGAAGTACGATTATATCACGGTGTTTAGTGAGCCGGGAGAGGGTGAGTTCATTGCATCTATCAGTGGTACGGGAACTGGTATTACCTATGATATGTCTTTTGGATTTGCAGCAAACGCTACAGATGGGTTTGACCCGGGCGTTGATCTTTACGCGCCACCTGCACCACCACCGCCGTCATTTGACGTAGCGCTGGGTTGGATGGGTGACAGATACTATACCCAGATTTTAGGTGTGGATGTTGGCGTTGAAAAAGAATATAATATTCTGCTCCAGTATCCTGAGGATAATATGATTACTCTTGACTGGGACAATGCAGGTTGGTCAAACTTAGGTACTTTCATTTTGCAGGATGCTTTTGGTGGAAGTATGATCAATGTCGACATGACACAGCAGGAGAGTCTGGTTCTCGATAATAATGCGTTTACGACGCTCAAGCTGTTAGTAACCGCAGGAGGTGGACCTCCCCCTGGAGATACAGACGATATTTCATTAACCAGCAATTGGAACCTCATGTCCTTTGACGTGGATATCCAGAACAACGCACCTGAAGATGTATACTCAGGTCTAATGGCTGACAGTAACCTCATATATCTTACAGGGTTTGATGAAGATGGCTCTGAATTTTTCGATCCAAATGGACCGGACTTTCTAAATACATTAACATCAATAGATGCTGGATTTGGATATTGGGTGAAAGTGGCTGATGCCGCTGACCTTTCAGCGTCAGGCACGGGGATTCCCGGAAACTTTGGCATTGATATTTTTTCTGGATGGAATCTCAAAGGATATTGGCCAGATGGAAATATGGCACCTGAAGATGCGTTTTCCTCATTGATTGATGATGATAACCTCGTGTTTGTTACTGGATTTGGTGAAGATGGAGCCACATTTTTTGATCCAAATGGGCCTGGAGTGCTGAACACACTTACCGCACTCGAAAACGGATATGGCTACTGGGTCAAAGTGAATGACGATGTCAACGGATTTCAATATCCTGCTGGAAATGCTTTTTCCGCGAGACAGGTTGCTCTAAATGTGAATCCAGATATTATCAAGACAAACCGGTACATGTTCATGAACGGTACTGTGTCGTTTGACCATATTGACTATTTCGTAGGCGATAAAGTGTCCGTTTCTACAGAGGATGGAATTCTCGTTGGTGAGATGGAAATTCTTGATGATGGATATCTTATGACTACAGCTGTCTATGGTGATGATAACACGACCACAGCTAAGGATGGAGCAGAAAACGGTGAGCAACTTGTTTTCACCTATGGTGAGTTTGAGTCTCAGCCTGTTTCCATTGAATTTACAGCTGACATGGAGTTACAGAAAGTTGACCTGGTGTTCCAGAATCTTCCTGAAGAATTTGGTTTAGCACAGAACTTTCCAAATCCATTTAATCCGGTCACGAACATTCACTTCATGCTCCCGGAGGCAGCGGATGTTCAGCTGGTTGTCTATGACCTTATGGGCAGAAAGGTTCGCACTCTAGTTACAGGTTCCCAAACAGCGGGCTACAAGACAGTTGTTTGGAACTCAAAAGATGATGCGGGAATACCTGTGAGTGCTGGAATGTATATCTATGAATTGAGATCGGGTTCTCACTCAGTGATCCAGAAGATGGTTCTCTTGAAGTAATCGGTCAATTTATTCAATTAGTTGCGGGGGGATAACATTGTTGTTCCCCCGTTTTTTTATAGGATACACTACGGTCATACAATAGATCAAGTCGAATGAAGTATGCATATCTAATAATATATTTTGGGATAATATTTTCTCAGGATGTTCCTGATAGTTTTAACTATATACCCACGAACCTATCAGGTGTGTTTCAAGGTCAGATAACCATTAACGGGAGCCCTGCCTCTGGATCTGATTGGGTAGCAGCTTTTGATGGAGATGGTAACTGTGCGGGCGCATCCGAATTAGTTTTTGATGGTGGCACATCATATATAAATTTACCAATATACGGTGATGATGGAACGACCTCTGAAATCGATGAGGGAGTGAACTCAGGAGAGGAGTTTTATTTGAGATTGTGGGACTCTTCCAGTGATTTGATTTTAGAATATCCTGACGGTTTTGATTGTTGGATAAACACAAATGGTGCGCCCATGGGTGGATGTGGTGGGGTTGAGAATGTTTATAATTTTCCTTCAGTTGATTGGATAGCCACCTTAACCGCCAGCGGAGGTCCAGATGGTAGCTCCTACGATCTAACCTTTGGATTTTCACCCAATGCCACTGATGGGTATGATAACAATTTTGATATATATGCTCCACCATCTCCACCACCACCAGCGTTTGATACAGCTCTGAATTGGGGAGGTGACCGTTATTATAGACAGATCCTTTCCGGTGATGGCGAGCTCAGTGAGCATGAGTACGGTGTTTCCTTTGCCTTTCCCAGTGATAATATAATTAATATTAGCTGGCAAAATAGTGGGTGGGGTGAAATGATGAGTTCCTGTGTATTGGAGGATGCGTTTGGCGGTATGATGATCAATGTTGATATGCTGTCTGATACATCGCTTATATTAGATAATCCAGCTTTTTCTACATTGAATCTGAAGGTCACCCCTAATGCCTATGCAGTGCCATCTATAGACCATCCTCCCGAAATAAGTTATATACCTAACCAGACAATAGAGAATGGAGAAGCTTTTACATCCTTTGATCTTGATGATTACTTAACCGAGGTTGATGGAGATGAGGTTGAATGGTCTTTTGATATGGATGGTTTTGTGCCTGCCATTAATATCTCAGGTGGAACAAGAGATTATGATTTAGTTTTTGGTTTTAATTTTGCTGGAACTGATGAATACGATCACGGCATTGATATGTATGCTCCACCGCCACCGCCACTACCCAATATGGATGCCGCACTAGGTTGGGGGGGGGAACGTTATTATATCCAAATTTTAGGGGTCGACGATGGTGAGCATGATTTAATTGTACACCTACAATATCCGGAGGATGGTATCATTCATTTCAATTGGCACAGTGACGGCTGGGGTGACCTTATGAGTTCCTGTATACTGCAGGATGCATTTGGTGGAGAAATGATCAATGTTGATATGCTGTCTGATTCATCGATAACATTAAATAACCCAGCTCTTAATACTTTGTATTTAAAGGTCGCTCCCAATCTAGGCGAAACTCAAACCCGTGATCTTATAGTAGATGTTGATGATGAAAATATTGTTACAGTTAGCTATAGTGATGGGTGGATAGGACATCAAATGGTTATGTTTACCGCTACAGACCAAACCGCTGAGATGCTCAGTGATATAGCTATAGTAACTTTTACGGTTGAAGAACTACTGTCGTCATATGATAACTGGATACCAGATCATGTAACACTTAAACAAAATATTCCAAATCCATTTAATATTGATACTAGAATATTATTCAGTATAGATATTTCAGGATTTGTTTTTTTGGAAATTCTTGATTTTACCGGGAGAGAGGTGAGGACCCTGGTCCTAAATAATCTTGATCCGGGCGATCATTCAATTATCTGGAAAGGTGAAAACAACCAGGGTAGTATATTGTCTTCGGGGGTATATTTTTATCGGTTATCCCACTCACAGGATAGCAGAGCTAGATATATTACAAAGAAGATGGTATTAATAAAATAAAAAGGGGGCTTGTTTTGCCCCCTTTTTTGTTGTGTTAGAGATTATGTGATACTTTAGGAAATTTTAATTTCCTTTGATTTTGTCAGTGCCTCCTCAGCTTTCGGAAGGATCACGATCAGCTCACCATTTTTAAATGAAGCGTTTATCTTACTTGTGTTCACATTTTCTGGAAGAGAAAAAGATCGGCTGAATTTTCCATAGCCCCTCTCAATTCTCCGTGCATCCGTATTTTTTCCTGAATACGCACGTTCTCCTGTTATAGTTAGCACATTATCATCAAGATTTAAACTTAAATCTTTCTTTGATAGCCCCGGAAGATCGATAGAGAGAGTGAAGTCAATCTTATTTTCATGAATATCCACACTGGGTATCCACTGTGATTGTTTGTTCTCTAAAGAACCCCCGAAAAACTCATCCAGGTAGTGTTCCCATTCTCTGTATGGTGACATGACCGAACGATTTGGTGTCCACTTAATTAATGACATTTTATTCTCCTTTTTTTAATTATTATAAAATTATTTTCAATTATATCTGAACAATCTATGTTCCAAATTAAATTGTATGAATAATTATCATTCAATACTGTATATATGGCAGACTAGTGAATGTTCTATAAAAATATAGCTGTCAATATGGCATATTCATTAAAACTATAATGTTACAAATGGGAATAAGAATTAATTTTCACCGTTAAAATATTGGTCAATATAAATTTTATATGAAATTAGCATTATTTGGTGGAGAGCCAGTGAGAGAGAACCCATTTCCCTCCTGGCCTCAACCAACAGAAAGAATTAAACAGGAAGTAGCGCAATGTATTCATGAGGAGGGTTGGGGCATTGGGAGTAGAGTAATTGACCGTTTGTGCGAACTATTTGCTGATTATCATGATTCTAAATATGCAATTGCTACCAATTCTGGCACCACCGCACTCTGGGTAGCTCTAAAAGCTGCGGGGGTAAAAGCAGGTGACGAGGTCATAGTACCTGCGTATACATTTATCGCTACCGCATCCAGCGTGTTATTGGCAAATGGCATCCCTGTCTTTGCCGATATCGATATCAAAACAGGCAACATTGATCCAAAGTCAATTGAGGAAAAGATAACCAGCAGGACAAAAGCGATTATGCCTGTTCATATTGGTGGCTCACCTTGTGATTTAGACTCAATCAATTTAATAGCAAAAAAACACGGTATAACTCTGATAGAGGATGCGGCCCAGGCACACGGAGCGGAATGGAATGGTAGGAAAGTTGGTGGAATTGGCACCGGGGGTTGTTTTAGTTTTCAAACATCAAAAAATATGACAGCAGGGGAGGGCGGTATCATTGTTTCAAATGACGAACCATTCATAGATAAATGTTTTTCCTATTACAACTGTGGTCGAGTAAGAGAGGGAGGATGGTATGAACATCGTCATTTAGGTGGAAACTTCCGGATGGCTGCAATTCAAGCTGCCGTATTAATTCCCCAGTTGGATTCTATAAATGATTTTTTGACTGTCCGTGAATCAAATAGAAATTTGCTTGTTTCCGCAATGTCCAATATTGATGGTATCACGCCTCTTGAACAATATCCCAGTGTAACGAGGTCAGCAAATCATTTATTTATTTGTCGATTTGATAGTAGCCATTTTTCTGGTATTTCCCGAGAGACATTTTTTGAGGCAATGCAGGCAGAAGGAATTTATACGTACCAGGGATATAAACCACTGTACAGGGAGGACCTGTTTATCGTTGATGAAAAAGAGTATCCATGGCTGGAAGGTATTGACTATAAAAATATGTCGTTTCCTTATACCGAAAAATTCTCAGAAAAGGAATCAGTATGGTTAAAACAAAATTACTTGCTGGGGAGCTCTCAGGACACGCAGGATGTTATTAATGCTTTTGAAAAGGTCACAAATGAAATGAGAAACAACCCAAATCTCTTTCTCAATAGAGAAAAAAACAACTAAATTTTGTGAAGAGATTTTATTTATTATTGATAAAAATATGATTGATTTACATTCGAAATTATCTGCCATTGATGTACCCGTTGATTGGGTTGGATTGAGAGAAGTCAGTGAAACAACGACAGCTCGAATGATTCGGGATGGGAATCCTGTTTTAAACGACTCGTCAAATTCACACGGTATAATGGTGGAAGTTCTGAAAAATGGACAATTTGCGTATTATGGGACCAAAGACCTCACATCTAGGGGTGTATCAATTGCAGCGGCCAAAGCGGCAAAATTGGCTGAAATAGGGGCTCCCTACGCTATTTATAGATTCGATCAGGGCGCACGCCCTGCTCACACCGGAAACTATCAATCACCTTTTGATAAATCACGTGGGTCTGTTTCAGCAGGAGAAATCAACGAATTGCTCTTAAAAAGCAATCGAGCTTTAAAGATATCTGATAAAATTATAAGTGCAACATCCCTCTGTGTTGTTATTGAATCAGACCATCATTTTGTGAGCAGCAATGGAAGCGATATATCTCAGGACTTTTTTTTACTTGAATTTGATTTACGTGCAACCGCTCAGGATGGAAATAATATGCAAACCAGGACATTTGGTGGTATGCGTGGAAATTGTTTTCAAATGGGCATGGAATACTTTGATGAGTTTGAAGTAATGGCCTGTGCCACTCGAATTGGTGAGCAGGCTCTAGAATTATTGACGGCTGATGAGTGCCCTGATGAAACGACTGATTTGGTTATTGCCTCCGATCAGATGATGCTTCAGATTCATGAGAGTGTCGGTCACGCAATAGAGGTTGACCGGATACTTGGTGATGAACGAAATTATGCTGGTTGGAGTTTTGTGAATCTGAAAGACTTTGGAAGTTTAAAATATGGTTCTCCACTGATGAATATAACTTTTGATCCAACTGTTTCTAATGAGTTTGCTTCATATGGATATGATGATAGTGGTTTAAAAGCTGAAAAACATCATTTGATAAAGGATGGCACTCTCATGAGAGGTTTGGGAGGGATGGAAAGTCAGATCAGATCTGGGGTACCTGGGGTCGCAAATTTCAGGGCAAGTTCATGGAATAGGGCTCCCATTGATAGGATGGGAAATATCAACTTGGAACCGGGTGATTCCTCATTCAATGATATTATTGAATCTGTGGAACACGGTATATATATGGAAAGCAATAGAAGCTGGTCCATTGATGATTATCGTAATAAATTTCAATTTGGATGTGAATATGCTAAGTTGATTGAAAATGGAAAATTTACAAAAACTTTGAGAAATCCTAATTATCGTGGTATCAGCAGTTCATTTTGGAATAATTTAAAAAGAGTTGGAGATAGTAGTACGTTTCAGGTCTATGGAACACCAAACTGTGGTAAGGGGGAGCCAAACCAGGTTATACGTGTTGGTCATGCCTCTCCTGCGTGCCTCTTTCATGATGTTGCAATTTTTGGTGGAGCTTGATATAGTGAAAGAATTATTTAAAGTATTCTCGTCAAAATTGTTTGATTCATTATTAAAGGATGAAACATTGAAAATGACTTTTTCCGGCGAAAGCAGTCAGTTTATTCGAATTAATAATGCTAAAATCAGGCAGGCAGGATATGTTGATGATGCAGATGTCGAGCTGACATTGATTTTTAATAACCGCACCTGTTCGCGCTCATTTACCTACACCAATAATCCGGATAATAATTTAAAGACTGCTCTATCTATTTTAACAGAGATGAGGGATGAAATTACTCAGCTCCCTGTGGACCCATATATTGTCGACCCAATAATATCAAATTCCACTGAAGACATTAGGCATTGTTCTTTATTGAATGAGGAACAGGTCGTTGATGCTCTGCTTCCAGTAATGCAGAATGTGGACCTGGTTGGTATTTGGGCGTCAGGTAGAGCTTTCAGAGGAGCAGCCAACTCTCTTGGATTAAATCATTGGTTTGAAGCCGACTCATTTACATTGGACTATTCACTGGTGACTCCACAACATCAAATGGTAAAGGGAACTTTTTCCGGCGAGGACTGGGATCAGAACAAATATGAAGAATTCCTTAGTGCATCAAAAAATAAGTTAGAACTGTTAAACAAAAAACCAGTGAAAATTAAACCTGGTTCTTACAGAGTGTGGTTCGAACCTGCCGCTGTTAGTGATTTTATTGGGATGTTTTCGTGGAACGGAGTTGGTGAAGCTTCTATCCAGCAGGGATGTAGTGGTTTTAGTAAAATGAGAAATAACAGTGAGATATTATCTCCGAAATTTACTTTGAAAGAGGATTTTTCTTCGGGCATGGTTCCCCGGTTTAATTCCGAAGGTGAGATAGCTCCGGAAACTATGACGCTCATTGATAGAGGGAAACTTCAGAATACTCTTGTGAGTTCACGAACTGCTGCTGAGTACGGTGTGGAATCCAATATGGCTGAGAATGGAGAGTTCCTTCGATCCCCAAAAATGCAATCCGGATCTCTATCTGAAGTTGATATCTTGCCTAGCATTGATAATGGTTTGTTTATTTCAAATATCCATTATCTAAATTGGAGCGATAATCCATCTGGTAGGATCACTGGATTAACGCGGTATGCGTGTTTCCATGTAGAGAGAGGGGAGGTGGTTGCTCCAATTGAAACTATGCGATTCGATGATACATTTTACAGGTTTTTTGGTACCGAGCTAGAGGCTGTGGGTAAGAAAGTGAATATTATTCCGGATGTATCCACCTACTATAGGCGAAGTCTTGAAGTTATGAAATGTCCGGGAATATTAGTCAATTCATTCGCGTTGACCCTTTAGCTGTTATGCTGTGCCCGGAACAGGAGTCGAACCTGCACACCCTTATGGATACTAGACCCTGAACCTAGTGCGTCTACCAGTTCCGCCATCCGGGCAATTAGAAAGACAAAATTACTCAAGGGTATAAATTAACCCCAACGAATAAACGCCAATTATCTTAATTTTTACTGTAAAACACAATGACCCAAAATGAAATCTGGAATTATTGCAACCAACAGGAAAGCGTACCACAATTATTTTATCATCGATACCTATGAAGCAGGGATTATATTAACAGGGAGTGAAGTAAAAAGCCTAAGAGAAGGGAAGGTGAACTTAAAGGACTCATATATTTCAATTCGGAATTACACTGCTACATTGTTTGGTCTTCATATAAGCGCCTATTCCCACACTGGTTTTTCTGGGCATGATCCATATAGGAAAAGAAAACTTTTATTAACCAAGAAAGAGATGACTCGATTATCTCAGAAAGTTTCAGAAAAAGGATTAACATTGATTCCTGTTAAAATGTATTTTAAAGGAAGCTGGGCAAAAATAGAGATAGCTTTAGCCAAGGGAAAGAAAACATATGATAAACGAGATTCAATTAAGCGTAAAGACATGAAAAGAGACATGGATAGAGTGCTGAGGGAAAAATTATGATGTTCAAGCCTATAAATGAACAAATGGATATTATTTCCAGAAATGCTGTGGAAATAATTCCTGAAGATGAACTCGTTAAAAAATTAGAACTCTCTAGGGAAAAGGAATTACCTCTCACAATCAAATTGGGTTGTGATCCAAGCAGACCTGATTTACATATTGGACATTCGATAGTATTGAGAAAATTACGAGAGTTTCAGGATTTAGGTCATAATGCTGTTCTTGTCATTGGAGATTTTACGGCAATGATAGGTGATCCATCAGGAAGAAATAAAACACGACCACAAATAACAAGTGAACAAACTGCCGAATATGCCAAAACATATGTTGATCAGGCGGGGTCTATATTGGACGTAAAAAAAATAAATGTTGTTTACAATAACCATTGGCTTTCAAAAATGAATTTTGTTGATGTAATCCATCTCACAAGTAAATATACAGTAGCAAGGATGCTAGAGAGGGATGATTTTACTAAACGATTTAAAAGTGAAATCCCTATTTCAATTCACGAATTTCTCTATCCTTTAGCTCAGGGGATGGATTCTGTTGAATTGAGAGCTGACATAGAATTAGGAGGGACAGACCAGAAATTCAATTTACTTGTAGGACGCGATCTTCAAAGAGTATCAGGTCAGCACCCGCAAGTGATTATTACAAATCCTTTATTGGAAGGAACAGATGGAGTCGAGAAAATGTCAAAATCTTATAATAATCATATTGCCTTGAACGAACCTCCGGAAGAAATGTATGGGAAAATAATGTCTATACCAGACATATTAATTTCTAAATATTTTCAGCTTGCTGCAGATACCAATAGAAATGAATTAGAACAGATTAACGCTGACTTAAATAACCCAGAAATAAATCCACGTGACCTGAAAAGAAAATTGGCAAGAAAAATCATCGCATTATATCTTGATAAAGATGCCGCGATTAAGGGGGAAAATTACTTTGATAAAATATTCGTAAATAAAGGAATCCCTGAAAATATACCTGAAATATCTATAAAAAAGATATCTTATCTAATAGATATATTGAATGAACAAAAAATAGTCAGTAGTAAGACGGAAGGTAGACGAATGATTAGGCAAAATGCTGTTAGAATAAATGGAGAAATATGCAATGATATTCAGTTTCAGATTGATTCTGAAAAAGAATACATCATAAAAGTGGGGAAGCGTCGGTTCTTAAAAATAATATAGGAAAATATTCTATTGAATTCTACTACACAAATCCAATCGTTATATAATTTCTTTTTATTTCAATTATCTGATTATTTCTGTTTAACAGTTTCATCCAAACATCTAAATTCATTTTCCATTTTTTGTAGAACAATTAAAAACTGAGGAGTGATTATGACAGAAAATGTCATGGAATTTTGTGATAATAATTTTGAGTTGGAGGTTTTAAAGTCTGATATTCCCGTTTTAGTTGATTTTTGGGCAGAATGGTGCGGCCCTTGTAAGGCATTGGCACCCACTGTGGCGGAATTAGCTGATGAATATAAAGATAAAGTTAAAGTTGGAAAGGTCAACATTGATTCCAATGGAAATACAGCTACAAATTATGGTGTGCGGAGTATTCCGACTCTTTTGATTTTTCAAAATGGTGCTATTCTTAATCAGATTGTTGGAAATGTAGCAAAGGAAAGTATCACTAAGATACTAAACGAAGTTGTTTAGCTTACATTAAAGAGAATTTCTTTATAGAAATTCTAAATTTGGAAATTTTTATTTAATAAAATGATACGAAGGAAAGTAATAATCATAGGTTCCGGTCCTGCGGGCTTGACTGCTTCTATTTATGCTGCGAGAGCAAATTTAAAGCCGTTAGTTTTTGAAGGTATCCAGCCAGGGGGACAATTGACAATTACAACGGACGTTGAAAATTTCCCTGGTTTTCCAGAAGGAATTATGGGTCCTGATCTCGTCAATTTATTTCGGAAACAAGCGATTCGGTTTGGTACTGAATGTGAATATCAAACTGTAACTAAAGTTGATTTTAGCAAGCGTCCATTTTCTGTTTGGTTAGGAGAAACTATTTATACTTCTGAAACAGTGATCATCTCAACCGGTTCTACGGCCAAAGTTTTAGGATTGGATTCAGAAATGAAATTAATGGGTCACGGAGTTTCTGCTTGCGCAACCTGCGATGGATTTTTTTTCAAAGGAAAAAGAGTATTGGTTGTTGGTGGAGGTGACTCAGCAATGGAGGAAGCATTATTTCTAACGAAATTTGCTTCAGAGGTATATATAATTCATAGAAGAAATGAATTTCGGGCATCCAAAATAATGCAGAAACAGGTTTTTGATAATGATAGAATAAAAGTTATATGGGACTCTGTAATTACAAAAATTAGAGGCTCTGTTGAAGTAGGTGTTAGTGGTGTATTATTGCAAAATCAACAAACAAATGAAGAGTTAAATATGGATTGTGATGGTGTCTTTTTAGCGATTGGCCATACACCTAATGTCTCCCTTTTTGATGAGTTATTAGAAACCGATGAATATGGATATTTGGTCACTAGAGGAAAAACATCTGAAACAAATATCCCAGGTGTATTTGCCTGTGGTGATGTACAGGATCACCGTTATAAACAGGCAATCACTGCTGCAGGGTCAGGATGCATGGCCGCAATTGATGCTGAACGATTCATAGAAGCTCACCCAATTGATTAATTTTCCTTCTCTCATTCGCATATACATAGGAGTGAATGATGAAGAAACGATTAGTATTTGAATTAACTAATATAAAGAAACGGTATCACAGCAAAACGGTACTAAATATAAAACACTTTCAATGCCACCCTGGGACAATTTATGGAATTATTGGTCCTATTGGGGCGGGAAAGACCACTCTTCTTAAGATATTGGGTGGACGTATAAAACCCTCTGTAGGTGAGTTACGATTTGAAGGAGAAAAATTTCAAACCAATTGGTTTGGAAAAATCAAACCTGCTGATGATATCTGGTTTGGAAGTATTGAAGATCTGGATAGAAATAAAACTGTTTCAGATTTACTTCCTATCTCTACCGGTAGCTCGAAAAAAAATAATGATTTATATTTTTCAGCAAAAAACCAAAATAATTTAATTTCAGAAAAAATTAAAAACTTATCTCAAGGTGAAAAAGCATGGATTTTAAAGTGCATGCTACATAATCAAGATCCAAGAGTAGTGATTATTGATGATTATTGTGCTTATCTAGATAAAAAAAAGCAGATGGAATTCCAAAAAACAATACAGAGAATGAATAAGAATTTGGGAACTACTATAGTTTTAGGAAGTCATGATGACAGACTCATCAAAAAATTTGCTTCTGTTCTGATATATTTTGATAATGGACACATCTCAAAAATAAGACCAGGGATTTCGAGTAAGAACTCAAGAAGGAAATAATCAGTAATAGATTGCATATATTCATATATGATAAAAATTAATAATAATATATTAAGTAATACTTTACTATTAAATATTTTGAGACAAATAAAAGAATGGATTATTCAAGATACCAGAAAATAATCTCTAAATTTAAGGATAAGAACATCATAACAGTAGGGGATATAATGTTAGATGTTTATTATTGGGGTGATGTCCACAGAATTTCCCAAGAGGCTCCCGTTCCCGTTGTTAATATTACTAGTGAAAATGCCAGAGCAGGAGGAGCTGGAAATGTAGCCACAAATTTATTTGGTCTAAACTCAAATCCTTTTCTTATAGGAGTTTTGGGTGAAGATGAGAATGGAAATACCCTATTGAAAAAAATGAAAGATAAAGCAATGTCTACAGCGGGTATTGTTCAAGTAAAAGATAGATCTACAACAGTTAAAACTCGTGTAATTGCTCAAAATCAACAAATGATTAGATTTGACAAGGAATCTACTTCATTCATTCCAAAGTCAGTGGAAGAAAAGGTAATAAATAATATAAAAAATTATATAAATAAAGCACACGGGATTATTCTTTCTGATTATGGAAAAGGAATATTGACTCCAAGCGTTATATCCGAGATAATGCGTATATCCAAACAGCGAAACGTTCCTGTCTATGTGGATCCCAAAACTAATAATTTTTCCTCTTTTAAGGCTGTTCATATGATAAAACCTAATTTATTCGAATTTCAGTCAGTGGTTGGAGAGTGGAATTCTAAAAAGGAATTTGATATGTTAGGTCAAAACTTAAGAGAAAAATTGGATGTGGATATTTTATTGGTTACCCTGGGAGCTGAAGGTAGCAATTTATTTACAAAAGAACAGCAGCATAAAATCCCAACAAAAGCCTTGCACGTCCACGATGTTTCCGGAGCTGGAGATACAGTTATAAGCACTTTTGCACTTTCAGAACTGTCTGGGGCAAATGCTGAAGAATCGGCCTTTATGGCGAACCATGCTGCGGGGATTGTATGTGAAGAGGTGGGGGTTGTCCCCATTGTTCTTGATAACTTAAACAAAGTGGTCAAAAACTATCTTACATGAAGTATCAGTAAGCATTTTATTTAGTAATTATATTAGGCCAAAGTCAATGTAAGTATTAAATATGGAATTGGTTTCATATATATATCATATTATTTCCATATTAGGAATATTTTCTTTTAATCTCCTTTTTTGTCAATATGATCCAAGATTTGATCCATTTGATTGGATTACCATTACTGAAACAGGAGCGATCACTTCCATTTCCGAAGGTTATTCTTATATCTATTTCGGGTCTGAAAAGGGAGGTGTATTAAGGTATCATATTTATGCAGATGAAATGGATAATTCATTAACCATGGCACAAGGTTTATCTTCAAATGTAATCAAAGCTGTTCACTTTGATTTTGATACAGGTATTTTATGGATAGGAACAGATAATGGATTAAATTATTCTCACATGCGAGAAGGTGGATGGACACATATAAAGAATAGAGATATTGGTGGTAGTAATTTGAAATTTCATCAAATAGGATCCACAGAAAACAATCTTTGGCTTCGAAGTAATAATCAATATATCAAACTGGACCATATCTCTGGAATTCTAATATCAATAATGTCATTTCCTGATGAGGAAAATATAATTTGGAGTGCCTCTGTTTCTAATAATAGTGTAGTTATACCGGAACCGTTTGACAACTATTTTATGATGGATGGGTGGATTTACAATAACGGATATTTGATCGATTCAAACGGAAGAGATAAACGTGTTACAGCATTTTATTCATCCCGATATGGGGATATATGGTTGGGTGTAAATGACGGGGTTATATTGAAAGGGGATTTTCATATGGAAACATTTCACCCCATTCATTTCGGATTATCAGATGTAAATGTATCTGCATTACTGAGATTTAAAGATGGATTTTGGATTTGTGGAATGTCTACTCCTCCACAAGGAATCACATTTTATGATTATAAAAAACATTATTTTAAATCGCATGATTTTGATATTAATATTAATATGTCTCCCCAAAAAATATATTCGGTATTAAATGTGAATAATGAATTATGGTTTGGGGGATCTATGGGGATTCTTGTGTATAACGAGAAGAAAGATTTTTGGCGCTTATTGGATGAAACAAAAATTCAACTAGATGGTTATATTAATACGATGACATGGGATTCTAACTTTGTATGGATTGGATCAAATAGGGGAATTTCGAGGATTGATCCAGTAGAGAAACAATTTGATTCTATTGGAATCGAATTTTCATTCAAAGATGAGTCTATTTATGATATAGAGTATCTTGGTAAAGAAATATGGATTGCTACAAAGTATGGATTGTATATATATAATGAAATTACCGAATCATTACTAGATTTTCGAGATGTAGGTAACCATTCTTACCTTGGTGGTGAAGAAAACTTGATAACTGATTGTTGGCAAATAGAATTATATAATAATATAGTTTATATTGCTACAAAACAGGGATTAATTTCTTATGACAGACAAACAAGAATATGGAGAATAATATTCAGGTTTAGTGCCCTGAGACAGCAAAGGGTGTTAGCTATGACAATCAATGAAGAATACGCTTTTTTTGGTAATAATTCAGGGTTGTTTAAATTTAGTTTTGAACACTTTTTTATTGATAAATATGCTTACCCTTTTCTGGGAAAAGTAAATGCACTATATCTGGATAATGAAGAATTGTGGATTGGAACATCACAAGGTTTAACACGATTTTTATGGAAAAATGAATAATCATCAAATAAAAACAAAACTGATTTGTTGGATATTTACACTTCTATTTTTTTTAGTTTTCATTGAAAATATTCATGGTAGGAAGAAAAATGATGATGTGAGTAATTTCAAAAATATGCGTTTGAATATTGTACCTGTTACTACAAAATCGCAGGATTCTATTTTAGTTAAGATGTATCTCTCCATTCCTCTAAAAACTTTACAATTTGTTAAAAGAAACAATGAATTTTTCTCAGGATATGAAGCCCAAATTTCGGTGATGAATAAAAAAGGAGAATTGATTCAAAAAAATACATGGTCTGATTCAATATATGCACAAAGTTATATTGAAACAATCCGGAAGACTGAAACGGTCACTTTTTTCACAGAAAAAATAATTCCAGTGAACAAATATGTTGTAATGGCTACTGTTTTTGATAAAAACAGTAGGGACTTTCATAAAATAAGTCAGGATTTGGAATTAGAAATATCACATACATCCTACATTAATAAACCTATTTTACTCATTGACAAACCAGGGAATTGGGGTTTTACTCCTGGTCTTATTCCAAGTTGGAATTATTTTCTTTATTCTGCAAAAGACTCAGTCAGTTTTTTTATTTCTGGTTTAAGTCATTCGAATAGGTGTCTGCTTGAATGGAAAATATTAAATAAAGTTGGGGAGAAACAAGCAACTGGTAGTAAGGAAATACCTGTTAATTTCAATAAAATTTATCATTATATACACCTCCCAATCTCTATTTTTTCTGAATTATCATATACATTTACAGTAACATTAGTAGATGAAAAGAATCAGGATGAAAAATCTGTAGAATTGCTTGTTTCAAAACCGGGTATTTCTAGTTTTGTAACTGATATTGATATAGCACTAGATCAAATGAAATATATTTTGACTTCAGAAGAGCGTAATGAATTAAAAAAATCTAACAAAATAGAAAAGGAGCAATTATTTAAAAAATTCTGGAATGACCGGGATCCATCAGGGGAGACGTTGGCAAATGAGCTCATGGATGAATATTATATAAGAGTAGGATATACAATTAAACAATATAGTGGATTTCAAGAAGGATGGAAAACAGATATGGGAATGATTTATATTTTATTTGGTCCCCCAGATGAAAAGAAAAGATTCTCAGATTATTCTAACCAAAAATCATTTGAAAGTTGGTATTATTTTACAATAAATAAATCTTTTAGATTTGTAGACGTGAATGGATTCGGTGACTATCAATTGGAAACACCGCATTTCTTGTCTATTCCTTGAAATAACATCATAGTGTGGAAGAAAAATGATCAAACATATGAATTATCAATGGATATAATTCAAGATTGCTGTAATTTTCTACTTCAATAATCAAGACTATCACCCCATTTGAATATATTATCCATAATTAAAAAACCTTTTAGTTGGTTATCCGGTGATATTGCTATAGATCTAGGTACAGCAAATACTCTTATTTGGCTTCGTGGAAAAGGAGTGATTATTAATGAACCCTCAATAGTTGCTAGATCTGTCCATGATGAAAAGATTTTTGCTGTTGGGAAGGAAGCAAAAGAAATGGTGGGAAAAACGCATAAGGATATTGAGACAATTCGGCCTTTGCGGGATGGAGTGATAGCTGACTTCAATATGACGGATGGTATGTTGCAGGGATTCATAAGAAAAGTCGAACTGAATCGAATCGCAAGAGTAAGAATGGTCATATGTGTCCCCAGCGGGGTTACAGATGTGGAGAGGAGAGCGGTCAAGGATTCAGGAGAGCGAGCTAATGCGAAGGAAGTATTCCTTATTGAAGAACCTGTAGCTGCTGCAATTGGAATCGGATTAGATATCAGCAGACCAATAGGAAATATAATCGTTGATATTGGTGGTGGAACCACTGAAATTGCAGTTATCTCCCTTAATGGAGTTGCTACTAAAGAATCTATTCGAATTGCAGGTGATGAAATGGATGATGCTATTGTCCAATGGTTTCGAAATGAGCATAAATTAGAAATTGGTTTACCTACGAGTGAATCCATTAAAAAAACTGTTGGCTCAGCAATGCGGATGAAACCAGAAACAATTTCTGTAAAGGGAAGAGACCTAGTAAATGGAATTCCCAATACTATTCAAGTTTCTTCAGATGAGATAAGGCATGCACTGAAAGACCCTGTAAATAGTATTGTGGAATCTGTAAAACAAGCTTTGGAAAAAACACCTCCTGAATTGGCGTCTGATATATTAGATAGAGGAATTATTTTGACAGGAGGAGGAAGTTTGTTGAACGGTATAGATCAAATAATAAGGGAACGGACAAATATTCCAGTTAATGTTTCTGAAGATCCATTATTGTCTGTGGTAAAAGGAACAGGGATGGTTCTTGAAAACGTAAGGAAATATAGAGATGTGTTGATTTAGTTTTTATGAAAAAGATATTTTCATTTTTAGCGTTAAATAAACATCATGGTTTATTTATTAGTTGTACAATCCTTTCCTTTTTTCTTCTTTTTTCGAATAACTCCACACAAAATGTAGAATTGTTTCGTGCTAGAGCAATTGATTTTTTTTCCACATTTTACAAACCTGTAACTTGGATAAAATATTCCTACACCTTGGATGAAGAAAATGCTCTATTAAGGAAAAAGGTTCTTCAATTATCTTTACAAGTATCTACGATGCAATTCCTTGAACATGAGAATCAAAGATTGCAAAACTTGTTATCTTTTAAAAGAGAAAATCAATTAACCTTATTACCATCTAAGGTAATTAATAAAGGTATATTACCCAATATCAATTCACTAACAATTGATATTGGAAAACAATCCGGTGTTGAAAAAAACGATCCCGTTCTTACTCCGAAAGGTGTCATTGGAAAAGTATTAATTGCTGGAGAATATTCATCTATAGTACAAATCATTAATGATATTAATTATCGTTTGAGTGTTAGAATTATGCCCAAAGGGAATACAGGAATATTAAGATGGTATGGTGACAATATATGTCAAATAAGGGAAGTACAAAAAAATGCTTTTGTTCGTGTTGGAGATAGTGTGGTGACGTCTGGTTTTAGTGATATTTATCCAAAAAACCTTCCTGTTGGAACGGTAAGCGGCATAATTGATAAATCTGGTAGTTTTGAAAAAATTATATTAGTTCATATTACAGAGAATATAGAGTCTCTCTTAGATGTTTTTGTTATCCTTAATGAGAATAATGTATCAAATTAAGATATATATCATTGGACTAACTATTTTAGTGATTCAAATCTTGCTTTCTGATTTTTTATCATTGAACGGTATACGACCTGATTTTCTTCTCATTTATCTTTTGTATGTGAGTATACAACATGGCAGTTTTAAAGGCATATTGCTGGGATTTATTTTGGGAATATTTTCAGATTTATTAGGTGTGAGTACATCATTTGGATTATCTCCTCTGACGTATACTTTAACGGGATATATACTTGGAATAGTAATGTATCATAAAAAAATTCATTCACAACTTCATTTCCATAGTGTTTGGCTTTGTATAATATTTTTCCATTTTTTTTGTACTACTTTTATTCGATATCAATCTACAGTGATTGAAAATCCAGTTCAATTTATTTTACTATGGATTTTAACTACCTTTTACACATTAGGTTTTGCAGGTATTCTGCAAATTATTGCACCTCTATATAAAAAACCCTGAATGTTAAAAGCTCAAAATAAAATAGATCAAGGGCAAATTATGATTATAAAAGGAATAGTTACAGTGGTCTTTTTTGTTTTGTTCTCCAGATATTTTTATATTCAAATTGTGTTGCATGAAATGTATTATACAAAGGCAGAAGTAAACCGGATTCAAGCAATCTCTATCCCTGCACCAAGAGGACTTATTTTAGATAGGGATAGAAATATATTGGTAGATAATTATCCAACCTTTGTTCTTTCTGCAATTCCTAAGGAATTTGAAAACAAGCAGGTTAAATTTAATTTGATTAAAGAATTAACAGGAATTCCCTTTGAGGTTTTAGAAAAAAATTATAAACGATATTATAAAAATAGGTTTACCAATGTCCGATTAGCCAAAAATCTAAATTTTATGCAGTTGAGTCTTTTAGAGGAACACAAGATAAACTTGGCTGGAACGTATTACAAAAAACTACCAGAGAGATCTTATCCAAGTCGATTAAATGGTTTTCACTTTTTAGGGTATGTTAGAGAAATAGATCGTTCAATATTAAAAAATATAGGTGATCAGGGTAACTATGACTTAGGTGATTTAACCGGTTGGAATGGTATTGAAAAATATTATGAAAAATATTTAAATGGTCAAAAAGGTATGGACTTTTTTGAAGTAAATGCAAGAGGAGAAATAGTAGAACAACTTCTAGATAAAAACATACAACCAATATCTGGGACAGATGTCAGGTTAACTATACATTCCGTTTTACAAGAGACAATGGAACAATCAATGATAGGTAAAAAAGGATCTGTACTTGTCTCAAACGCAAAAACCGGAGATATTTTAGCCTTTGTGAGTTCACCTGTAATGTCTCCTGAAGTATTTTCTGGTGGGACTTCAAATGAAGAATGGGCCAATATTATTAAAGATTCTAACAGGCCTCTTCTGAATAGAAATACCTCAGGGCAATATCCCCCAGGATCGATTTTTAAATTAATTACACTTTTTCCAGTTGTTGAAGAAAAGAAAATTCTTTCAAATTGGGAAACATTTTGCGGCGGTAGCTATAATTTTGGGGATAGAACATTTAATTGCTGGAAAGAAGGGGGTCATGGGGCAGTCAATATGGAAAAAGCTGTGGCACAATCATGTAATATTTATTTTTATCAAGCAATACAGTCTGTTCCGTTAGAAAAATGGGTAGAAACCTGTAGAAATTTTGGTTTTGGGAAAATAACTCATATCGATTTACCTGAAGAAAAGAATGGATTAATTCCGGACAGAAAGTATTTAAACACACAATACGGTAAATGGGGTTGGTCAAAGGGGGCTATGCTGAATCTCGCACTTGGACAAGGAGAAATCTTGGTTACGCCACTTCAATTATTGCAATTTGCAAATCTTTTAGCTACTCATGGTTATACAAATAAGTTGCATTTTCAGTATGGAAACAAAGAGGAGCTATTCCTACCAATAAACTATTCGAATAAAACTTGGAAGTTACTTGATAGGTTTTTATTGGCTGCAGTTTCACAGCCAGGCGCAACAGGTAAATTAGCAGATCCCCATATTAAAGGGCTGGACGTATATGGAAAAACTGGAACGGCACAGAACCCCCATGGCGAACCTCACGCGTGGTTTTTTGGTTTTGGGAAGTATGAGGACGAAATTATTTCAATTGTTGTACTTATCGAAAACGGAGGTCATGGTAGTGAAGTCTCGGCACCCATTGCCAAGTCAGCTTTTTATACATATTTTTCAAATAAATATTTAGATCAATTTACTTATGGGAATAATTGAAAAGCTTCGAGAAGCAAACTATGTTATTATTGGAGTAGCATTTCTATTATTTCTCATTGGATTAGTTGGGCTCTCAAGTATTGCAATCCATCAGGATGACACTATACAAACCAGTTCTTTTTTAAAACAAATATATTTTTTCTTTCCAGGATTTGTATTGTGTATTATTATGTTTTATTTACCTAAATCTATTTTTCATAAATATTCGTATTTGGCATATGGGTTTATCATTTTAGCCATTTTAGTTCCATTTACTGGTGAAAAAATTGCTGGAACATATCGATGGATTGACATCGGTCCTTTAGGTATCCAACCATCTGAATTTGCAAAATGGATTGTTGTCTTAGTGTTGGCACGTTATTTATCAGATTATAATATAGATTTAAATAGGTTTCGAACTTTAATCATCCCAATTATTGTGGTGGTCATTCCAACTGCAATAGTAATAAAACAATCGGATTTAGGATCATCAATTATCATCTTATCTTCTCTGATTCCTATGATTTACTGGTCCAGGGTTAACCCATATTTTATTTTTCTTTTGATTGGTCCAATCATAAGTATACTTACAGCCTCTCATAGCGTTTCTTTTACAATATGGGGGATTTCTATGATTGGTATATTGTATGTTGTATGTCCAAATTTAATTCGTGGAGTTATTACTTACTTTTCCTTTTTACTTTTCGGTTTGTTTTCACCTTGGATTTGGAGTTTATTAAGCCCATATCAACAGAAAAGGATATTGACGCTTCTGAATCCCGAATTAGATCCATTAGGTTCTGCATATCAGCTCATCCAAAGTCAGACCGCAATTGGATCCGGTGGTTTATTTGGAAAAGGTTGGGGAAATGGAACCCAAACACATCTGAAGTTTTTACCGGTTCAAGAATCAGATTTTATGATTTCGGTTTTAGGTGAAGAAATGGGTTTTGGATTTATAGCTGTGTTATTCTGTTTATTTGCTTTGTTAATTTTTCAAATTCTTAAATTAGCTTCTGAATCAAATGATAGATTTTCAAGTCTTATTTTGATAGGTTTAGGGACAATCATTCTTTCTCATATATTTGTTAATACAGCCATGGCTGTGGGTTTGATTCCCGTGAAAGGTTTACCGCTCCCATTTATTTCTGCAGGTGGTTCGTTTTTGTTATCTTGTTTTATGATGATTGGATTAATCTTAAATATGGGGGTCAATACATTTGAATAATCTTTAATCATTTGACCATATTTTTATTGGGGGTTAAATTCGCTATTAATATTTGCCCACTATTTTATATTTTGAGACATTATTCCGTTTTTATTATTAATTGCACTGTTTTTTGCTTGTGCTCTGGCCAGGTTTTTTCTCAAGTCAATGTTGAAAAAGAGTTAAAACGCCTGAATGCTAAAATTGATCGTGCGAATGTACGACTTGATTCTTTGGAAACAAAAAACATGGAATCTATACCGGAGCTTAAATCGGTAATCCAAAATAACACACAGTCTCAGACCTATTTGGATTCGTTAAATGAAAATATATTAATCCTTATACAGAACTTAGATGATAAAATTTCTGTTTTAGAAAATAAAACTACATACCTTGAAAATAAACTTTTGACACTAATAAATAGCTATAGAGAAATATCAAATATGAAGCCTGGATCTAAAGGTAATAATGTGGTAGAAAAATTAACTCCAGAATTGTATATTGATAAATACAATGAAAGTCTTCGACATGTTCAAAATGGAGATTTTGATTTTGCTGTTGTTGGTCTAACTATGTTGATAAGAGATGACCCACAAAATCGCTTAGCAGATAACAGCCAATATTGGCTCGGAGAATGCTATTATTCAAAAATGGAGTTTATACGTGCCATTTCTGAGTTTGAAAATGTATTCAGTTTTCCCGGAACTGATAAGGATGATGATGCTCAATTAAAAATTGGGATGTCGTATTTGGCTATGAATAATATAGTTGACGCAAAAATACAGTTTCAAAAACTTTTAGATGTGTATCCTGATAGTGAATACGCAATTTCTGCTCGTGATCATTTAGAACAAATATCTTTGGAGTAATTATGAAACTCTTTTTTTTAACATCGGAAATAACACCATTTACTTTACCTTCAGTGCTAGGAGATTACTCTGCAAAAATATCCCTACTTCTTCAGGGGAAACCTCATGATTTGAGAACAATGATTCCCAAGTACGGGTATATAAGTGAGAGAAAATATATTTTAAGAGAGGTAATAAGATTAAGAGAAATTCCATTTGAATTTGCTGGATTAGATCAAAATACATCAGCCAAAAGTGCCTTCATTCCTAAAACACGTGTACAAGTATATTTCTTGGAACATTCAGAATGGTTTAAACCTATTTCAAATTTATTATACAAAGCTAAAAATGGCCGTATTTTATCTGATAATGACATGAGGTTTTCTTATTTCGCTTGTGCAGGGCTTGCAATTATTCCTCATTTATTTTGGAAACCGGATATGTATTTGTGCCATGGTTGGCAGTCGAGTCTTGTTCCATTAATATACCATCAGAAATATAAAGATAAGGTTTTAAAAAATATTAATTACAAAAATATAAAATCAACATACATAGTCCATTCCATGGATCAATTTTGTCAATTCAAACGAGAATCGTTTGATGCAGCAGGTCTTACACTTCCTGATTACTTAGATAATGATGTCGTGAATACACATGAGACAGCGGTTCATTATGCTGATAAAGTTATTTTATTTAACTTTCCCAATTCTTCTTTGGTAGATGATTTTATGAAACTAAAAGCTGTTGAAAAGCATAGTAATAAAATATCAGTGATTGATTGGGATGATGTAGAATCTCCCAATTATTTTGCTTTGTCAGACAAAATCAATGAGGTATTGACCTCCTAACACCTTGAAAGCGCGTTCAGTAATTTATGAAAAATTTTTTATTACGTTTTATTATCATAGGGAATTTCTCTTTTCTATTTTTTCTATCCTGTTCAGATAAAAATCATACTGTAATAAACCCAGATTATGAGGGGAATTTTGAATTCCAAACTCTCACCGTTGATAATATCGTATCTGGTAGGTCCTACATCACTTCACCAAAACTAGGTAATCACGAATATTTATATTCTGGATCTAAAAATAATTACAACTGTGAGTTTACACTAATCGATCTTACCTCTTATTATGCGCTTAATGCATACCCAGATATTATTGCCAGTCCGGATACAGTGGACAGTATGATGTTTAAAATGTATCTTTCTGAGGAATCACTTATTCAAATTCCGGAAATATTATTAACTTATTTACATAGTGAAAATGATTCAATTTTTCATGAAGATGAAACTATATTTCTTGATGATAATGGGAATGAGTTCGATCCTAATGGGTTTCCTGAAAAAATTCCTTTAGGCGCTTTTCAATTGAGTCAGGAGGATACAAATTCCGCGATGAATTCTATCGAAATAATAATAAAAGACACAGCCAATATCAGGAATTTTATGTTTTATT
>Ga0187833_10001176_pt1 | contig 30380 bp, 24 predicted proteins | sample ETNtaG_37_FD_167968 | JGI IMG/M metagenome (GOLD analysis project Ga0187833, IMG submission 167968) | Marine microbial and viral communities from oxygen minimum zone, Eastern Pacific Ocean - ETNP2014_SV_400_PacBio MetaG (Illumina Assembly) | ecosystem: Environmental > Aquatic > Marine > Hypoxic...
ATGAACCTCCTGGGATGCAAGAATTTCATGGGAATCGACTTCCCAGGTATTTAGTATCTTCCCTCTTAAGGGCATTATCGCCTGGGTCTCCCGGTCACGGGCCTGTTTTGCAGAACCGCCCGCTGAGTCTCCTTCCACAAGGAAGAGTTCCCCTGCCATGGCATCCTGACACGAACAATCAGTCAATTTACCTGGTAGAGCCGGGCCTGAGGCCACCTTTTTGCGGGACACTTTTTTACCAGTTCGAAGTCTGGCCTGTGCACTACTGATGGCAAGTTCAGCTATTTCCTGTGCCTCTTCGATATGCTGATTTAGCCACAGACTAAAACTATCCTTAACCACCGCGGATATAAAAGTTACCGCCTGGCGCGAGTTCAGACGCTCCTTGGTTTGCCCGGAAAACTGCGGATCAAGCATTTTTGCTGACAGCACGTAACTACACTTGTCCCATATATCATCAGCAGAAATCTTGAGTCCGCGCGGGACGAGATTCCTGAATTCACAAAATTCACGAAGCGCTTCAAGCAGGCCACTTCTTAACCCGCTGACGTGGGTGCCACCCTGGGTAGTGGGAATCAGGTTGACATAACTCTCTGTAATCAACTCTCCACCCTCGGGTAACCACTGCACAGCCCAGTCAACCGCAGCATCATTGCCACCCATCGAGCCAAGAAAAGGTTCTGCAGGTAAGACCTCAAACCCTTCCAGTTCGACACCCAGATAATCCTTCAGCCCTTCCTCATAAAACCACTCAAACGATCCCTGATCCTTGTTTGATGTGGTCTCGTCGGTGAAATGAACCTTCAATCCCGAACAAAGGACAGCCTTAGCCCTGAGCAGGTGCTTGAGTCGAGGAACTGAAAATTTTGCTGAGTCAAAATACTGTGGATCTGGTTTGAAATTTATTAGGGTCCCGGTATTCCGCTTGCCAATCTTGTCCTTTACGGACAATGCCTTGGCTTTCTTACCGCCCTTAAACGCCATGTGGTGCAGCTTTCCATCACGTTTGATGAATATTTCAAACTGCTCTGAAAGGGCATTCACCACTGACACACCTACCCCGTGAAGACCCCCTGAAAACTTGTAGTGCTCACTATTAAATTTTGCGCCAGAATGTAGCCTGGTAAGAATCAACTCAACGCCTGATAACTTTTCCTTACTATGGATATCAACGGGCATGCCGCGGCCGTTGTCACTGACTGATACAGATCCGTCCTTTCGCAGAGTCACCCTGATCTCGCTGGCAAAACCCTCCAGAGCTTCGTCCACACTATTGTCTATCACTTCCTGAACAAGATGATTTGGTCTGGTCGTGTCCGTGTACATTCCCGGCCGCTTTTTGACCGGATCCAGTCCTTCCAATACTTCAATGGAATCCGCGCTATAGGAACTTGCCATATTCTTCCGTTTTCATTTATGAATCGATGATTTGCCAGCATCTTTCTGGCAAATTGGTCTGGGGTTTAAGGTGCCACCGGTGGAGTTTCAACAGCCAGACTCATCCTGACAATTGAAGAAAAATTATAGCGCGAAGCTGATCTGAATTCCTTTTAAATCGTTCCTTTTTGTTGTCATGGAGCAGTAACCCTGCCCAAGGGATCTTGTTATGATTTCTAGCCTTCGAAAGCTTCGCTACTGGATCTTGCCGAAGTCCTGCAGGCTCAGCACATGTCCCTGGCTCCGGCAGAAAGTCAGCAACTCTCCAAAAAATCGATTGATCTGCGACTTCTCATCGGGCTGGAACAGCTTGGGATTTGGAGTGTAGTAGCGATACTTGAAATTGCGATGCCGTTCAAAACTCACCACTTCAGCCGAGTGCACATCATGGTAGACCCGAACCTCAAGCCTGGGCCACTTAATCCATGGCTGATGTTCTTCACTACTGACATCTACAGCTAACATGGTAGTGAACGGACAGCGTTCAATTATCCGGATACTAACAATGGCGCCGTCTTCCATGGTTCCCTGAACACCGAACTCGAGGCTATCTTCAGCATGAATATTGGGGAACAGTCGAAGCAGGCGAATGTAATTGGCATCACATTCCGCCATATCGGATATCAGATCAGGAACATACCGTCGCCTGGCAAGTACTTTTTCCTGTTTTTGTTGCTTCATCCTGATGTTCATCAAGCCTACTAGTGAGACCTAGATTAACACAGAATTGTAGAGATAAGCGCCGCAAAAACCTGCAAAAAAGGCTTGTATAAGGCTTGAAAAATCACTGTAGTTCTGAGCAGCTAATGCTCTGAACCACTAAATTTTCAACCTCCTCCAACGCACCTTGATTTGACTCCAGCACACCATTTGCCCTGGCAACCAATTCCCCGCGTTTTTGCGCTGACGACAGCAGGGTTTCAAGGTGGCTGCCAAGTTCAGCAGTATTCTGAGCGATCAGCATACCGCTCGTTTCCGAAAACATCGATGCTATGTCATCTATATGATCCAGGTACGGACCCATGATGATCGGCACCTGGGCACAGGCAGCTTCCATCAGGTTGTGCCCACCTACAGGCACAAAACTTCCCCCAACAATAGCAATATCAGATACACCATAGAAGTAAATCAATTCACCCAATTTGTCTAACAGTAGAACTGTGGTGGACTCGGTACACTCCGTCTCATCACTATGGCGAACAAGTGTTTCTCCCTCCTTCTTAGCCAAGGCCGCGATTTCATTACTTCTGTGTGGATGCCTGGGCGCAAGTATTAGAAGCAGCTCCTCATGAGAATCGCGAAGTGACCGACAGGCCTTAAGAATGATCTCCTCCTCGTCGGCATGAGTGCTTGCGCCAATAATAACCAGGCGATTCCCAACCTTCTCCCTGAGCTGTATCACCTTCTCTTCGAAATCATCTGGCAGGCGCTGATCGAACTTAATACTGCCTGCTATCACGAGTTTTTCTTCAGCTAAACCCAGATCTACAAATCGTTGCCCCTGGGTAGCAGTTTGGGCTGCTATATAGTCGATTTCGCTTAGCATTGATTGAGTGAGACTGGATACTTTCCCATAACCTGCAGCGGATCGAGCCGATAGACGGCCATTAGCGAGAATTGTTTTTGTCTTCCTCCCGGCGCATTGATGAATGATGTTGGGCCAAAGTTCAGTATCAACGATTACCAGACAATCAGGATTGGTCCGTCGCAAAAACCTGGAAACCGCTCCAGGCAAATCATAGGGCACATAACTATGTAACACGCTGTCACCCAGTAAACTTTGAACTCTCTCCCGCCCGGTTGGGGTCATGGTTGTTACCAGAACCGTAAAATCCCGTTTAAGCAGCTTTCTGACCAGAGGTACAGCTGCAATAGTTTCCCCCGCAGAAACGGCGTGCACCCAGATGAGCGGTGAAGAAATTTCCTTTCCAAATTCGACAAAACCAAATCTCTGTAACAGGTTATGCCTGTAGGTAGGTTCTTTTATGGAGCGCCAGAGCAGACGCGCCAATACTGCCGGCAGAACCAGGTAGAAAAGAAAACTGTAGACTACTCTTAGCAACGCATTTCTCGTTAGATTCCCTGGCCAGGACAAGTTCGGAAGGTAGCATAACTATCCATAACATCACTTTCTATAGCTGGCCTGGACATTTCACGAAGGTGGCTAAAGAAAGTTGTTAACATGTTAAGTTTCAACCTGTTGTGAGCCATTTTTTCGTTTTGTCTGGAATCCAGTTTGTACCTGATCGGTTTTAGTATGGTCCCTTCATGAATTATCCGGGCTAGGATTCTCGTTGCCGTTTCCTATAGGGTCTATAATGATCAGGTATGACAGACACCTTTAAAACAGACATCGCCGTTATCGGGGGTGGCATTTCCGGACTCTGGTTACTCAACGCCTTCAGGCAGCTTGGCTTCCGATCCGTGTTACTGGAAAAAGATGAGCTTGGGAGCGTTCAAACCATCGCCTCCCAAGGGATGATTCACGGTGGTATTAAATACACCCTTAGCGGCTTCACTACACCCGCTTCAGAAAGTATCGCCGCCATGCCAGGGACCTGGCGCAATTGCCTGTCAGGGGCCGGCGCCATGGACCTTCGGTCGGTAAATGTTCTCTCAAACGATTATTACCTTTTCTCCGACGGATCACTCAGCTCAAAAATGACCACATTCCTCGGCAGCAAGGCAATTAGATCAAGGATAACTAAGGTTGACAGGACCCGGCATCCCAAGCCTTTCTCGAATGAGCAGTTTACCGGCTGGCTGTATCAGTTACAGGATCTGGTAATCGAAACATCTTCACTAGTCACAAGCTTGCAGAAGCTTGCAGACATGCTTACTTTCCGCTGTAACGCTGAAATAGTCTGCAAAGAGCCAGGTCGGGTTGACTGCCTGTCACTAGCCGATGGGTTGAACCTTGAAGCCAGCCTCTATGTTCTTGCTGCTGGGGCTGGCAATGCCAAACTGCTTCAGGCAAGTGGTAATGACTCTATCCACATGCAACAGCGCCCCCTTCATCAGGTAATGATCTGCGGCGAAAACCTGCCCCCGGTTTTTGCGCATGCTGTGGGTCTGGCTTGGGCCGACAAACCAAGGGTGACCATCACAACCCACAAAACCAGGAGCGGCCGGCCCGTATGGTACCTCGGTGGCAGCCTTGCTGAGACAGGCGTCACACGGAGTGAGGGACAGCAGATTGACTATGCCAGAAGAGAAATGGCATCCCTATTTCCCTGGATGGATTTTGCAGATACCGAGTGGGCTACCCACAGGGTCGACCGGGCTGAACCGGCCAGTTTAGAACATTCAAGACCAGATCATCCCTACTACAAGCTGGAACAGAATCTGCTGGTATGCTGGCCTACAAAGCTGACGCTGGTGCCTGCCATGGCGAAAGCAATCTGCTCTGAACTGCCACACTGGGTCTCACCGGCGGTGTCCGACCAGTGCGAGGTACTGGAACTGTTACAGACCTTACCAATTGCCGGGGTATCTGCTGCACCATGGGAAATAGCATTTTGATCAGTTTTTCGCTCTCTGACCGACGCCCCCTGGGGCAATCGGATATTCAAGTTTCCCCCCTTGGTCTTGGTACAACCAAATTCGGTAGAAATACGGATGTGAAGTATCCACAGTCCTTTGACATTCCAGATGAAAAACACCTCGATTCTCTGCTGAAACTCGCTGCTGATCTCGGCATTAACCTTCTGGACACAGCCCCAGCCTACGGTGACAGTGAGGAGAAACTGGGTCAATTATTACGGAGTACCCGGCAGGACTGGATTATTTCCACCAAGGTTGGCGAACGATATAGCGGTGGCAAATCCAGCTTCGATTATTCCACTCTCTCAATCAGGCAGAGTATTGAATCGAGCCTGTCGAAGCTCCATACGGACTACCTCGATATCGTACTGATTCATTGCAATGAACAGGACCATGACATACTTCGGCAGGGTGATGCCGTCGCCGAATTGATGCGGCTTCGTGACAAGGGCACAATTCGCTGTATCGGCGCCTCAACTAAGACCAGAGCCGGGGGGTTGCTGGCCCTTGAGCTTCTGGATCTAGTAATGATCGTTTATAGTCCCGATGACACATTACAGCAGCGACTGCTCCAGGAAGCAGCACTGCAAAACAAGGGTGTAATTGTGAAAAAGGCATTAGCCAGTGGTCATGCGGAAAATATTCAGGGTAATCTTGAAACTATTCTAAAGACTCGGGTCATCAGCTCAGCTGTTGTCGGAACAATCAATGAGGATCACCTCAGACAAAATGTTCGCTATGCTGTCTCAGCCATCCGCTAGCATGGAGCAAGGTGGCTCTAGCTCGAGAAAATTATAACTCCCTGATCTTCTCAACCAATGCACTGGTTGAGCAGTCTTCGATCAGTTTCAATACCTTAACCACTCCCCCATATGCCTGCACTATCTCAGCACCCACTACCTGTTCAACCGAATAGTCCCCCCCTTTTACAAGCACATCCGGCTTTAGCTTTTTCAAGAGGTCTTCCGGTGTATCTTCTTCAAACCCTACTATCCAATCAACTACCTCCAATGCCGCCAACATACTCATCCGCCTTTCTATTGGATTGATGGGTCGCCCCTCCCCTTTGAGCCTATGCACAGAATCGTCATCGTTCACAGCGACAACAAGCAGGTCACCCTCTGATTTTGCTTCCATCAGGTACTCAACATGACCCGCATGCATGATATCGAAACATCCGTTAGTAAAGACTATTTTCTGGCCTCTTGAATGCGCTTCATCACTTGCTATTGTCAGCTGTTCTGCTGACATGATGCCCCTGTCAAATCCAAGTTGGCTGGCAACTTCCATCCTGAGCTCTGGACCACTGACACTGGTAATTCCGAAGTGACCAACAACCAGTCCAGCCGCCACATTCGCGAGCCCGGTTGCATCCAGCAGTGTTTCCCCGGCGGCTAATGCGGTAGCTAACGTCGAAATTACAGTATCTCCGGCTCCTGAAACATCATAGACCTCTCTGGTCCGCGCCGGGAAATGCACTTCTTCTGAATCCTTGCGGATCAGTGTCATTCCTTCTGAAGAGCGTGTTATCAGAATCGCTTCAAGCCCGATATCTGCGATAACCCTCTGGCACCTGCTCACCATTTCAGTTTCAGAAGACCATCCACCAATAGCATGCTCCAATTCCAAAAGGTTCGGCTTAACCAGCGTTGCTCCCCTGTAGGCACTCAGTTCCCTAAATTTGGGGTCTACCATGACGGGCTTATTTTCAGAGACGGCTGCCTCGATAATTGGCTGCACGTCGGCCAGAACACCCTTGTCATAATCCGAAAGCACAACACTATCAATATCACCCAGTGAACTTGCCAGAAGCGGGACAATATTTCCGCTGTCAATAGCAACAATGTCTTCAAAATCGGCCCTGATAAGCTGTTGGTTCCTGCTTACAATCCTTAGCTTTGTCGTTGTGCTTAGGCTTTCCATCTCAATAAGCTGACAACTAATGCCTGCGGCGGCAAGCTTCGATTTCAATATTCTGCCAGCCTCATCGTCGCCGATAGCGGCAATAAGGATAGCCTTCGCACCCAGGGTGGAAATATTCAAAGCTACATTTGCTGCAGCACCGGGGCGGTCTTCGATCTCGTCTATATCAACAATTGGTATTGGTGCTTCAGCAGATACCCTTCGCGTATCACCGTGCCAATACCTGTCCAGCATGGCATCTCCAACAACGAGAATGCGAGCATCATCAAATCGGGGAACTTTCATTTAGCAGCCTTTTCCAATTGTACAAATAGTATCACAGCCATCTGACTCACCTAATGAAGCCCCGCTCTAATAAACAAAGAAGTCTTCGCGCCGGGAAGTGAAAACAATGTAAAATTCAGTTCCTTAACAGATTTCTTTACAGTGACCGTCCCACCAAGCATCTTCCACGTACAATTCCTTCATCCAAAGTTCTGGCTTACCTGGCTCGGCTTTGGACTGATATCGCTAGTGACTCGTATGCCTCACCGGGTCCGCATCGGTACCGGCTCTCTTATCGGTTTGCTGGGCTATCGCATTGCAAATCAACGCAGGCACATCATCGATGTGAATTTGCGCCTTTGCTTCCCCGATATGGGGCAACCGGAACGCGACCAGTTGATAAGAAGGACTTTTCGCTCTACCGGGATCAGTCTGATCGAGACCGCCCTTGTGTGGTTGCGTGACCCCGCTGATTTTCGTCATCTGGTGACAATTTCAGGTCTCGAGAACCTGCAACGCGCACAGGAGGAAGGCAAAGGCGTTATTCTCCTCGGAATGCATCTGGCGACACTGGACTTCTGCGGAGCAGTCTTGTCCACCTACATCGGCTTCGATGTCATGTACCGCAGGAATAAGAACGAATTGCTGGAAATGATTATGACCAGGGGGCGGATAAAAAATTATCCAAAAGCAATTCAAAGGAATGATGTTCGGGCAGTGGTAAAGCGGCTGAAGCAGGGGGAAATAGTATGGTACGGCCCTGACCAGGACTATGGCAGAAAACATTCTGTATTCGCGCCCTTTTTTGCGACCGAAGCCGCCTCCATTACAGCACTTGCCAGAATCGCCCGAATGACAGGGTCACCCCTTGTGCCCTTTTCGCACCATCGAAGGGCAGATGGCCCCGGATACGAGATTATTCTGGGTGAGCCCCTAGAAAATTATCCAGTGGATGATGAAGTGGAAAATGCAAAACGTATCAACCAAATTGTTGAGAATGCAATAGAAAGGAGCCCTGAACAGTATTGGTGGTTACACAGGCGGTTCAAGACACAACCCCCGGGTAAGAACAGGCCCTACTAGCCTTGACCTGCCAATAGGATTGCGTCCAGATCATGCTCGAAGTCAAAGCAATCAGTGAATTGGAACTAGTACACACAATCCAACTTTTAGTGACGTTTATTATAGGTCTTAGTTGCTCACCGGATTGAAGGGTCTGGCACCTAACCTTCTGTGGCATCGGCCATCCCTGGCCGGGTCCCGCGTCCTTCCCTGGCGCTAGCCACGTCAGATTAGGCACCAGACCCTTCAATCCTAACTTTTTAGATGCGTCGAATTATTGTCATATAAAGGCTAGAGATATGCCCATCCCTTTAGTGAAAGCCATGTTAAAACGGTTCACAAACATCCAGGCCTTGTGACTCTATACCTGCTCCAATCTATGCAGGAATAAGTGCCCGGGATCTAAGATTCTCTGTTATTGAGTCCAGCACGGTCTGTGAAGAGTAGTGTTGCAACATACGCTGGCGCCCGCCCGAACCCAGCCGGTTCCGTTCGCTCTCATTGCCTGAAAGTAATTCTATAGCCCGCAACCAATCATCAGCGCTATCAGCGAGCAGACCGGTTTCACCTTGCACCACGACTTCCCTGTTAGCACCAGCATTTGAGCTGATCACCGGCAGCCCCGCAGCCATGTATTGGATGACTTTTAACGCACACTTTCCTCTGGTCCATGGGTTATCTGACATTGGTGCGATTCCAATATGAGCACTTGAGAGTTGACTTGCTTCTGACTCCAAAGTCCAGGCGACATTGACCACGTCCATATTTGTAAGATGAAAGTCAAAGTCTGCTATCACCTTAAGGATAATGTTAGGGAATCGGACACCCACTTCCTCAAGAATCTGCCGGTGTTGCTCCAGGTATTTTCTGGTGGAGCTGCTGCCAATCCAAACCAGGGTACATCCTGATTCTTTTTCAATATCCGGGCTATATGGTTTTTCATCAACTGCCGTCGGCACAACCACCTTATCCACATCACCGCATTGCATTGCAAGATATTCGTTACCAGCAAATACAAGGGTGGAAGACGCAAGCATTCCACGGAACTTTCTCATCCTGCTGTCTGAGGACGTGCCGTTACTTCTGCAAAAAATGGCGTCATCAAAATCAAAGACTATGTTGCTGCAACGGCGCTTTAAGGCCCGGGTGAACCAGGGGGCAAACAGTTTTCTTTGTATAAAGAGCAACTGAGCATCGCTCGCCTGGGACAATAGCCGCAGTTTCGCCGCTAAACCATCTGATTCATCACACAGGCTGGTCTCTATTTTCAGATCCTGAAAATGTGAAAGTACTGGCATCACCCTGTATCGGGCCGCTGGATCATCACGGCCCTTGGCAATGAAAAGAACTTTCATTGACTATGGCTTCCTGCCCACAACCATAATCTGGTGAGCAAAATCGATACCGAGCACCCTGAATACGGGATACATCAATATGCGTTTTACCAGTTTTTTGGCAACTGAATCGTGGTAAAGCCGGTAAATTGCAGTGGTCTCATAGCCGCATAACTGCAGCAGGCCACCGAGTTCATCGTAACAAAAAGGTGTGCGATGGGTTGCGTCACGAAGAAAATCCGGAGGGTAATAAATATTTGGCGTTGTTAAAGCGATTTGACCTCCCTTTACGTTCAAATCAAAACATTTACTGAGAAGACGCCGGGCTTCCTCCAACTCAAGGTGCTCAATCATTTCAAAGGCACATATAAGATCAAACTCGCCGGTGACTGACTCTATACCGTTGAAATCGTGCTCATGGTGCGGGTCTATGTCACATGATGAGTAATTGAACTGGCCCCAGTAATTTGCCATTTTGTGCTTGAGCCGCCCATCTCCAGCACCAATTTCAAGAACTGTGACTGACTCTTTTCCTAATCTGCTCAATACTTCATGGTATCGCCTGGCTACCGGTATACGCCAAATGCTGCCAAAACGCTTCGCGATTTTCTGGCGTTGCTCAAACAGCCGGCTCCAGTCAATAGTACTCACTACAGATCTCCGTAACCTTTAAATACCGAAAGTGCATGAAGTTTTTGCATGAGCCGTTGCTCTGTGTATTCATCAAACAATCTGGATTTCGCCCTGGACTGCAGTTCCTGCCGCTTACTGGGTTCCAAATCCCTCACAATTTTCATTTGCTGCGCCAGTGCTTGAACATTCCCAGCTTCAAATAGTAACCCAGCGCCACCAATAACTTCTTTAGGACCACTTGCGTCACTGCAAATTACCGGTACCTCCGCAAGCATTGCCTCCAGCAGGACCACGCCAAATGCCTCCCTGGCACCAGATACAAATAGGAATGTGTCGAAGGCACGAAAAATACGACGGGCATGATGCACCTTGCCTGCGAAAATGACGTTGTTTGCAATACCAAGATCGCGAGACCGTGACACCAGGCGCGAGTACTCTGTACCCGCACCCACAATCACCAGGCAGTCACCCTTTGAGGCTACTTCTGCATAGGCGGTAAGCAAAAAGTCATGATTCTTCCATGCCACCAGGCGGCCTACGATACCGTAACAATATCTATCTTGAGGTATCCCCAACTCATTCTTTGCTTCTTCTGAACTTAACAATTCATCTGCTGTACCAGGATCAATCGCGTTTTCCAGTTTGTGAACCCGACCCTGCACCTCAAGAGACGGGCAACAGCGCAGGATATCCTGTCGAACAGAATCCGACACTGCCACAAGATGGATGTTTCTGCGCCAGAAGGTTACGAACAGCGCCCGCATTCGACGTTTGAATACATTGTGGTCATGGGCAACGCCCAACAATACGGCAATGGGGAAAAAGCAGCTTAATATACCTGTCAGGTATATCGCCTTGTATCGGTGGGCGATCACTATGTCGTAGTGATGTTCCCTGAATAGCCTTGCCATGCGAAATAGCAGAGCCAGCTTTAGTCCCTTCAGTGATCCCGCCCGCTGCTCCAAAAACAGCACCCTGTCACCTCCCGTCGCCTGGACCACCGATGGATCTTCAGGACCTTGCAAATAGAGGGTCGTTACGTGGGAATTGGGGAATGCTTCGTTATATTGGTGACAAACACCCTGGAACGGTCCCTTATAGTCATGGCAAACCTGCAGTACCCTTAATGCTTTAACCTGGTCAGATTCAGACATTGAAGTGGCCGGGTCCATATCAGGCGGTACGCTTTGTCACCAGCAGGTCTTCAAGCAGCAGGAATTGAAGATCTGACCCATAGAACATATTGAGTGCATCGGTCGGCGAACAAACGACCGGTTCACCGCGTCGGTTCATGGAAGTGTTCAAAACCACACCATTTCCAGTCAGCTTCTCCATTTCTTTCAATAAGGCATAGTACCTGGGGTTCGTTTCTTCGCTGACTACTTGCACCCGTGAAGTTCCATCCTCATGAATCACCTCTGGTACCCGCTGTTTCCACTCTTCAGATACATCGAATGTGATCGTCATAAAAGGCGCCGCATGATCTGTCTGAATCATATCCGGCGCAACGGTATCAAGAATGCTCGGACAAAACGGTCGCCACCGCTCACGGAACTTGATCTGCTCATTGATCTTGTCAGCTATCCCCCTGTGACTTGGACAACCCAGTATGCTTCTTCCACCAAGCGCCCGTGGGCCAAACTCCATTCGTCCCTGGCACCAGGCCAGTGGATTTCCGGCTGCCAGAATCTGCGCCGCGCGGCCGGGAACGTCATCTATTCTCTCAAACACCGGTTTATCCTCGTGCTTCCGGCAGGCTTCGATACATTCCTCTGTTGTGTATTCGGGTCCGAGGTATACATGCTTCATGGTTTCCGGGATAACTGAACGCTTCCAGCATGCATAAGAAGCAGCACCAACCGCGGTGCCGGCATCACTGGCTGCTGGCTGCACAAAGAGCTCCTCCACGTAAGGCAGGTCCAGTATCTTCTGGTTCAATTTAACATTGAGCGCACCACCACCGGAAAATACTAATTTGCCTGTTTCTCTCAATATATCCCCGAGATAGGTATCGATAAGCCGCAACGAAGTATCTTCAAACAACTTTTGAATTGAAGCAGCATAGTGAATATATGGATCATCGGCTATGTCACCCTTACGCCTAGGGCCTAACCAATCTATTAATTTCTGGCTGAAGTAGTATCCCTTACGACCTTCCTTGTAACGCCGGAGGCCAACAGTATTCACGAGTTCTGTATTGACCTTGATATGCCTGCCATCACATTCGATCAGCCGCGATAAATCATAACGGCTTGGATCCCCATAGGGTGCCATCCCCATGACCTTGTATTCACCATCAAGCATTTCAAAACCCAGGTACTCAGTCACAGCACCATAGAGCTGACCAAGGGAATCCGGATCATAGAACTCCTTGATCTTGTGTATTTCTCCGTTTTCTCCATAACCAAAAAAGGTAGTGGCGTATTCTCCCTTGCCATCTATGCCTAATATTGCTGTCTTTTCCTTAATGCCACTCAGGTGGTACGCACTGCTGGCATGGGCAAGATGGTGTTCAACTGCATCAAATTCGATGTCATTCCATTCAATGCCTAGTTCTTCAAGCAGGCCACGAACTCGTTTGACGTTTCTTCGGTAGTGCCGATTACCATTGAAAATTGCATCAAGGGACCTGTCTGGTGCATACCAGTAGCGTTTTGCAAAATGCCATCGTGCACCCGTCAGGAGGCTCACCTTGGCGAAGGGAAAAGCGACTACATCTATATCACCAGGTTTCAGGCCAGCATATTGCAAACAGAATCTCGCCGCTTCGACAGGCATCTTGTTTTTTGCATGTTTTTCGCGGGTAAAACGTTCTTCCTCTGCAGCTGCGATCAGCTTTCCATCAATATAGATTGCTGCGGAAGGGTCATGGGTCAAGGCACCCGACAAGCCAAGTACTTTCAGTGACAAGTGAACAACTCTATGAATTTACAAAGATCAGTATTCTAACTGATTGAGAGCCGACCATTGTGAAAATCTATCAGCTGTTCTCTGATAGTTTGGAGTGAAATTGAGTCCGTCAGGTGAGGAATAAACAACCTATAATGCAGGAGACATGAATTCGGGAAGTTTCAAAATGCCAAAACTCAGTACCAGTGAGCTCGATCAATTTCTTGTGACAGACGGCGTCATTATGAAAGTTGCCTGCGTTCGAAAGGATGGCAGCCCCCTTGTAACACCTATCTGGTTCATATTGCATAATCAGGCGATTCACTTCACTCCCCGTGCCAAATCAGAATGGCTCACCTGCCTGCGGGACGACCCGCGGGTAGCGCTGTGCATTGATGAGCAGGACCTCCCCTACCGTAAGGTCATTCTTGAAGGTATGGCCGAGCTTGTGCATGACCTAGGCGAGGATGATCAGTGGCGTGATCTGTATCGTTCGATCGCCAGGCGATATATTCCAGAAGATGCTGCAGAAGCCTATGTGCAGAACACAATCGATCAGCCACGCGCTTTGTTCCGATTAAAGCTTGCTGAAGCAAAGCTCAAAACCTGGCGAATGCCCATTGATGATGAACCGCAGGATGGTATCTGGGCTCAGCGCTATTATGCGCCGGGGAGTAAGTACTCGAACTAGCCATTCCCGGCCCATGAACCAGACACAATGATTTGACTAAATAATCCCACCATTGCCTCCGGTGAAGCTGTGAATAGTTAAATCTAAACTAGCCTACAAAACTAAACCACTGGTGATGTTTACAATAACCTTAAGTTGAACGTCGGATGGAATAGTCCGGCACCTAATCTTCTGTGGCATTTGGCTCGGCGCCCCCGGCCATCCACGGGCCAGGTCCCGCGTCCATCCATGGCGCTAGCCACGTCAGATCAGGTACCGGACTATTCAATCCTAATCGCTGAGATTTGCCGTGCTGGTGTCATGACTGAGGAATCAGGTGCTTGATTCGCAGCGGCTAGCACCGTGGCAGACGGGGTCACCTAGGCATAGACGTCCCACTAGAGCGAAGCGCCGGGGAGCGATTATTCGAACTAACTCTGAGCGAATACTCAGTGTGATTTGAATCTGTAGTTAGTATTGAGAAGTCAGGTGCATGGTTTGTAGCGACTAGCGCCATGGATGGACGTGGGACCGGGGCATGGACGCCCCAACGGAGCGGAAAATCATGTACCTGACTTCTCAATGCGAAGGTATTAAGCACTGGGCGTACAATGCTCGGTGTTCATTCTTTATGCACGGGTGGCAAGGTACTTATAAATAGTCGGTAGCCGCCTCGGCAAGGATTCAATATCAGCTATCACTTCATAGCCGATGTCTCCACAAATATCCTGAAGATAGTCATGCCCCTGCTTATCAACAGTGATAAGGAAAGGCACTATGCCCTCCTGCTTACTTTCAACCAGGGCCTGCTTGGTATCATGAATTGCATATTCCTGATCACTGGAATCCTGACCGTAACCATGGTCCTGTGGCCTGCCGTCAGATATGAGCATCAGGATTCTCACTTTCGCGGGGCAAGCCAACAACTTGGCGTTTGCATGTCTAACCGCTGCACCCATGCGAGTAGACCGGAGGGGAGTAATCGAATCAATGCGCTTTTTAACCGTATCATCAAGAACCTGATCCAGCTCCTTCACGACATGGAAGGACACATCGTTGCGGCCGTGGCCTGAAAAACCATAGATACCAAAGGTATCACCAATTGCATCGAGAGCTTCAATTGCCAATATCATGGACTCCTTTTCCAGATCAATGATCTTCTTCCCTGAACCATGTTTTAAGGCTGATGCTGTCCCCGGCATCGGAATAGTTTGAGCCGGGGTTCCTGTTTCATCGATTGATTCATCGGTTGACCCTGACATATCCAACAGGAAAGCAACTGCAACACTGCGTTCAATTTTGTCCCTTCGAGTATAAAAACGTGCCCGAGGGCCGACCTGAGCCTTCTTGTCCACGAAAAACTGAATGGCTTTATCCAGGTCAATCTCGTGCCCATCATCCAGGTCTTTCAGCGCCCGCTGAGATTCTGGTCGCATCAGCTCGAACTGGCGGCGAACCTCCATAACCAATCCCGAGTAGCGGTTGAGCGTCTCCTCGTAATATTCAAGCTCACCCTTAGCGACGTTGCGTTCACCCAGCTGGCACCAGTCACTCAGGTAGTCGTTGGCACGAAAATCCCACTCATCATAGGTGGACCAGCTAATCACCTCAGTCGTATCAGCCGACCCGTGGTGGCCAGTGCCATCTTCATCCTCATTTGCATCTGCCATCAAGACCGGGAAATCAGTCTCAATCTGTTCGGCAACTGTATCCAGGTCAGCATTTTCGACCTCAACCGAGTTTTCAAGCATAGACCTAATCTGCTCTTCAGTTGGCCTCTCCAGCGCCGAACCGTTTCTAAGCTCATTGAGTGTTTGTACAAGCTCGGGTTTGAGATCTCCGAAAAATAGCGGTGGGACCGGGTTTTCGTAATCTAGCTCCTGTATGCCGGTCATGTCGATTGTTCCCAACACTGTTTTGACATCAGGTCGCGGGAGCCCTTCATGAATATCTTCGATTGCAACCCACTCGGCACTGATTTTGCGCGCTGGAATGTTGGGGATATCCAAAGCAAAATCGTAAAGAAGCGATGCTATTTCTGCTGTATCCTGAACTGTGGCCTCCGGCCTCGCTGCAATCCTTAAGGTTCCAAGGGCGGATTCAAAAATCGGTTTCCATGCGGCAGGCCAGCGTATGCTTCCCATGTGGCCAAGGGATGCGCGAAGCAGATTTTCAATAAATACCTGCCGGAGACCCAGGTCAAGCAGTCCAGGGCGTTGCGATATTTCGTGATTCTTTGCCTTGAGAGACCATTTTCTCAGACCTGGATACTCCGCCTGAATGCAGCAGTCAACGCGATAATCTTCAACCAACGAGAAAATGCCTTCAATAAGAAGCCGGTCCTGAAACCGATTAAAAAAACCCTGTATGGGTACGATGGCCGGTATGGAATTCACTTCTCGACGCTGGTTTATGGTTGACTCGAGATATCTTCCATTAACATCGTACTGAAAATCATGTGAGCCAAAAGTTAGGCGGCCAGACTGATGGGCAATACAGACCTTGTAAATCTGCAGGTTACTCTCGATATCACCAAACAGGTCGATATGGGGTGGTACAAATATTACTGTCCCTTCCGTCGTCGCCCTTGCTCCAGACGTCCAGCCAAGACCACGATTAACGAGGTGGGAAGCAGGTTGTACCAGGACCTTGTCTCCAGTCAAAGCCTGGCCATAAAAGCGAAACAGGTTCGCTGATTTCTCGAACTCAACACGTCCGGACAAAAGAGCAAGTGTCTTATCGGCAGTGACTGACTGCAGTCGAAAGTAAGCTTCAAGTTCTTCGCTGGGAACCTGTTCGAGGCCCGCGTCATCGCCCTTCATTTCAAGTCCCATCTCCAGCCACCGCCACATGAAGGAAGGGGACAGTCGCTCCCGGATAAAGGGAGCTGAGATAAGAAATTCGGCAGCCGCAACCGGGCTGATATCGACTAGTCGTTGCGCCATTTTGGCCAGCTCGCCATGTTCATTCTCATCAAATTGGCTTACAGCGAGAGATATTTCTTCAAACCTTGAATAGGGGCTACCTTCAGCCGCGATAGGAGCAATTAATGATAGAAAGGCACTGGTTTCCGATCGCTGAAATCGATTCAGCTTCCCTGGCGCCTGTTCAAAGTAGAGCCATGCAGCATTCCAGTTGCTTCTGACGATCACTCCAGCCAGGTTCAGATATGGGAGATGAACATCATCTTCAAGGGAGGAAAAGTTCTCTGCCGCCTGCTTGAGGCAGCTGATCGCGAGCTCTATAGAACGGCGTGACAGTTCGGTGACCACCTGCGCCAGCACCCTAAAGGATGCAAGCGATGTGGATTCGAGGATACTATGACTCAGGGCAAAAAAAGTCTTTGCCAGGGAGACAGATTTCCAGCTATCCGTACACATTCTCGAGCCCATATCAGCCCAGTCCTTCAAATTTGAAGACAGGCCGTGGCTCAAAAATGATGGCGCCGCCTGCAGAAATGAGGTTGCAATTTCGGGTGATCGATGAGCAAGTTCCAGCGCAATATCCGCACACCTGGTGAGGGTCGCAGGACCTGATAAACCGAGTATCTCTTTGCTGCTGCGAAGGTAATTGATACTCACCGCAGGTGCATCAGAAAGGTCGCGACTTAGTTGTCTGCTCGCGTTGAGCCATGCCGAAAACTCTTCCTCAGAAAGGTCACCAGCGACAGAGCTAACGACCTGTTCAACAACTGACGCCAGCCCGGCATTCAGAGCCGCCAGCTCTTCAATGTAGCCTTCTGCCAGCCGGCGGTTGGTTACGCTATTCATTCCTCAAAGATCGTGCACACGACTTCGTTAATCGCCTGCTGTATTTCCTCGTCATCTGTCAGAGTCCAGACTACAGAAGTCAGGCAGGCGCGCAGCGGGTGGATGCCATCCACTATCAATTTGGCGGCATAAACAAGAAGCCTCGTTGAAACGCCCTCGGCAAGGCCATGTGATTTCAGATGACGTACCTTTTCTCCTAGTTTGGCAAGGTCCCGTGCAATCTCCTCCGCGCAACCGGATTCCATGCGAATAATCTCTGATTCCTGCTCTCTCGTAGGATAGTCAAATTCTATTGCAATAAATCTCTGCCGGGTCGAATGTTTAAGATCCTTCAGAACGGACTGATAACCTGGGTTAAAGGACATCACCAGCAAAAAGCCGTCCGCTGCCTGAAGCAGTTCCCCGCGCTTCTCAATGGGAAGCAAACGACGATGATCAGCCAGGGGATGAATCAGAACCGTGGTGTCTTTGCGGGCTTCCACTATTTCATCCAGATAGCAGATAGCGCCCTTTTTCACCGCTCGGCTGAGAGGCCCGTCGATCCAGCGAGTATGCTCGCCTTCCAGCAGGTATCTGCCAACCAGATCAGACGCGGTCAGGTCCTCATGACAGGCTATGGTCACAAGGGGCACACCTTCTTCGTCACCGTCACCCACGTGTCGATGCAGTCGCCAGGACATGTATTCAACAAAGCGGGTTTTACCGCAACCGGTTGGTCCTTTTATCAGGACAGGAAGATGTTGATTGTATGCTGATTCAAAAAGCTCAACTTCATCCGCTATGGGAAGATAAAATGGCTCCTCGGTGATTCGAAAGTCCTCGACCGGAATTTGTGTGAAATTCTGACCCATTCAATGCCCCGTTATGTGTATAATTTTGTGTTCTGGCCCCCGTGATTCAGGCTTCTGCGTCAAAAGTGAGTAATAGCAGAAGCAACAGTCACCTCTGTGAGATTATTAGGTTAGCGCACAAAGGTCAGTTGACTTAGATCAAGAACTGGTAGATTACTGTTGGACGTACGGGTTTGACCAAGCGAGAATCAGGTCATGATTTTACCATGGACACTACCAGCCAGGACCCATAACGGTCATTACTAAATCGTAACAAAGGAAAAGCTATGTTTGCTATCTCTCTAAATCTCGACCCTGATAAGCTAAAAGAAGCCAATAAGAAAAATAAAGATAATGAAAAGGACGCCAAGAAAAAGGCTGAGCCTAAGGCGGAAAAGGATTCCACTGACGAAAAGAGTGAAGACTCCTAAGCCACAGTAGTTCTGCTTTATGACAACAGATACGGGCGAGATGGCGTTAAGTCGTCTCGCACCGGTTGACGCCAGCCAGCGAATCCAAGACTTATTATCTACCCCTTACCAGTACCGAAACTGGGAGGACGTTTACCGCGAAGAATGGACCTGGGATAAGGTAGTACACGTATCCCACCTGCGGACAAACTGCATATCTGCCTGTTCTCTCGATGCCTATGTAAAAGACGGTATCGTCTGGCGTGAAGAACAGAATGCCAACTACCCACAATCCTTCCCGGAAGTACCGGATTTTAACCCCAGGGGTTGCCCCGCGGGTTGCGCCTACTCAGTACAGATGTACGATCCAACCAGGATTCGATACCCGCTTAAGCGGGTTGGGGAAAGAGGTGGCGGCCAGTGGGAACGCATCTCATGGGATCAGGCGACGGAAGAGCTGGCAGACAAGCTCCTAGACGTAATTACTGAATACGGAACCGATACGATTCTGTTTGATCAGGGCACGACCAACATCGACAACGGTATCGGATCCACTATTGAGGGTCACCTGTTCAACGGTGGGCTTGAAGCAACATTTATCGATTCCTGGGCAGGTGTCGGGGATCTACCGGTCGGATTGATTCAAAGCTGGGGAACCTACATGAGTGAGGGAACCTCGGATGACTGGTTCCTCTCTGACTATATTCTCATCTGGATTGGCAACCCGAACTACACACGCGTGACAGATGCCCACTTTATCTGGGAAGCCCGCTACCGTGGCGCCAAGGTCGTCACCATTGCACCAGATTTCAGTCCCTCGGCTATACATGCAGACAGGTGGTTGAACGTCCGTGTCGGCACTGATGCGGCGCTTGCACTGGGTATGGTCAATGTCATTCTGGAAGAACATCTTGAGGACACGGCCTACATCAAGGAACAAACAGACCTGCCGTTTCTGGTTCGAGCCGACAATGGCCACTTCCTCAGAGAGAGTGATGTGAAGGAAGGTGGTGCTGAGGATGCTTTCTACTACTGGAACGCTGTTAATGGGCGCAAGACTTTAGCCACCGGGACCTGGGGATCAGATGTTATGACCCTTGAACTGGCTGATGATGAAGATCCACAGCTGGACGGTTTTCATACGGTTAAGCTGCTGAACGGGAAGCAGGTAAGGGTCCGCCCGGTTTTTGAACTGCTTAAAAAGCACATTAAGGATTACACACCCGAGAAAGTTGCTGAGATAACAGGCGTCGCAGCTAAAAATATCCGCCAGGTTGCTCGCGAAATGGCTGGGGTGAAATCGGCCATGATATTTTCCTCCTGGGGGGCTTGCAAGCACTATCATTCAGACCTCTTCCAACGCGGCATGGTCTACCTGATGGCACTTACTGGTAATTCCGGCGGCAAACCAGGCTGTGGTGTCAAGGTATCTACCTGGTGGCCAATGCCAGGGCAGACACTGAATACGGGCGGCGCTCGAATGCGCACCGAGCCGCCTGAGAAACTGCCGGTCGACAGGGCTCAGATGCAGGATGTGTCAAAGATGATGTTTGACATCACGGCTGCCGGCAAGCGCACAACACCGCTGATACCCTTTCTCTATGCCCACGACCCCAAATGGGCTGAAATTGCTGGCAGAGATGACTACGCAGATCCTGCACTGCCACGACCCGTAAAAGAATACATGGAAGAGATTTTCGAGAATAACTGGCAGCCAATCTCTCCAGAACCGCACAAGAAGCCAAGATTCTTCTACTTTTCCGGTCCCAACCCTTTGCGCCGCTGGCCAAATGGCAAGACCATCCGCGACAGCCTGTGGAAAGAGATAGATACAATCGTCAATACGGACTTTCGTATGTCCACTTCTGGCATGTGGTCAGACTATATCCTCCCGGCATGCGGCTACTATGAAAAACCGGGCATCAAGTATGTACAGTCTTACCTGCCCTACGTGATTGTCGGTGATCGTGCGGTGCCCGAGCTTTATGAATCCAAGCATGAATGGGACATTATTCTCCAGCTGGCCAAAAAGATTCAGGAAAGAGCACTTGCCAGAGACATCGTCAGCTTCACCGATGCTGATGGAGAAGAGCGGCCCCTGTCCACGATTTACGATGAACTGAGTGCAGACGGCGTCTATGTTGAAGGACATGAAGGCGAAACTGCTGCCCTTGACTATATTATGACCCACTCATCCATTACCAAAGGCAGTGATCTGGGAGAACAGCCCTGGGCCAAGGCCGTAGAGGATGGCATGGTGGCGATCAAAGAGATTGAGCCAATTCAAATGGCCATCGGGCTCAACTCTGTGATGAGTGACTTTGACTACAGTGAACCAATCAATCAGTTCGCTTGGTTTGTGAAGCACAAGAACCCGTGGCCGACGCTGACAGGCAGACAGCAATTCTATATAGACCACAAGTGGTTTATGGAAGTCGGTGAACAGCTCGTTGTTCACAAGGAACCCGTTAAAGCGGGTGGGAACTATCCACTGAGGATGGTTGGCGGCCATACTCGCTGGAGCCAGCACGCAATATTCAGGGCCAATGAACAGCTCCTGCGATTACAGCGCGGTACACCGGTTGCCTATATCAGCCAGGTCGATGCAGACGAGCGGGGCATTGAGGACAACGACAGGATTAGACTGTTCAATGACGTGGGGGAAGCAATTTTAAGTGCCAAGGTGTCTCCCGCCGTACAGCCTGGGGAGGTCATCTGTTACCACGCCTGGGAATCCTACCAGTTCCCAGATGGCGCCAACCAGAATCATCTGGTAGCCAGCCCGCTGAAACCAACCAATATGGTGGGCGGCTATGGACACCTCCAGTATCGCGGTGCCTACCTCAGCATGAACAATATCCCTAAAGAAGTTGCAATGGATATGGAAAAAGTTGAGGCCGCTGCGTGACCGGTACAAGTGTCAATGCCATATCTTCACAGGCAGATCTGGAAGATATCCTCTCACCCGATGGCGGGGTCTGGAATGATATCGAAGGCCAGCATATCGAGTTGGCTCCAACACCGCTGGACAGGCAGCCATCAGCATACGTCCAGGTCGCATGGAAAGACAGGAATCATGGAGAAACCTCTGCGCTGACAGTACAGGCGATTACCCACAAGGATACCCTGGCACTGAGAATTCAGTGGGCGGCAGCACAACCTAAAAGATCAATTGATGACATCAATGCCTATGCTGATGCCTGCGCCGTCTCATTTTCGACCAGCGGCGAAGAGACGGATTTGAATACCATGGGCTGCCCCGGAAATCCAATTTCAGCATGGCATTGGCGGGCCGGAACCGAAGCACCTTTTTCCATCACTGCGAGCGGAATAGGAACCACGGAGCGGTCCGCTGATCATCAGTTACAGGCTCGTTCAAGATGGTCAGAAGGGCAATGGCAGGTTGTATTTGCCGGCCCGCTCAAAAGCCTCTCATTTTCAGGCGCCGGTGGCATCCCCGTCGCATTTGCGGTCTGGTGTGGCGCCAATTCAGAGCGGGCTGGTCTGAAGGCACATACACCCGGATCTTGCCAGCTAACCATCAAGTAGATATTTGCAGACCGCCCAGGGAATACAAATAATGGATACAGGTGCCACGACAAAACATCAGTTCGCAATGGTATTTGACCTGAACAAGTGCCTGGGCTGCCAAACCTGCAGCATAGCCTGCAAAACCCAGTGGACCCGTGGCAATGGCATGGATCCCCAGTGGTGGAATATTGTCAACACCATACCCGGCAAAGGCACGCCTAAAAATGCATTCGATCTCGGTGGTGGATACAAAGATGGTAAGCCAGTGGCAGGCGAACTGCCGGGCAAAGCCGAATGGGGAGAAGCCTGGGACTTTGAATATGACAATGTCTTTTTCAAAAGTGGCGACACCGAAGAAAGAGATTACCTGAGACCCCGGGAGCACGATGGCAAACCACCCAAATGGGGTCCTAACTGGGATGAGGATATGGGTGGTGGTGAATACCCACATTCCTATTTCTTTTACCTGCCACTGGTTTGCATGAACTGTGAAAACCCAGCATGCCTCGAAGCATGCCCACGCGACTCAATTTATCGCAGGGATGAGGACGGTGTGATCCTCATAGATGAAGAACGCTGTCATGGCTACCGTTTTTGCGTGGAAGCATGTCCATACAAGCGCATCTACTTCAACGAGCGGCGCGTGATCGCCCAGAAGTGCATTTCCTGCTTTCCCCGGCTGGAGGAAGGTGTTGCGCCAGCCTGTGTCCGTCAGTGTCCCGGCAGAGTTCGCCACGTTGGCTACCTGGATGATCCCGAAAGCCATATCAGTAAACTTGTCAATACCTGGAAGGTCGCGTTGCCACTGCGACCTGATTTCGGTGTTAAGCCAAGGGTATTCTATGTCCCGCCATCCATGCCCCTGGCATTCAATGAGGATGATGAGTTTGACGAGAGCCAATCCAGATTTCCCATGGATGAAATGCGTAAACTGTTTGGCCCCGATGTTGAACAGGCTCTGGCAACGGTTGAATCAGAGCGGGAAAAGGTTGCCGCTGGCGGGCAATCCGAATTGATGGACATTCTTATTTCACGTAACTGGAATGACATGCTGGGACCCTACCAACAGGATCCTGGCAAAATGGTGCGCCCACTGCGACGCGGGAATGACTGACATTCATCATCTGGCGGCATCCCACAGGAGCTCTCTCTACCAACACCTTGCTGAGATGCTGAGCTACCCCAGCAAGGTTCTGCTGCAAAGTTGCCAGACCGGTGAACAAGACAGAATAGTGGTGAAACTGATTCGCGCCCTCCCCTATGAACTATCATGGCAGGCAGATACATGCAGTCAGGATGACACCGTAACAACACTGGCCAGCGAGTATATGCGTGTTTTCGAGCTGCCAATCAATGGGCAACCGTGCCCTCTCTACGGTGGTGTATATGGTGGGAACCGCCACGAAGTAATGGAGGAGCTACTGCGTTACTACCGGTTTTACGGCCTGAGTATCGACAAGGCTTCGAATGAGGATCTACCGGACAGTATTCCCACTCTACTTGAATTCCTCCAGTTTCTTACTCACAAGGAAGCAGGCACAGTAGAAGTTGGTGAAGTACTTTCCATTCGACTGACCCAGAAAGATTTGTTGGATAGACATCTGACGAAGTGGGTTCCAATCATCAAGTCACAAATGGCACAAAGAAATGCACCAGCATTCTACCGGAACACCATTTCCCTGCTGAATGAGTTCATCGTTACGGAGTTATCAAACCTGGCTACTTGAGATAGACGACACAGAGGGATAGAGATTGGCTTTAAAACGATCGACATTATTCTATTACAGCCTGGCAGATCTGCCAGTCGCCATGGCTCTTTTTCCAGTCATGGTGTTTATCCCAAAATTCTACACCAGCGATATGGGCGTACCGCTGGCCGTGGCGGGTACGATTCTATTAGCCGTACGAATCATTGACGTCTTTACAGACCCACTGTTCGGCATCATCAGCGACAAAACGAGAACACCCTGGGGCCGGCGACGGCCATGGATGGCAATTGCCGTACCCATCATGATGCTCAGCATCTACAGGTTGTTCCTGCCACCGGAAGGTGCCGCTGCGCTGCATATGTTCACCTGGATGTTTGTGTTGTCGATCGCCACCACAATCATGATCATTTCATACTATGCATGGGCTGCAGAACTCTCCCCTGACTACAACGAGAGATCACGTATAACCGGCGCACGATCCATGATGGGTGTGGTCGGCAGTCTCGCAGCGCAACTTGCTCCTGCTGGAGCACTACTGTTCTTCGGCATTGGCGGCAGTCGCGTTGTCCTCGAAATTGTTGGCATCACCATGCTTATCCTGATGCCAATATGCGTCTTCCTGACGGTCACGCGAGTTCCGGAGCCCACAAATTATTCCAGCTCTGTTACTCCTTTCTGGACCGGGTTGAAACTGATGGTGGAGAACAAGCCATTTCTAAGATTGATCGCTGCCTTTATGGTGAGTTCTATCGCGTTGAATATGACGATACCCTTGTATCTGTTCTTCATCGCCTTTGTACTAAACGCGGAAGATAAAGCAATCTATATGTTGATCTTCTATTTCCTGATGAATCTTTCCGCTGTTCCTTTTTGGGTCTGGCTGTCGACCCGAATAGGTAAACATCGAGCCTATGTTGGCAGCTTTGCGTTGATAGGCCTTGCTCACCCATTTTATCTGTTGCTGGGTGACGGTGATTTTTGGTGGATGCTGCCAATCACCCTGGTCACCGGTTTCGCAGCCGGAGGATTTGCTGCCTTGCCCAATTCGATGAAGGCAGATGTGATCGACCTGGATACCCTGAGTAGTGGTGAAAACCGTGCAGCACTGTTTTTCTCTGCTTATTCCTTTACTGCAAAACTAACGGGCTCACTGGGCGGAAGTATCGCACTCTATGGATTGGCAATATTCAATTTCAATGCCGCCCCGAATGCGGTAAACGACGCCGATCAACTCTTTGGACTTCGGTTCCTGTTTGCCTTGCTGCCATCAGCATTCTACCTGCTGGCATGCATAATCATCTGGAATTACCCGATAACCGGTAGAAGGCATGCTGAAATGCGCGCCGAACTGGAAAAACGAAATAGAATCGCAGCAGAAGCATCTCAGGAAGTTGGCTAAGAAGATGACCCTTATGGAGCCTCATCGAGCGTGGCAATGTCCTTCAGCTTGGATATAACACGATTTGATTGCGGATTTATCTCAAGGGCTTTCTCCAGCGCTGCCTTTGCTTCCGAGATACGACGCATCCTGAGCAGCACAAGCGCCTTGTTGTACAAGGTAACGGCTCCCAGTCCTTTAGCATTTTCAAGGGCTTTGTCATAATCTACCAGCGCTTCTTCATAGTCATGAGTGTGGTAAAGAAGGTTCCCGCGGTTAATGTGAACCTGTGGCAGATCAGGTTTTATTTCGACTGCCTTGTTATGGTCTTTCAGGGCCTTCTCAAACTTGCCATTTTTCATGTAGATGATGCCGCGATTTGAATAGGTCGCCGCCAGGTCTCGCCTGGTCAGTTCACCTCTGCTTATAGCGTCGGTGCAATAACTTGTCCCCTGACCGGACAAGGGGAAACTGCTTTCCTTGTAGCACCTCATTGCATCCGTTGGGCCAAGCATTGTAGAGGCAGCGTGTAACATGCCGCTATAGATGAGCAACACCAGTAAAGAACCGCAGGCTGATTTAAGACGCATAGGGTGATTCCAGCGTAAAAGCAAACCGCATTCGCATCGCCTCTACCGGCATCGGATCACCACCCACTTCCCTTGGCTGGAATTTGAATTTTCGAACTGCACTCAATGCCGCATCATCAAACAGGCTTCGCGGTTCTGATTCCACCACGATCGCATCCGTAACGCTGCCATTTTCCCTAACTGAAAACTGCACTGTCACAAAGCCCTCTATCCCTCTCACAACTGCCACGAAAGGGTAAACCGGATGCACCATGAATAGTGGAACCAGATCCTTAGTTGGCGGAGTCAGGTTGACCGGAATCTGCTCGCTACCCAAAATTTCCGAGAGTGACGCACGAATCGGATAGCGAGATTTGGTCAGTACCTTTGTTTGTGTGGGCAACGGGTTCCCCTCGCTTTGCGGCGGTAATTCCGAAGACATTACTTTTTTGGCCCTCCTTCGTACCTCAGGTTCCTTGGTCTTGCGAAGGGGCGACAAAAGCGGTGTCGTAATTTTAGGCGTAGCTATATCCGGCATTCGTGAGATTTCTGCCGAGATAAGAAGCTGCATCAACCAGAAACACAGCAAGGTCATCAGCAGGGACGCTGTTGTCAGTACAAAGTACTTCACTGGAACCGAGACACCCACTATGGCTTCTCTCCAGGAATGGGGATAATCAGATTACTCCCACCGGAGGAAATTGTCATCCGGGGTGCAAATCAGTTGTCATTGTATCGCTGGAATTTTGGTAGGCGTTTCTCCAACAGGGCTCTGGCGCCCTCTGCCGCGTCGGGAGCACCCACAAATCGAATTTGCGACTCATCGGCTTCAAGCAGTGCGTCTTTGTAACCCATGCCAAGGTGGCGGTACACCAGTTTCTTGGTTTCCGCGATTGCCAATGGTGCAACCGATTCAGACAGGCGTTGAATATAGCCACAACAATGTTCCATCAGCTCCTCTGGCGGTACTAATCTCTCTACCAGACCAAGATCCAGTGCAGTTTCAGCGTCGATTCTGTCACTCATCCATAGCAGGTCAAGCGCGCGACCTGTACCCACTAGTCGCGGAAGAATCCAACTGGACCCGTGTTCTGCAATCAATCCTCGCTTGAGGAAAATGGTCAGGAAGCTGGCATCAGTAGAGGCAATCCTGATATCGCTCATTAAAGCCAGGATCAGACCACCTCCAGCCGCTACACCATTTATTGCTGAAATTACCGGTTTTGGTACCTCGAGCAGGTAACTGAATATTCCAGGCAATTCCTCAGTTTCCTCTTTTCCCCTAATTTCTGCTGAAGCTGGCTGTCCTTTACCCGTGACATCGGCCAAAACCTGGGAATCCAGGCCCGAACAGAATCCGCGCCCATTGCCTGTAATCACAATGCCCACGACATCTTCATTCGCTACCGACTGGTCTACTGCTGACCTGATTTCTCCCATGGTATGGTAGGTCAGTGCATTTAGCTTCTCAGGTCGATTCAGCGAAATCACAGCAGCGGGACCTTCTATCCTGTATTCAATATCAGTGAAGTTACTCATAGGAGATTGATCCTCATACCGCATAAGTGAATTTGTTTTTCGTTGCAGTCAAGACCAGCCTGCCGGGCAGCTTCAAATATTGCAGGCGCATCTGCGGCGACCAAATCAATTGCACCCAATCCCTCCGGGCGCCCGTCTGTACAGTGCACGAACCGCAGTGTCGCATTCTCCAGCAGTATGGTCTGGATCCCGTCAATATTCTGGACCTGTATCTCAGCTATCTCACCCCAGCGACGAGCAACTTCCTCCGGGTCATCACACTGCACCTCGGCAGCGGCAATTCCCGTTACTCTTTGTATGGCTTTTGCTGATTGCCAGTCTTCTCCTGCCGGCTCCCAGGGACCATCCACATCATGTGCCCCTGCCCCCAGTTGCTCATCGATTTCAAAAAAGGAACCACCGGTATCCTTGGGGTGTAGCTGCATATTGCGAAACACCTCAGATTCGAACTGGTTGACTATCCGCACTCCCAGGTCTGCCACCCTCTGCCTCCTTGGAGCATGGTCATCACATTGTGTAATGACCATATAACCGCCGTCACCACCGCGCCGTTCCAGATAACGACCACCAGCAGTATTTTCCTGAACGGGTGCCACCACTTCGAGGAGCTGATTGCCAATCGGAAACAGGGCGTTTTCAAGTCCAAAGTGACCCACACCCGGATCTCGAAAGCAGACTCGAAGATCTAGCACATCAATCAGCTGCTGCTCTACAGGCGCAAGTTTTTCAGCAACCAGCGCAATTTGTCTAAGTCGTAACCACATTTTTTTCTCCTGATAATCTGATACACATAAACAAGCACCAAGGTGCGGGAATAGAGGTCTTCATCACCGGCCTTCCTCCCTTTCCGGGAGCCAAAACATCGCTACAGCACAGGGCACCAGCAGCACGAGGAAGAGCCTGAAGGCATAATCATAACTCTGGAAAATGTCAAAAATCCAGCCACTAAAAATCGACCCAAAACTCCCAATCATCAGGAACATATTGACAAAGCCCAGCACTCGACCAAACGAAAAAGTACCAAATCGACTGGAATAGATGATCCCCATCATCGGCATCACACCGCCCGTTGCGAGACCCTGAAGCGAAGCGGCCATAACGAGTTCGGTCCACCCTGGAGAGCCCTGATATAGCACCAGAGACCCGGCGAGCAGCAGCACCATTAACCAATAGAGCTTGCGGTGATCAACTCGATCACCAAGCCCGCCGAACATGAACTTCCCGAATATCATCGTCAAGGCGGTGATTGCTATCAGTTGAGCTGCTGCCTGCTGATCAAATCCGAGATCAGATACATAGGCCCCAAGATTGAACTGAACCCCACCGAAGGCAGCATTTATTGGGATGAGCCCCACCACAGGGATCCAGAACATGCGCGTACCGAGTATCTGCCGACTGGTCCACGCCTTGAGGTCTAAATCATGTACTTTTCCACCGGGCGCCTCCCTTGCGGGTGGTGATGCTTTCAAGGCAAAGAGATTGAGCGGCACCAGGATCATCAGGGATATCACGGACAGCACCAGAAGAGAAGTCTGCCACTCGAAGGCAATGATCAGCTCCACCGTAAGCAAGGGAAAAATGAAACCGCCAATGGAGGTTCCCGATGCCGAGATCCCGATAGCAAGACTGCGATTACTTGTGAACCACTTGCTGACCAGGGTTTGAGAAGCCAGCGTCCCGCATAGTACCAGGCCGACAGGCAGGAATGAGGCGTAGATAATCACGACCTGCCAGAAATATTTGGCCTGTGACAGGCCAAACAGCCCAAGACTGATACTTAAGGCACCGGTGATGACAAGGTTTCGAATGGAATACTGATCAAACAGACGGCCAAGCAAGGGGCTCACCAGACCAACAGTCGCCTGCAGGCAAAAGATGGCCAGCATCATCTGGCCACGACTGATGGCAAACGCCTCCAGCCAGGGTACGACGAATAAGGCAAAACAGTAGATGATGATACCCACACTGACAGCCTGGTTTACCAGCGTCAGGGCAACAATAGTCCAGCGATAATGGGGGGAAAGGGGCAATGTAGAGGGTACTGTTAACGCAAGGTGCGCAGTCTAGCAGATACCTGATTTGTGTCTCTGACCTTTTCCATGCTATCTGCTTTTAGCCGGGCGTATGGGGGCTGGCGATTTTCGCAGAGAAAATTGCACCATCTTGTATATTTCTACCCAAAATGACCGAACTCCGGTAAAAAATGCGTCAAATCAAACTTTAGTTAGGTTTAATTGACAATAATGGGCTATACCCTGGCTTTGACTTGGTACATAATGCAACGCGTTGTACTTATTGGTGGTTTAGAATCGATATTTAAGCTGTCTCAGGAGGGTATAATGATTGCCTGTTTGTCAGGCAAACAGTCCAGGCCAATATAAAAGGTGACCGGAACAATAAAATCTATTGATGGGGGAAGGTAAATGAATCTAACCAAAAAATTTGTGCTATCTGGCGGTGTGTTCGGCGCCATAGTACTGGCTCTCACTTCGCTGCCGTCTGTGGTTTATGCTGCCGACAGAGCGATTGAGGAAGTTATCGTCACGGCGCGCCAAATGGAGGAAACGCTACAGGATGTACCTGTAACGGTTTCTGCCTTCTCGCAGGAAGATATGGCACGATATAACGTCCAGAACCTTGCTGATGCATCCAATCTCGTACCGGCTTTTAATATTTACCAGGGTGGTTCCGGCAATGGCTCCAACCTTTTTCTTCGCGGCATCGGCTCGAGTTCCATCAGCTCCGCTTTCGACTCCTCTGTGGCGGTCGCCATTGACGGCGTGGTCGCCAACACAGGCAGGATAATCCACAACGCCTACCTGGACATGGCCCAGATAGAGGTATTGAAAGGACCACAGGCCCTCTACTTCGGTAAAAGTGCGACAGCGG
>Ga0187833_10001177_pt1 | contig 30372 bp, 28 predicted proteins | sample ETNtaG_37_FD_167968 | JGI IMG/M metagenome (GOLD analysis project Ga0187833, IMG submission 167968) | Marine microbial and viral communities from oxygen minimum zone, Eastern Pacific Ocean - ETNP2014_SV_400_PacBio MetaG (Illumina Assembly) | ecosystem: Environmental > Aquatic > Marine > Hypoxic...
AGGAAAAACGATGGAGGTTATTGGGAGAAAATAAGGATTGTTGTGTGTTACTCACCCCGGACCACTCCGTTATGAGCGGAGCGCTCTAACCAACTGAGCTAAGGGCCCTAAACAGGCGTAATATACATCTTAATTCTAAGATTCAATTACATATTTGATTGAGTTAAGTATTATTATTTAAGACAAAATTTTCAACTTTTTTAAATAAATCCTCAGTAACTGTAAAATAAAATCCATTTTCTTCATGAACGCTGTGATCAGGTGTTTTATTCGTTGTATGATATTCTATTAAATGATCATACAAACGCTTTGGATCTTTAGCGGCATACTCTCTGGAGCTGTTATCAGTTAATATTAATTCATTCATCTTTTCGATCAATATTAAATAGTTATCTTTAAAAGATCTCTCCCAATAACAGGTTTTTTTCCAAAATCTCTTGTTACAACATCTATTAATTTTTTTTCGTTAAATTGTGTTGGAACAAAATGTGTTAACACAAGTTTTTTGCAACGAGTAATTCTAGCCACTTTCCCTACAATGGTTGAAAGAGTATGATATGCTTTAACATTGTGAAGTGTCTTTTTCGATCTCATCCTAAAAAAGGAATATATTTCATCTTCAATAAAAACTTCATGAAGGAGCACGTCTGCTAATTGACCGTATTTCATTAGATTTTCACATGGTTTTGTATCGCCACTGATCGTCAATTTTTTCTTTTGTTGAAAGAAATTAAATCCATAAGCATATTTTACCGGTTTATGATCAACGGTAAAATATTCTATGGCAAGATCTTTAATTCTTATTTTTCCGTGTTCACCAAACTCAGTAACTTTTACATTAAAGGCTTGAATTGAGGAGCGTTGCTCATATTTTATTCGTAGCGTTCTTTCATCTTTCCATGCATCCATTAATTTTTTTACAAATTTTTTTGTACCTCTGGGGCCAAAAATTCTCCAAGCTTTTGTTCTATAAGAATGCCAACTGGATATTATCAACTGATAAAGATCAACAATATGATCTGAATGAAGATGCGTTAAAAACAAGGCATCTATATCAGCCGAAGATATTTTCGCTTCTTTTAATCGTTGTGTTACACCTGAGCCACAATCAACTAAAATAGATGATTGGCTTGTTAAAATTAAATTCGCAGGACCAAATCTCTTATGATCAACACTAGGACAACCAGTACCTAATAAGGTTAGTTGCATTATTCATCAAGAAAGGTTTTTAATTTTCTCGCCCTAGTTGGATGTTTTAATTTTCTAAGGGCCTTTGCTTCTATTTGGCGAATTCTTTCTCTAGTAACGCTGAACTGTTGTCCAACTTCCTCTAATGTGTGATCACTATTCATACCAATTCCAAAGCGCATGCGCAAGACTCTTTCTTCTCTTGGCGTTAAGGAAGATAGAATTCTTGTTGTCGTATCTCGTAACGAACTTTTAACAGCAGCGTCAATCGGGATTAATGCATTCTTATCTTCTATAAAATCTCCAAGTGAATTATCATCTTCATCTCCAACTGGTGTTTCCAAACTAATTGGTTCCTTAGCTATTTTTAAAACCTTTTTTACTTTATCCAAAGGCATATGTAATCTTTCAGCCAATTCATTAGGAGTTGGTTCTCTTCCTATTTCTGAGATAATTTGACGTGTTGTTCTTACAATCTTATTTATTGTCTCAATCATATGGACAGGTATTCTAATCGTGCGTGCTTGATCAGCGATAGAGCGCGTAATAGCTTGTCTAATCCACCATGTGGCATATGTTGAGAATTTATAGCCTCTTCTATATTCAAATTTATCTACAGCCTTCATTAGGCCAATGTTGCCTTCTTGTATTAGGTCTAAAAACTGAAGGCCTCTATTTGTGTATTTTTTTGCAATAGATATAACAAGACGTAAATTAGATTCAATCATCTCTTTTTTTGCTCTATTTGCTGATCTTTCTCCTTGCTGAACAGTGCTAACTATACGTCTAAATTCACTAAGTGATAATTCAGAAGCTATTTGGATTTCCTTAATCTCATCAATAAGCTTATTAATTTCAATATGATTCTTGTTAATAAATTTTTCCCAATATTTATTTTTCAGCGAAAGAAGAGTTTGTATCCAATTTTTTTCAAAATTAAAATTTAAATAATTTTCTATAAATAGCCCTCTTGAAACGCCCGAATCAACGGCCATTCTAAGCATTCTTCCTTCTCGAACCAATAATTTTTTATTTAATTCGTAAAGTGATTCCATTAAAGCTTCAATTGTTGAAGGATTGAAATGAACTTCTTTCATAGATGAGATCATTTCTTTTTGAATTTTTTTATATTTTTTTTCTACTGATGAATGTTTTTTTTCATTTTTTTTATTAACTAAACTTAATTCCTGGCTATATTTCTGAAGTTTTTTAAATAACTTGTTTATTGCATCAAAATCTTTTAAAACTTTTGGTTTTAACTTTTCTTCCATTGCTGCAAGAGAAACATTGAGATCATCTTCATCACCTTCATCCTTGCCCTCCAAGTCATTTTCCCCTTCTTCACCTTCTTCAGGGTTTGTTTCATTATTGTTTTCTAATTTATTCTTTTTTGTATTTTTTTTTATTTGTAAATATTTTTTTTCAGAGTCATCTTCTATAATCTTTATTATGTCTTTATCTTTTGAATCATCTACGTCAGACATATCATAGGTTTGTTCCAAATCTACAATATCCCTTAAAAGCATCGTGCCTTCTTTAATAGAATCCTTCCAATGAATAATAGAACGAATAGTCATAGGACTCTCGCAAATTGCTCCAATCATTTTTTCACGACCAGCCTCTATTCTTTTTGCAATTGCTATTTCACCTTCACGGCTAAGTAATTCAACTGCCCCCATATCACGCAGATAAAGCCTAACTGGATCATCTGTTTTTCCAGTTTGTTTCTTATCTTCTTTCAGATCTCCTTCTATTGTTTTTTCATCAATTTTTTCCTTTTTAATTTCTTTAGCTGCTTCTTCAGTTAAAATTGTTATGTTATTTTTTTTCAGAAAACTCTCAACCTTCGCAACATTTTTGGGTATGCGAAATTTCTTTGGAACACTTTTCTCAATTATTTTAATTGTATAAATCCCTTCAATCTTATGTTTATTAATTAACTTAGTAACTATTTCTTTTAATCGATCATCAAACGATGCAATTTCTTTTTTCTTCTTTCTAATTTTTTCTTCAGCTACATTTTTTAATGTTTTTTTTGTTTTCTTAATTACTGGTTTTTTCTTATGTGGAACTTTTTTTCTAACTTGTTTCTTTAGATTTTTTTTCTTTAAGTTTGTTTTTTTCTTTTTGGAATGAACAGTTTTTTTTACAACTTTCTTTTTATCTAAAGAGGTTTTTCTAACTTTATTCTTTTTTTTTATTTTTGGCGCCATAATAATCAATCAGTGTTATTAGATAATTCAAAATTCATATTTTGTAACTCTTCCCAATTTAATTGAGTTGAATTATTCACAAAGTTATCTAGGCTTTTATTTATTTTTTTCAAATTTAAAAGCCTTGTATTTAGATTTTGACAAGATTCTTTGACTTCCTCAAAGGATTTTTCATCATCGTATTTTGTCGATGCATAAGGAAAAATTTGATATATGCTTGAATCTAAGCATTCGTTTAATATTTTTTTATATTTATCCTCCTTAAAATAATTGATAATTACATTATTATCTTCGCTGTATAATGATATTTTCTCTAATTCATATAAAAAATCTTTATAAATTTGATCATATAAATCCGTCTTCAACAATTCTGAAATTATTTTTTTTCTAACACTCTTATGGTTTATGCTGCTAGCAATAAAAGACAAGACTTGCTTTTTATATAAAGATGAATCAATTTTTTTTGGGATATTAATCTTATTTGCCACCTCATCACGCAGTTGTTTTATTTTACTAAAAAAAAGTGATTTAAATTCATTTTTATAAAAATATTTTATTTTTTTATCTTTAATAGTTTCGATTAATTCATCTAAATATTTATCATATGAAACTTTTTCATCGGCATTATTAAATGATACGGCCCCACTTGATTGATTAAAAATAAAATTTATAAGCGGCTGAGGTTTTTTAATTATTCCTACAAATCTTTCAAACGAAAAAGTGTTTATAAAGCTATCTGGATCATATCCTTCATCAAGAATTATAAATTGTAAAAACCTTTTAGAAGTTATCAAATGTAATGCCATTATAGCTGATTTGTATGACGCATGGAGTCCTGCTTTGTCGCCATCAAACATTATTGATGGTTTGGAAGAATATTTCCATGCAAGATTTAATTGTTCTTCAGTTAAAGCCGTTCCTAGAGGCGCTACAACACTTTGTATGCCGTTTTGATAGAGTGATATAACGTCTATATAACCTTCGCAAATTAATAAATTGTTTTTTTTTCGTGCTACATATTTTGCATTAGATAAATTGTACAGTAGGTTTCTTTTGTGAAAGAAATAACTCTCAGGAGAATTTATATATTTAGGATTAGAGTTATCAAGAGCCCTCCCTCCAAATCCTACAACATTATCATTTTCATCCATTATTGGAAAAATTAATCTTTTATAAAAATAATCTTTTATTTTATTATTTTTATCAATCTTGGTAACATTACTTTTGATTATTTCCTCTTCATTGAATGATTTTATTTTAAGGTGCTCATATAATGTTGATTTACTATTAAAAGAGTAACCAAGTTTAAATTTGGATATAGTATCCTTAGTTAAATTTCTTAATTTCAAGTATTCTCGGCAGTGTAAGGCATCCTGATTATATAGATTATTTTGAAACCACTCACATGATAGTTTTAAGATTTCTTTAACTACATTTTCTTGTTTAGTCTTTTTATAATCTTTAAACTCAATATCAATGTCTGCTTTTTGAGAAAGTTCTTTTACAGCGTCCTGAAAACTATAATTATAGAGATCTGTGTATAGCGTAAATAAATCTCCTTTTGCTCCGCAGCCAAAACAATAAAATGAGCCCAAATTATCATTTATTTTAAATGATGGAGTTTTTTCTTTGTGAAAAGGGCAGCAACACCAGTAATCATTCCCTTTTTTTGTAAGTTTAGTTTTTTTTTCTATCTCACCACTTAACAAAATTTTATTTTTTATTTTTTCTAAATCAATCTTAGAAAAAGACATTAGTTGTTAAGAATTAATTTTGCTATCTTTCCAGCCATTGCCATGTCAACGCTCCCAGCATATTTAGACTTTAAATTATTTATTAAACTGCGCATATCCTTTAAGGATGAAAAGTTTTGTTTTTTGATCATTTCTATAATAATTTCTTCTGTTTCCTTCTCATTAAGTTGTTTTGGTAAAAATTGACTTATCAAATCAATTTCAAATTGTTCTTCAACAATTAAATCATCACGAGAAGCAATCTTAAAAGATTCAATAGAATCTTTTCTTTGTTTGATTAAGTTTTGCAATAAGGTCATTATTTGATTATCATCAATTTCATTATTGGATTCACTAGTCCTATTCTCTATATCTTTATCTTTTATAGCGCTTTTTATTAAACGCAATGTATTTGCTTTTTCTAATTTTTTTGATTTAATGGCTTCAGTGTAACTCTCTTCAATTGACGATCTTAAACTCATAAACTCTCTTTACTTACTTAAACAGAATCGATTATATAATGAAAATTTACTAATATAACTCTTCTCATTAATTACAACTATTCCTTGACTAAGCTTATTAAAATGCCTAGTTATCGCCAGTTTGCTTTCATTTTATTTATGCTGAAAGACCATTTAATTCACCCATCACACAAACCTCCTTCAGCTGCTCTTATTTTGGAAAATGGTGATATTTTTCGGGGAAATGGGATTGGTTCAGAAAGCTACGCTATTGGTGAACTCTGTTTTAATACATCTCAAACAGGCTATCAAGAAATATTGACAGATCCTTCCTATGCAAAGCAGATTATTACTTTTACCTTTCCGCACATAGGCATCGTTGGAGTAAATTCAATTGATACCGAATCTTCAAAAATACATGCTTGTGGATGCGTGATTAATCAATCCCTCAATGAACGAAGCAGTTGGAGAAGTGATGAAAATTTAGATTTTTTTTTTACTAAAAATAAAATTGCCTGCATTACCAATATAGATACTCGTCAAATCACTAGATTGCTTGCTAAAGAAGGGGCTAAAAAAGCAGCGATTGTTAATTTTGGTAGCAAGACTATTGATATAGATAAAATTAAGGAAGAAATAAAAAAATGGGATGGTCTAAACAATCTTGATTTGGCTAAAATCGTATCCACTCAATCAAAATATGATTGGAATGAAGGTGTGTGGAATTTAGAAAATAATAACTACACAACGGCTCAGAATAAAAAAAAATATAAAATAGTTTGCATAGATTTTGGTATTAAAAGAAACATTTTAAGAAATTTTCATCATTTTAATTTTGATTCTATTGTCTTAAATGCAGAATCTTCTTACGATAAAATTATGTCTATTTACCCAGATGGTATCTTTCTGTCAAATGGTCCTGGCGATCCTTTTTCAACTGGTGAATATGCTGTAAAAACTATTAAGAAGCTAATTGACATAGGTATCCCTATTTTTGGTATTTGTTTAGGTCATCAAATTTTAAGTCTTGCATTAGGCGCAAAAACTAAAAAAATGTTTCAAGGTCATAGAGGGGGAAACCATCCTGTAAAAAATTTAGAAACAAATAAAGTTGAAATAACATCTCAAAACCATGGTTTTGAAGTTGATCGAAATAGTCTTCCTCAAGATGTTATTGAAACTCATATTTCTTTATTCGATGACACTAATGAAGGAATTCGTCATAAAGAACTCCCTATATTCAGCGTGCAATATCATCCAGAGGCAAGCCCTGGACCTCATGATAGTCATTATTTATTTAATAAATTTGAATCATTAGTAAAAAAAAATGCCAAAAAGAACTGATATAAAAAAAATTCTCATTATCGGAGCAGGTCCTATCGTTATAGGACAAGCATGTGAATTTGATTATTCGGGTGCCCAAGCATGTAAATCACTCAAAGATGAAGGTTATGAAATAGTTCTGATTAATTCCAATCCAGCAACCATTATGACTGATCCTGAAATTGCAGATAAAACATATATTGAACCTATTACAAAAAAATTTGTTGAAGAAATTATCAAGATTGAAAGTCCTGATGCCCTTCTTCCAACAATGGGTGGCCAGACAGCTTTAAATGTTTCAATGGAGTTATTTAAATATGGTATTCTAAAAAATTACAATGTTAAAATGATCGGTGCAAACCCTAACTCAATTGAATTAGCTGAAAACAGACAAAAATTTAAGGAAGCGATGCACGAAATTAATTTAACTTGTCCTAAAAGTGTAATCGTCGAAAATATTAACCAAGCTATTGATGTGAAAAAAGAATTGCACCTACCTCTTGTAATTAGACCTAGTTTTACCCTGGGTGGCACAGGTGGGGGAGTCGCCTATAACGATAATGAATTTTTTGAATTGTGTGAGAGGGGGATAAATGCAAGCCCAACCAATCAAATTCTTATTGAAAAATCAGTTGCAGGGTGGAAAGAATTTGAAATGGAAGTTGTTAGGGACTCTAAAGATAATTGCATAATTGTCTGCTCTATTGAAAATATTGATCCTATGGGTGTTCACACAGGAGACAGTATAACTGTTGCACCAGCTTTAACTTTAACTGATAAAGAATATCAACTACTCCGTAACGCAAGCATTAATGTTTTAAGAAAAATTGGAGTAGATACTGGTGGCGCAAATGTTCAGTTTGCGATTAACCCAGATAGTGGTGAGTATAATATAATTGAAATGAATCCAAGAGTAAGTCGATCTTCTGCTTTGGCCTCAAAAGCAACAGGATTTCCCATTGCTAAAATTGCAGCAAAATTAGCTGTAGGATTCACTTTGGATGAATTAAAAAACGACATTACTAAAACAACACCTGCTAGTTTTGAGCCTAGCATAGATTATGTAGTAACAAAAATTCCACGATTTACTTTTGAAAAATTTATCGGGACAGACTCTAATTTAACTACATCAATGAAATCTGTTGGTGAAGCAATGAGTATTGGGCGAAGCTTTGCTGAATCCCTTCAAAAAGGTTTTGCGTCTCTAGAACATGATTTGGATGGTCTTGATACTCCCAAAAATATTTCATTAACAAAAGAAAATATAATTAAAGAATTAAAAATACAATCTTCACAGCGACTTTTGGTAATAGGTGAATCATTACGGTTGGGTGTTGAAAAAAATGAAATAAACAAGATAACTAAATATGATCCTTGGTTTATAGAAGAAATTGATATGATTGTTCAACTTGAAAAATTTATTAAGAAAAATGAATTGGATAAAAAAATTTTATTATTCGCAAAATCTAAAGGATTTTCTGATAAAAAAATTGCTAGATTAAAGGATGACAAAGAAATAAATGTCAGAAAAAAACGACATAAATTAAAAATTACACCAGTTTTTCGTTTAGTTGATACTTGTGCTGGAGAGTTTAATTCCAAAACCCCTTATCTTTATTCTTCCTATGATTGGAATTTTCATAATAATAAATATTGTGAAGCAAAGCCTACAAACAGAAAAAAAGTCATTATATTAGGTGGGGGGCCAAACAGAATCGGTCAAGGAATTGAATTTGATTATTGCTGCGTTCATGCAGTGTATGGCCTGAAAGAGCTTGGAATAGAAACAATTATGATTAATTGTAATCCAGAAACTGTTTCTACTGACTATGATACCGCTGACAGATTATATTTTGAACCATTAACAGCAGAAAGTGTGATCGAAATATATAATAAGGAGTCAGAAAATGGAGAGATTCTTGGAGTGTTTGTTCAATTTGGAGGACAAACCCCTTTAAAAATTGCAAAACAATTAGAAGATGCAAATATTAATATTTTAGGAACATCTACTCAATCTATTGATCTTGCTGAAGATAGGAATTTGTTTAGAAAAATATTAAATGATTTAGAAATTAAACAACCACTAAATGGCATTAGTAATAATATTGATCAAGCATTAAATATTGCTAATAATATTGGTTATCCTGTTTTAATTAGGCCATCTTATGTCCTTGGTGGAAGGGCTATGGAAATAGCATATGATGATAATGCTTTAAGACTATATGCTGAAAATGCGATGTTTGTATCTTCTAATAATAATATATTAATTGATCAATACTTAGAAAATGCCATAGAAATTGATGTTGATTTAATTCGCGATCAAGATGGCAAGATTTTCATAGCCGGAATTATGGAACACATTGAAGAAGCTGGGATACACTCAGGAGATAGCGGTTGTTCACTTCCTCCTTTCTCAATTAATACTGATACAGAAGATCAAATTGTTGTTTGGGTAACAAAAATTGCTCATCAAATTAAAGTTATAGGTCTAATGAATGTTCAATTAGCTCTTAAAGACAACCAATTATATGTTTTAGAAGTTAACCCACGGGCAAGTAGAACAGTCCCTTTTGTTGCTAAATCAATTAACATTCCTATTGCAAAGATTGCATCAAAAGTCATGGTTGGAAAAAAATTGAATGAATTAGTTAATTCACTAGATCGAAAAAAATTAGATAATTTCAGTGTAAAGGAGTCCGTCTTTCCCTTTAATAAATTTGATGGCGTAGATTTAATACTTGGACCAGAAATGAAATCTACCGGTGAAGTAATGGGGTTAGATAATAATTTTTTATCTGCTTTTATAAAAAGCCAAATTGCCTCTGGAACAAACTTGCCAAAAAAAGGAAATGTTTTTTTATCTGTTGATGATGATAATAAGAACAAATTACTTCCCATTGCAAAAAAATTAAAACAATTAAGTTTTAAATTAATAGCTACAAAGGGAACTGCTTCATTTCTTAATAAAAACGGAATTAAAGTAACTATAATTAACAAGGTTAAAGAAGGTAGTCCTCATATTGTAAATTTATTGTTATCTCAAAAAATAGATTTAGTGATTAACACCACAAAAACGCAACATTCAATAAAAGATAGTTATAGCATAAGACGTACATCTCTAATGAATAATATTCCATATTACACTACAATGGCTGGCGCAAAAGTTGCTGTTGATGCTATTGAAGTTTTGAGAAAAAATAACTTAACTGTTACAAACCTTCAGTCAATCAACTAATATGTATTGACTTTAAAATAAATAAGACCATCATATTATTATGAATAAAGTACCAATGACTGAAACTGGTTATAAAAATTTGCAAAGTGAATTAAAAAAACTTGTTAATACAGAAAGACCGGCAATAATTGCTGAAATTGCTGAAGCAAGAGATTATGGAGACCTTTCAGAGAACGCGGAATATCAATATGCGAAAGAGCAACAAAATCTTATAGAATCAAGAATTTCAGAATTAGAAAACACCATTATGCAAGCTGAAGTTATTGATATTTCAAAATTATCAGGAAAAGAAGTAATGTTTGGAGCCACAGTTAAAATTAAAGACAACGAAGCAGATGAGCAATCAACCTATCAAATTGTTGGAGAATATGAATCTGACATAGAAAATAAAAAAATTTCTGTTAATAGCCCGATGGCTCGAGGATTAATTGGCAGATCTAAAAATGATGTTGTTGAAATCAATAGCCCTAAGGGAATAAAATTTTACACTGTAATATCAGTTAAATTTCAATAATAATTTTGGACTTCAGTAAAAAAAATATTTGGATCGTAACAGACGGATCTCAAGGTATGATCAGTCAAGTTAATGGATTAGCTCAGCATCTAAGCTCCAGAATATTTAATATTGAAACTGATTTAATTTTTCCTTGGTCTATGCTTCAGCCTGGCTTTCTCCCTGTCTATCGATTTATATTTAAAAACAAAATGGATTTTAATAATAAACCACATATAGTAATTAGTTGTGGAAGAAAAAGTGTTTATTTTTCATTATATCTGAAAAAGATATTTATGAAAAAAATAATTACTATACACATACAAAATCCCAAAATTAATTTTAATAAATTTGATTTCATTATTTCTCCAAATCACGACAAAATAAAAGGAGCTAATGTAATCAAATCCATTGGAGCAATACATCAATTTACTAGAAAAATGATTGAATCAAAAAAAAATTCTTATCTCTCTGTCCCAAAAAATAATTTAATCAGCTTCATCATAGGCGGAAATAACAGGCATTATAAATTTACAAAAGATAGCTTACTAGACTTAATCAACAAAATAAAACATTTGAAAAAAAGATATTCAAAATTTAATTTTTTAGTAATTAGCTCCAGAAGAACAGGTTTGGATATTATTAGTTTTATGAAAGAGAAATTGGATAAAATTGCACATATTTGGAATGGTGTTGATGAAAATCCATACATTTTCGCGCTTAAAAATTCTTTATTTTTTGTAGTAACCTCTGACTCAACATCAATGATTTCTGAATGTGCATTTACTGGCAAACCTATTTTTGTTTTTCATTTGCCTATTAAGAGATTGAGCAAAAGAATTGAAAATTTTCATCATGAATTTGAAAATTTAAAGATTACTAAGAAATTCTTAGATCATATTGATTTGAATCCATGGCAATATGAAACTCTTGATGAGGCAAGAAGAATCTCTGGTATTATAAAAGAAAGAATAATAAAAGGTTTTAATGAATCTAGATAACGCTCTTGAATGCTCAAATCCATTTAAACATTGGGAATTATCTGAATGTTTAGATAATGAAACTTTAAATGAAATTTCTTTTTCTAAGATTCCAAGTGGAGAAAGGGTATATGATGGAACCAGAGCAGCTGATCATACGGGCGAAGGTGTAGATGGCAAACTTCGTCTTTTTGTTGATAAAAACAATTGTCAAAATTTCCCAAACTTAACTAAACTTATTAACAAATTTCAAGATAGTCTAGCACCAAAGATTTCTCTATTATTACACAAAGATTTGTCAAAATCTTTTGTGAGACTCGAGATCATTGGTGATAAAAAAGGTTTTTGGTTAAAACCGCATAAAGACATTCCTGAAAAACTAATGACAATGTTGATTTGGACCAATCCATACAATGAGTATGAGAATCTTGGAACCGATTTATATAATGAGAAATTTGAACTTGTTAAAACGGTAAAATATCATCACAACGATGGATATTTTTTTTCATCTGGAAATGATACTTGGCACGGATTAGAAATGAAAGAAATTAATAAAGAGAGACGATGCATTCAAGTTAATTATGTTTCATTTGAAACTGATTGGCCTGTATTTGCTTAGCAAAAGTTGAAAATTAATATTCAGACCCAATATTATAGAAGATGTCCAATATGATAGAGACAAATGTTTTAATAATCGGCTCAGGACCAGCTGGTTACACAGCGGCTATATATGCTGCTAGAGCCAATCTTCATCCTCATCTAGTATCAGGATTGGAACCAGGTGGTCAATTATCTACTACCACTGATGTTGAAAACTATCCAGGTTTTGGAGATATCATACAAGGGCCTTGGCTTATGGAACAAATGAAGGCTCAAGCAAAAAAAGTTGGAACAGTAATACATAATGATATAATTACTGATGTCAGTTTTCAAACCAAGCCTTATGTTGTAACCGCTGATTCAGGAGTTCAGTTTAAAAGTAAGTCAATTATTATATCTACTGGAGCTCAAGCAAAATGGCTTAATATTGATAGTGAGGAAAAATTTAAAGGTTACGGTATTTCTGCATGTGCTACATGTGATGGTTTTTTTTTCAAAGACAAAGAAATTGCTGTAATTGGCGGAGGAAATACTGCGGCAGAAGAAGCATTGTACTTAACAAATTTTGCATCTAAAGTAACATTAATTCACCGAAGAGATTCTCTGCGAGCTGATAAAATTTTACAAAATAGATTATTAAAAAACCCAAAAATAAAAATTTTATGGAATAAAAAAGTAATAGAATTTTTTGGAAATAAAAATACAATTTCATTAGAAAAAATAATACTTGAGGACACAATTAATCAAGAAAATTCTGAACTTTCTGTGACAGGTGTTTTCATTGCTATAGGACATAATCCTGCGACTTCATTGTTTATAAATAAGCTTAATATGGATAAAGAAAATTATATAATCACAAAACCAAATAGCGCAGAAACAAGTATTGAAGGAGTTTTTGCTGCTGGAGACGTTAAAGATAAAATATACCGTCAAGCTATTACTGCTGCTGGTATGGGGTGTATGGCTGCTTTAGAAGCTGAGAAATATTTAGCTGAGCTAGATTAACTAACCTTGTCTGGCTTTCATTCTAGGTTTTTTCTTATTAATTACGTAAATGCGTCCTTTGCGTCTCACCAATTTACAACCTTTATCTCTGGTTTTGGCTGATTTCAATGAACATCTAACTTTCATCTCAAGAAGCCTATTAAATTCTAGGTATATTTTTGTCAAATATATATTAGATACTAGAACATATGAGGAATACTCACATTTCCGGACGTTCAAATGTTTTAGGAACCAACGGTATGGCTGCTACTTCGCAGCCCTTAAGTTCTCTAGAGGCAATATCAATATTAAAAAAAGGCGGAAATGCAATTGATGCCGCTATAGCGGCTTCAGCCGTTCAGTCAGTAATAGAGCCTGGTTCAACAGGGGTAGGCGGTGATTGTTTTGCGTTAATTTCCCTTAATGGTAAAAAACCAGTTGCTGTTAACGGTTCTGGTATTTCGCCAAAAAATGCTACATTTGAATATTTTGAAGAAAAAAATATTACAGAAATTGGATTATTGAGTCCTGACTCTGTTACTATCCCAGGAGCAGTGCATGCATGGCATTCGATGCATCAAAAATTTGGTAAATTGGATTTCGAACAACTTTTTATTACTGCAGAAAATTATGCTAGAAATGGTTTTCCAATCCATGAAGTTATGGCTAAAACTTGGAATAAAAATATCAATAAAATTTTACAAAATGAATCAACAAAAAAAATTTTTTCAAAAAATGGTAAATCATATCAATTTGGTGAAATCCACAAAAATATAGATTTAGCTAATACTCTTAATTCAATTGCAAAAAACGGTATAAATGATTTTTACAAAGGATATATTGCATCAGATATTGTAAAATCGCTAAATGAACTAGGTGGATGTCATGAAATAAAAGATTTTTATCAACAAAAAACAATTTTTTCTGACAGTATTTACAATAATTTCAAAGGTAAAAAAATCCACCAATGTCCCCCAAATGGACCGGGAATAACTGTCTTAATAATGATGGCTTTGTTGGAGAGATTTGATTTTAGCAACATGCATCCTTTGAGCGTTGATAGATTTCATCTACAGGCTGAAGCAACAAAAATATCTTTTGAAGTCAGAGAAAATCTTATTGGAGATCCAAATTTTCTTGACTTTGATGTTAATAGTTTAATTAAAAAAGAATTCATCACAGATTTAATTAAAAAAATATCAATGAACAAGTGTTATATTCCAAAAAATCTTTCTATCACCGCCCACCCTGAAACAATTTATTTAACTGTTGTTGATAAAGATCTAAATGCCGTTTCTTTTATTAACTCTATTGCTTTTGCTTTTGGCAGCGGAATAACATCAAAAAATACTGGGGTATTGCTTCAAAATAGGGGCGTGAACTTTAGACTTCAAAAAAACCATCCAAATTCATTTGATGGTCATAAAAGACCATTGCATACAATTATTCCTGGATTAGTTACTAATAACGATGATGAAGTTGTCTTAGCATACGGGGTAATGGGAGGCCAATATCAAACGGTAGGACAATCCCAAGTTCTTCAAAATATATTTGATTTTAACATGAATGTTCAAGAAGCAATTGATTTCCCAAGAGCTTTTAATCTAAATGGTAAATACAAATTTGAAAAATCTTTTCCTAAGGATATACTTGAACAATTAAGAAAAAAAGGACACGATACGATTTATACAGACGAGAAACATGGCGGAGGCCAAGCTATATTCATAGACAGAAATAAAGGTGTGTTGATAGCTGGTTCTGATTTTAGAAAAGATGGGTGCGCAATAGGGTATTAGCTACATCTTTCCAAAAGTATCGTTATACTGATTGCTTACTCTAATAAAAGTTGTGCACTTACTAAGTTGTTTTAAAGTTAACGCTCCAACATATGTACAGCTACTTCTAACGCCTCCTAATATATCTCTAACAGTATTATCCAATTCTCCTCTAAAAGGAATTTTAACTTTTTTGCCCTCACTTGAACGGTAATTTGCTAAACCTCCATAATATTTTTCATTAGCTTCTTCAGAGCTTGAACCATAAAATTCAATATAATCTATTCCATTGTGCTTAATAATCTTTCCTCCACCTTCTTTATGACCAGCTAACATACCTCCGAGCATAACAAAATCAGCGCCGCCTCCAAAAGCTTTAGATACATCGCCAGGACAAGTGCACCCGCCATCAGCGATGATATGTGCCCCTAGTCCGTGAGCTGCATCTGAACATTCAATCACAGCACTTAACTGCGGATATCCAACGCCAGTCTGTAATCTTGTCGTGCAAACACTTCCTGGACCAATTCCGACTTTAACTATATCTGCGCCGCTCAAAATTAATTCTTGAGTCATATCAGCTGTCACTACGTTACCTGCTATTATTGTTTTTGACGGATGTTTTTCTCTAACAGAAGAGATAAAATGACTAAAATTTTCTGAATATCCGTTAGCAACATCTATGCAAATAAACTGGAAATAACTATGCTCACTTAATATTTGATTCAATCTAGTGAAGCTTTCTTTACTTGTCCCACAACTAAGTGCAACATAATTAAAAATATCTTTAATTGATTTAAAACCATTAATAATTTGTAAATCATGCTGTTTGGTCAATGCTGTCATAATACTATGCTTGGCTAAGCTATGTGCAACAACTAACTCTCCAACACCATCCATATTTGATGCTATGATAGGTATTCCTAACCATTCTTTGTTAGAATGCTTAAATTTGTATGTTCTTCTTAAGTCTACTTCCTTCCTACTTTTTAAAGTACTTCTTTTTGGTCTCAATAAAACATCCGAATAGTCAAGTTTAATTTCTTCTTCAATACGCATATTAGAAATAAATGTTATTTAATCTAAAAAATTAATGTATTCATCTAATAAAATTAAAACTGCTTCTGAACAACTATAAATTATGCCAATTGATATAAATATCTTAGTAAATCAAGAAAAAAGAGATTTTAATATTTATTATAAAAAATTATTAAAATCAAATTTGTTAAATGATGAATTATCAAAGGCTATGATATACGGATCGATGAATGGAGGTAAAAAAATAAGACCTTTTATTGTAAGCATATTTGCTAAAATTGCCAAAATTAAAAAAAAAAAATATTTAAGACTCTCAGCCGCTATAGAGAGCATTCATTCATATTCTTTAATTCATGATGATCTGCCAAGTATGGATGATGACGATTATAGAAGAGGAAAATTAAGTGTTCATAAAAAATTTAATGAAGCAAAAGCAATTTTAGCTGGTGATGCATTGCATGACCTAGCTTTTCAAGTCTTATCTGATAAGAAAACCCATAAAAAAAGTAATATAAGAATAAATTTAGTTGAAAAACTATCTAAAGTTTTAGGTTCAAAAGGATTAGCCGGAGGTCAGTCACTAGACTTATTATTTGAAAATAAGAACGTAACCGTAAATCAAATTCTAAAAATGTATTTAATGAAAACCTCAGCTTTATTTAGTTTTTGTTGTGCCGCACCATTTATTTTAGGAAAAAAAAACAAAAAAGATATAAAGTTTGCCGAAGAATTTGGAAATTTATATGGTTTAGTATTTCAAATTCTTGATGATATTAATGACGAAACAGAGAATTTTCTATTTTTAGGGAAAACTCCAGGAAAAGATAAACGACAAGGCAAAAGTACTTTTGTTTCTAATGTTGGTAAAGAAAAAGCAATTATTTATTGCAATAAAAAAATAAATAAATTTATAAAATCAAACAAAAGATATTTTAGTAGATGGCAAATACTTGAGGAAGTATTATCTTTTGATATAAAAAATTATTTTTAATTGGTATCCGCTGACCACCAACCATAAGGATTGCTAATTATAAAAAAACTATATCCTCTTTTACCAAAAATTAAAAGAGAAGTACTCTCCTATTACGCCTATATAATATTATAAGAAAATTATTAAATAGAATATATTACAACTATTAAAGTATAAATTATAACTAGTAATAATAAAATCCAATCTCGAAAAAAAATATCAATCGGAAACTCTCCTTTATTAGTTATACTGGTCACATATAAATATCTTAACAAACATAAAATTACTATAGGCAAAGTAATAAATAGTTCTGAATTTATAAAATATAGATAAATAACATAGAAAAATATTGAAGAAACTAATGATACATAAATTAATAAATTAAGAATAGTTATATTATATTTTTTTATACTTATCCTACTTGATATATTGTTTTCGAATTCTTTTTTTCTTTTTATTGTTAATAGAAAAAAAGAAAGTAAAAAAATAGATACAAGCATTAAAACTGAGCTTTGAACACCAATGATGAATGACCCTGCATCAATTCTAACAACATAACCTATGGAAATGATTATTATATCAACAATTATTATGCCTTTAATGATAAATATATATAGTAAATTTAATCCAAAATATAAAATTATATGAAAAATAATTTTACTATCTAAAAATAATAATATTAGCAAAATAAATAAAATTAATGGAATTAAACATAATGCAAAACTTATAGTGAGAGAATCTCTAGCTAATGGTTTAATTTTTAATTTTAAAGGATGTTTTTGATCATTTTCTATATCAAATATATCATTTATTATGTACACAATTGAAGCAGTAAAAGAAAAAATTAAAAAATTTATAATTAAACTCTGATAATAATTAAAAATTAATACATTTCCTGAAAAAACTAGCGGTACAAATAATAAAAGATTCTTTAACCAATCTTTTACTCTTATTAGTTCTAGTGTATTGAAGAACATCAAAAGTCAATAAGAAGATTCATGTTTATAAAACTAATAATAACAATATTAATTATAATCAATCTAAATGTACCATTTAATAGTATTATTGACATAAGTTTACTTGGATTATTATTTACTTTTTTAATATCAACTAAAATAAATCAATCAGCCAAAGAACTAATTTTTGGAAAAAAAATAAGATTTTTATTAATTTTATCTATGACTTGCATAAATCTTATTTTACCTAAATTATCAATAGAAGAAGCTCATTCAATTTTTTTAAATGATAATGACATTAATACTATAGGTAAGTTTTTACCTTCGCAAATAATTTCAGAGATAAAAAATGATTATCAAAATTTCGATACAAATAGGATTTTAAAATCTTCTGACAGCACCCATTTTCATTCATTAAAAAATTTTAATAAATTTAAAAGCATAAAGTCGCCATTTGCTTTTTCTTCAGATAGTTTTTTTCAAAAAAAAAAATATTCAAGGAAAGTTAAGAATATTAATTTTTCAACAAGAGAAAATCTTCGTATTAGTCAATTTAACACATTAAATTATAATCTACCCTTTGATAAACATTTTAGACGAATTTTACCATATTATGTATTCTATGAAATACCTGAGATTGCTAAAGGATCCTTAATATGTTCTAAAGGAAATTTATTTTATTATTTTTCAAAAAAAAAATTTGATTTTAATAAAGATCAAGCAATAAGTTTTAAGCGAAACTTAAACGAAAAATGTTTCCAATACAATAATAAATACAAAAAACTTTATCTGATAGGATATTCAATAAATGAAAAAGATAATTTATCCATTAATCTTAAAAAGAATATTTATTTAAAAGTAATTGATTTTATAAAATATTTTGTTACTTTTTTAATTATACTTTTTGCTTTCTCTTTTTCAGAAAAAATAATAAAAAATAATTTATTTGTTTATTTCATATCCTTTCTTTCCACAATAATATTAGCTTTGATAAGAGATCCAAATTTAATTTTTGGCTTAAGATATTTTAGGGGGGGGGCTGATGGGCTTCTACATTATGCACGTGGATTAGATATAGTCCAAAATTTAATAAAAGATGAATATTTATTATCTATAAGAGGTGGAATCGATATTTTTTATTTCATGCCTGGTTTAAGATATTTTAGCTCATTATGTAATATTTTTTTTGGAGATACGATCTTTGGATATATTCTTTTAGCAACATTTTTGCCTTATGCGATTTTTAAATTATTCAAAATTTATACTAATACTAAAATAGCATTTGTATTATTTATATCTTATATTTTTTTCCCAATTTTTGAAAATATGGGATTTGGGCATTTTAATTATATTTGGCAAATTGCTAGATATCATGCAGAAACACTTTCAATTACTTTAATCATAATTGGTTTAACTTTTATAGTTAACATAGAAAAAAATAATAAATTAGAAATTGTAAAAATTCTTTTTTCAATTATTTTATTTTCTTTTTCAGTATTAGCAAGACCTAATTTTTTTCCAACTTCAACCATTTTTACTTTATACGTTATATTAATTCTTTATCTTAACAAAAACTATAATTATATTTTATTAGTTTCGATTTTCTATTGTATTTCTTTTCTATGTCTCATTCACAATATCTATTTTGGAAATAGTTTTGTTTTATTTACAAATACAAATCTTCATTTTGTTTTTACTGATAGATTTCAAGAATTAAATTTACTTGATGAAACAAATTTAATAATACAACAAATAAAAAAATGGAATCCGCTTTATAATATTCACAGATTGATCATCTTGGCAATTATTTTATATTCAGTTATTAATTATAAGCATAGTTTATTTACTTATGCTTTATTGTTTTCAGTAATTTCTCAACACGGGGTTTTATTATTAACGCATCCTGACAGCAGATATGCTTATTTAGCATGGTTATTAACTTTTATTTTATTTGTTAAAGTGGAGCATTCAAATAAAACTTTACAACAAATATTTATAAAAACAAAAAAATTATTAATTTAGTTGAAAAGTGCACGATATCGATTTGTAAATTCCTTTTCATTAAAATATTTTATACATTTGTCTTGTATTTGTTTTTTGTTGAACAAATTTTTTGAATTTTGTATTTTTATTAAGCATTTGACTAGTTCTTTACAATTACCTTTTTTGAATGTATACCCATTTTTTGTGTAATAGACTGGCATTCTAATACCAGGCAAATCAGATACAATCACAGGAATTCCATACATCATAGCCTCTATTTGAACGAGACCGAAAGCTTCAAATGAATTAATACTTGGTAAAACAAAAACATCTAAAGAATTAAAGAAATCTATTTTCTCATTTTCGGATATTTTTCCGATGAATTTTATACTTTTTGATTCTTTGCATAAAACTAATAATTTTTTTATATGCGATTCAAAACGTTGATCACTGATGTTGCCTGCAATTTTTAAAGAATGTTTAATTCCATTTTTTTCTAATAGAAAACTTGCCTTTATCAAGTCAGTTAGACCTTTTTCTTCTGATATTCTCCCTAAAAAACCAATATTTAATATATTTTTTTTTATATTCTTATATTTATCCTCAATAAGTTCCGGAACATTCTTAACATATGGTCTTATTTCTATAATTTTATTTTTTAATTTTTTATGTCCAAAAATACTTTCAAAATAATCATTAGTAAAGACGACAGTTTTTTTTGAAAAAAAAATTAATATACATCCAAACAGATAAAAATATAGTCTAATTAATTTTAAAAACAATGAATTATAATCTGGCAAACAATGATAATGTATTATCAATCTTTTTTTTTTTAAAAAAATTAAAGGAAAAATTTCAGCTAGTGGATAATGAATATTAATATAATCATTTTTTTTTGACTCAGAGATAAAACATCTAATTAAATCTAAACTAAAAAAACCTCTTCCAAATCTAAATAACACTTTTGTTCTTATAATTTTTACATTTTCTAAATATTCAATATCTTTTAATTTTCCTGAATAATTTCCTGTTAAAATAGTTATTTTGAAATTATTTTTTATTAGAGATTTTACTAATAAATCAATACTAGTTGTAATACCACTTATATGCGGTTTAAAATAATCAGTTACAATCAGTATTTTTTTTTTATTTTTGTTTATCACAAGTTTTTTTATCAATCTAACACAATATATTAATTGTTAATAGTAATTCTTCATAACAAAAAATTATATAATAAAAGATTTGATGAGTTTTTTAATACAGGTCTGATTATAAATGAATATTATTAAAATTTTCTTATTTTTTTATAAATTAAAGCCTGAAAATAATTTCGTTAAAAAGAGTTTGGTAAAAATAAGATTAAATCTATCAGTAACATATAAAAGTTAAGGAATTAATTTATTTTTTAACATCTTTAAAAATACCTGGGCGATGTTCTCCAAGTCCAAGGACTCCAATTAATTTTTTTCAATTATCGATGGCTCGATTCGTATCTAATCAGTCGTGATTGAGTTTGAAAGCAATATAATACCTGATAAATATTATCTCTAAAATTTATAAAAATTCTTTAAATTTTTTTTCATTAAAATCTGAATAATAATTCTTAGAATAATTAACTATTTCTTTTTGCATATTTTTAATTTTCTTATTCAATAAAACTTTATTAATTTTTTTGTTAAATTCATTAATATTTTCAATTACTATGTGCCATTCTTTTTTTTCATTCATAATATCAATATCAATTTCATTTTTTATTTTTAAATAAATTGGTATTAATCCGTGCTTCATTGCTTGTAATATTGACGAGCTTCCTCTGTATAAGGCCATATTAGAAACCTTTAAATCATCATTTAATGAATTTTTTGAAACACTTATATTTGCTGGCAGAGTATAAAAATTAATTTTTTTATTTAATTTTTTAAAGTTTGTTAATGGATGAAATCTCCAAATGAAAAAAATATTTTTATTTTCTTTTGCTAGTGATAATGAAAACTTTAATAATTTGTAACACTCTTCAAGAATGCCTTCAGGTATAACGCATATTCTGATTTTAGATTGAATATGATTATTTGTTAATTTCAAAGTAAATTTTTCTTCACAAGGCTTTCCAATATTAACTATTTCTTTATTTTTTATTGATTTTGATAATTCAATACAGCTTATTTTACCAGAAGTTAGAATAATATCGGGATCTATTTCATTTCTTAGGTTTTTTTTTGCTAAGCACTGATACCTGAAAAATCTTGAGTGTTGATATCCTATAGATCTTGAATTTATTAAACTTTCTTTAACTATTAGACATAATATTTTTTCCCAAGTATGACCTTCATAAGTAAAAAAAATATTCTTAGGCTTATATTGTGTTAATATTTTTTTTATTTGTTCATAAAATCTCAAGTTAAATTGACTATTATCTCTGAAAATATTTGATAATGCATTAAACATTATAATTCTATTATTTTTTTTATGAACCAAAAGAATATCTAATAAAATTTTAAGAAAAATTCTTTTTGAATTTATAAAAATATTTAACTTATCTTTATATTTTAAATTATTTGATAAAATAATAACATCATATTCTTTTTTTGAAAAAAAATTATTTCTTTTATTAAAATTAATTTTTGTGTGATTAATAAGCACAACTAAAGTTTTAAAATGATTAGAAGAAATATTAGGCATATTTTTAAAGTATAAATCATTTTTTTTTTGAAATTCATTTAAATTTACAAAATGTGAAACAAAGATGTTTCTATAATGTCTATTGTTTCTGTTTTTTGCAAGATAAAAATATTCACTTTTATTTGTAAAAATGTTTTTTATTGATTTAGAAAAGTATATAAAAAAAGAAAAAAAAATATTGAATATAATTGTTAAAAAATTTTCATTTATAATATTATTAAATCTTTGTATGTTTTTTGGATGTTCATTCACAATATGTAGCGAAGGTAATAATAAAATGTGTTTGTCATTTTTATAATTATTAAATAATTCATCACAAGATTTGCTTAGTTTTAAAAATTTTTCTTTATTCATTGAAATCAATTTATTCTAATAATTAGAAATATAAGTTAAAAAAACTACATTTTTTTAAATATATTTTTTATCAATAAGTATAAAATCTTCCTCAGTCCCCAACATATGATCAATTCTTGCATTTTTATCGTCACTCCACACCAGAACTTCTGGGTCACCATCTAAAAAATCACAATCTTTACAATATTCAATGCTATCAAAATTTCCTTCTCTATGGGCTTTTCTGAGTTTTTCATATTTTTCACCAAAATATACTTCTTCAAAACTTTGATTGTCCAGATGACCAAGGATACTTTTAATTTCATTTGGAAAACCTAAGGTTTGACAACAAGGAACTATAGAGCCTGTTCTCCCTAGTTCTCCGCCAGCTCTTACAGTTAACTCTGGTGCAAAAGGTCTGCCACAAGATCTTTTTATTTTCATAGATCTTGGATTTAAATTGTTTTCATAGTTGCCACTCCAATTATGCATTTTCCATATGTAACCATTGACATTTATTTTATTAATAATATTTTTTTTATATTCTTCCACCTCATAATCAATTTTTTTGTTGTCTGTTACAAGATGATATGTACTTAAAACGCATTTGCTATTTGTTTTATTAATATAATTTTTTGTTTCTTTGATATTTGATAGAATTAATTCAAAATTATCTACATTCATCCATTTTTTATAAACTTCTCTATTATAACCAATCATACTGATGCGGATAAAGTCAATGCCTGAATCAATAACTCTTCTCATAAAATTTCCGTTTAGTCTTGCAGCATTGCAATACATAAAGCATTTTAAAGCCAATGACTTAACTATATCGACATATTTGTGCAAATCGTTTGCCATAGTAGGCTCACCACTTCCCTCTAAATTAATTATAGGCTTTCCATATTTAGGAACAATTTTATCCAAAATATCCTTAAACTCAGTAAGAGGCATTTTTCTTGTAAAAGATTTTCCCCGCCCAGGGTTTGTTTGTGGACACATTTGGCAGGTATAATTACAGCCTCCAAATACTTCCATAACAATTCTTTGTAATTTGAAATTTTTATAAACCATTTATTGAACAATTTGTTAAACTAAGAAATGTTTTTATTCTATAATAAAAAGATTAATAATTTATTTTTTACAATTATTAAGATAATTAAGGTATAATACATAAAATTGATGAATTATCTGCCAAAAATTTTTGAAATAAATGATCAAAAAAATTATCAACAAACTAATAAATGAAAAGAAATTTGTTAGGGGCGATACAAATAAAAACGATATTGCTGGAACTTTAAATAAGTGTTGGGGATATTGTTTTTCTAATCACTTTTTAGGCGATTATGTTGAATTTGGTCTATATCATGGAGACAGTTTCCAAGAGTCAATAAAGCAATATAATTTATTTATGCAATGGGTTAATTCACAACTCTTAAGTGATGAAAAATGGAGAGTAGAAATTGCAAAAAATTCTATTTTTCTTAATAATAAACCTGTATTTCATGGCTTGGATACTTTTGAAGGTATGCCACAAAACAAAGAAGGAAATATAATTTTTAAAGAAAAAAATTTTATTGCTAATTTTAAAGATGTAAAAAAAAAGATTGAAAGAGTAGCGAACAAAAAAATAGATTATAGACTGTATAAGGGTCTTTTTATTGAAAAAGCAAATGATTTGAAAAATTCTTTAGGAGACAAGCAAGTTGCAATAATTAATTTTGATTGTGACTTAGAAAGTTCGACTGAAGATTCTCTAAGTATAATAAAAAATAATATAGGAATCGGTACTATTCTTTTATTTGATGACTATAACGCTTTTAATTCTAATAATAAATATGGTCAAAGAAAAGCATTTAATGAATTTTCAAAAAAAACAAATTTAAAATTTGAAAAATGGTTCAACTATAAATACCAGGGACAATCTTTTCTTTGTGTAGAATTAGAAGAATAAGTAATGAATAATAAATTATTAATGAATTCAATATTATTGAAGTTTTTATAATGTAAAATATAATAAATATAGAGTAAGGGATGGATATTAATAAAACTAATTTTTCAGATAAACTTTTATTATTTAAATGCATTAAACTTTAAACTTCTGTAATAAAATAAATTATATTTCTTGAAGTTTAAAATTATCATAATCATTAATGTTTTTTGAATTATCTATTTTTTAGTTGTATTTTTTGCTCATTTAAGTTCATTATAATTACCTTACCATTAGGCGCAAGAAAGATTTTGATTTACATCAACTCATTATGATTATTCTACCATCAACTACGAGAAGTGTTGAGGTGAAAAAAAGTTCGTAAATGTAACGTATGTGCGATGAAAAAATTTACCTAGTTTATCCAACAACTAGATCTAATTTTAATTTTCCTAAACGTTCACAACCACTATCGGAAACGATATAGGTTTCTCCTAAATTCATTGCTGTTTGTGTTTCACTGTGCATTAAAATCATATGCATAAAGAAAACATGGTTCTTTTCAAATATAACAGGATTATTTTCATATAACATAGGCCAATCCATCCAAGTAGGAGAAAAAGTCGCGCCTAATGAATATCCACATGCGTTGAGTCGCGCAGATTTATATTTCGTCTTATCAATAATTAATCGATGTTGTTCAAACACATCGCCTGCGGTGTTGCCAGCTTTTAACTTATTCTCACACGCATAAAGCGCCTCTAAACATATTTCATACAATTCAAAATGTTCTTTCTGAGCTTTCCCGATTGGGATTGTGCGCATTAAAGCTGAATGATAATGTCTGTAGACCCCTGCGAATTCCAAAGTCAATTGGTCAATGGGGTCAAGTTTTCTACGCCCTGAAAAATAACGGCACAATAATGCATCAGGCCCTGATCCTATGATAAATTCATTCCCGGGGTAATCTCCTCCTCCTGAAAATACCGCTCCTTGCATTGCAGATAAAATATCAGATTCGTCCGCCCCTGGATGAGATGACTCCCAAGCTTTTTCCAGAGCCTTATCAGCTAATTCCGCTGCTTTTTTTATATACTTAATTTCATAATCAGATTTTACCAAACGATGCTTCGTTATCAAAAAAGATTCATCTTGAAGTTTTGCAAAATTATAAAGAGAATTATTTAACCTCATTGCATTTTTTCCTGTCAAGCCATAGGTCTCATATTCCACGCCTAAATTTTTATTCTCTAGACTTAATTCTACTAGAATGGATTTAAGATCGTCAGCAGGATTATTGTCATCCTTATCAACCCAAATGCGGATATCTTTTATGTTTGATGTATTTTGAGCCTGTCGTAAATCTGGAGCTCTAGTTAGTAATATTTTATCTCCTGCTGAAGTTAATACTAGACATTGAAAAAAACATACCCGAAAGTATCGTATCCAGTTAACCAATACATCGATTCTTGACGAAATAATAACAATGCGTCGAGATTTTTTTCTTTCATTGATTTTATCACTTTATCTTCTCTGGATTCAAATTCTTGTGCTGTAAAATGTAATGCCATAATTGAATTGATTTTATCGATTTAATATAACTTTGATATAATTAAAATTACTCGGTTAAAGAAAAGTTCTTTAATCAGTTAAATTTCTCCAACTTATCTAGTGATCTTAAGATTAAACCAGCTTTTTCTAATTTATTTTTTATATTTCTAACAATCTCTACGGCATTCTTACCATCGCCATGTACACATATAGAATCAATCTGACATGGAATCCTTTTTCCTGAATAACACAAAATAGATTTGTCATTTAGCATGTTTATAATATTTTGAGTTGCTTCAACCACATCCGACTTTAATGCATAAGATTGATCACGAGATACTAAGCGTCCGTTATCTTCATAATTCCTATCCGCAAAAATCTCACATGCTACATTAAGGTTCAGATCTTTTCCTGCTTTTTCCATTTCTGTCTCAGGTAAAACCATAAAAATTAAGTCTCTATTGAATTCTTTTATAGTTTGCCCAATAGTAAATGAAAGTTCATAGTTTTCACACGCCATATTATTAAGTGCGCCATGGGGTTTAACATGAGTGAGTGATAATCCTCTAGACTCTGAAATTTCAGAAAGGATTTGTATTTGATCTAAAATTAATTTCTTTATTTCATCTTTTGTTAAATTAATTCTATTTCTTCCAAAATTTTCTTTGTCGGCAAAACCCGGATGTGCGCCAATATTAACATTGTATTTAATAGCAAGATCCACGGTTTTTTTCATTGTTAACTCATCTCCGGCATGGAATCCACAAGCAATATTTGCTGTATTGATTAACTTCATTAATTCGAGGTCATTTTCAGCAGAATGACGGGGTGAAGTTTCACCCAAATCACAGTTTAAATTAGTTTCCATGAAAAAATTCCTATTATATATTAGGTTATACATAATAATAATGTTTGAAAAAATCTATAATATTAGTGATCAAGGAATAATTTGTGATTTTGGAAATGAAATTAACAAGGAGATTAATGCTAAAGTCATTGGTGTTTTCAACTATATTAATAATAATTCAGATATAAAAAATGAACTAGGTATTATTAATTGTATACCCTCCTATAACAAGCTTATTGTCCAATATGACCTGTTGCTTGTATCATCTAATTCAATTATCAAATACATTTCTTCTATTAAAGAAGATCATCTAACTTATCAAAATAATCAGAAAAAATTTGAATTACCTATTTGCTATGATGCAGAATATGGTCTTGATCTTGCTTCCATCTCAAAACGAAATAAAATTAGTATAGAAGAAATCATTCATCTTCATCATGAAACAAGTTTTTATGTTTATATGATGGGTTTTATGCCCGGCTTTCCTTTCATGGGAGATTTGACTGATAAACTATTTACGTCAAGATTAAAAACACCTAGAGTCGTTGTACCTGCAAAATCGGTAGCTATTGTTGAAAAATTTTGCGCTATCTATCCCTTCGACAGTCCGGGCGGATGGAATATCATAGGTAAAACTCCCAGTAAATTATTTGAAAAAAATAAAAAAGATCCCTTTCTCCTGTATCCTGGCGCGCAAGTAAAATTTAAATCAATATCTAAGACAGCCCTGTTGGATATGGAATCTGAACATAATGAGTAAATACTATTTTCAAGTAGAGCGTGCTGGAATTCATACAACATTTCAGGATTTAGGAAGATTTAATGTACAACATTTGGGAATCTGCCCTGGAGGATCTATGGATAGTGATTTATTAAAAATTTCAAATAAACTAGTAAATAATCCATTACAAAAAGGTGTATTGGAATTTGCATATCAGGGGCCCAGATTGAAACTTATTTCTGGTAACACAAAAATCGCTATTGCAGGCAACGTTCATTTTACGATTGAACGACAACACAACTCATCTTTGATAGAGCAATGCAATTCCTATGAAACTTATAATTTAGAGGAAGGTGATACAATGGATATATTAGCAACAAAAAAATCTGTTTACGGTTATTTAAGTATTGAGGGTGGTTTTCAATTAAAACAATTTTACAATAGTGTTTCAACTTTAACTCGTTCAGGTATTGGAGCTAATGATGGAAAAAAGATTGAAGAAAACTTAAAAATATTTTTTATTAAAAAAAATGATAATAATAATAAAAAAACAGTTCAATGGAAAAGTGATTTTAACGATAATATCATTAGAGTTTTAGAAGGACCGCAATTTCATTATTTCTCTAAACAAAGCATTAAAGAATTTTTTTTATGTAAATATAAAATATCAAATAATAGTGATCGCATGGGAATGCGTTTAGAAGGACATAAAATTGAAAATATTGTTTCTTCTAATATTGCGTCAGAAGGAATTATAAAAGGATCAATACAAGTAACAGGCGATGGTAATCCAATCATTTTAATGGCTGATCATCCCACTATTGGGGGTTATCCCAAAATAGCTACTGTTATATCAGCAGATTTTGCAAAAGTCGCACAATTGTCCCCTGGTAAGAAAATTACTTTTAAAAAAGTAACACTTTTAGAAGCCGAAAAATATTTTCATAAACAACAAAAAATATTAGAAAGCTTAGTTAAACAATAAATCAGAATAAAAATTTTATACAATAAACAATAAAATGAATGTAAGTAATGTTCCTTTGAAATTATATTTTAGTTCAAGTTTTGTTTATGCTCTTGATAAAATTAAGTCAAAAATCATATTTAAAAATATTGACTACATTACCTCACTAGCAATAAGTGGTTTAAGCAATGTATGGGGAGGTGCAACCCTTCCTTGCAAAAAAGAAGAATTCAAAAAAATAGCCTATAAAACTGAATGATTTAGAAAAATACTATGAGTAAGTTTTAATGAAAATTTGTAAAAAGAAATAATTATGATAATCTCTTTTTTAGTTACAGCATTTAACATTAATATCCTTAGTTTATGTTATCATATACTTAATAGTAATGTGTATGATACTGTTCTACTTTCCAACATTGTCTATATCTTTGATAAACTAGGCTATGATGGCTTAAAGTTGGTATGTAAAAGTTAATACAAATAGATGTCTGCTGTTAGCGTGTTTCGCCTAAAATATGTCTGTTGCGCAACGTTTTTAAGCTGTCTACATTTATTGCTTAAAAAAAATTAACTAACACCGCTTAATTTTTTTAAACGTTCAATATTGCTGTCCTTCTTTTTTAAGTGTTTGTTCACAAGTTTCTTTACCGTGTTTTTTGATTTGTCTTTAAGTTCTTTTTGTAGCTTTAGCCTCTTTAAATGCTGTATTCTGTACTGTACCAAATCCTTATACAATTGAATTTGCTTGTTATGTAATTCAACATCATCAAAACTGTTTGGCGCTTTGTAACCCCCATCCAACGCCACATATTTCTCCTTGTTTTCTATAGTTCCGTTTTCCTCATATTCTATGGCTTTTTAGTCATCTCTTATGTCAAACATAATTTTTTTCTCTAAAAAAATCTAAAAATTTATTTTTTCTTACTTTCTTTTAACTCTTTTCTTACTTTCAATCTCATTTCTTTTAAAAGATTTTCTACACTTGTTTCAAAGCTAATTTTAGGTTTCCATTTAGTATGTTTTTTAAATTTGTTTGAATTAGGAATTTGCACGGTAATATCAGTTGTTCTAATAAGTTTTTTATCAATCTTCGAAACTATTTTCTTTGTTGATTTACTAATAAGCAAATTTAAAAAATCTTTTAAATTGATATGCTTAGATCCACCTATATTATATATCTCACCTATTTTTCCTTTGGTAGCAGCTAGCCAATAAGCTTCCATTGCATCATTAATATCTATTATGTTTCTAGAAGATTTTAGGTTACCGTGATACAAATATTTAGATAAATTTAATTCTATTTTTGCTATTTGGTATGCCCAATTCGACGCAAATAGATTTTTTCTTCTAGAATTTAGATAAGTAAACATTCTTGTAATAATTATTTTCAAATCAAAATTTAAATAATAGTTATA
>Ga0187833_10001178_pt1 | contig 30336 bp, 25 predicted proteins | sample ETNtaG_37_FD_167968 | JGI IMG/M metagenome (GOLD analysis project Ga0187833, IMG submission 167968) | Marine microbial and viral communities from oxygen minimum zone, Eastern Pacific Ocean - ETNP2014_SV_400_PacBio MetaG (Illumina Assembly) | ecosystem: Environmental > Aquatic > Marine > Hypoxic...
CTAGGACTTGTTCCCGTAGACTCCTGCCTTCGGGAGGCAGGGGCCCCCAGTTCGAATCTGGGCACCCCGACCATTAAATCAATGACTTACGTTCGCCGCTGTCCCAAAAAATGCAGGTGTGGGACAAAAGTGTGGGACACATTTCCCCAATCTTTAATTTGCATGCTACTTGCAGCACTCCACTGAGCAGGAACAAACAAAGGAATGTGCAGATGTTATTTATTCCCAACATCCCACTAAAACTGTAAACCTTTCTGCCTTTACTGCGATGTCTGGAAGTTGTAACCCCAATAATGGTCAGCTGTGTATCACATCAACACACTTATCGCTTCAAGCGTTTAACCATCGCTGGATCGAGTAGCCGGTTCTTTGCGTTGTAGGCGTCCTTACCGTAGATATATTTCTTTGTAAGGCCATCCCAGTCCATCCATGCGCTATAGGTCCACGTTATGCCGTACTTCTTCATCGCGTCAACCATATCCCGGGTATAGAGCAGTCTGCCCCTCGCATCCGGCCCACCGCCTTTGCCGTCCACATTCGACCGGGTGGTACCCCATTCGGTGATATGGAGTTTCACCCCATGCTTTGTTTTCCAGTCGGCTGCCTGCCGCATGGCGTCAAATAGGACAGTACGCTTCCAGTTGTTGTCACGGTAATCCTCAAGGTCACTTTTCGAGTCATCCACTTTACTTATGGCAGAACTGACGTTGGCGCGATTCATGGGGTATTTGAGTCCCTTAACATCAGGGTGGCTACCGAAACCCTGGAAGACGAACACTCTCGGCATCCTGAAGTGGATGGTGTAAATCAGATTCTTGAATTGTTTGTACGGTGACATAACCTGATTAATGCGTACTAGAGGTGGCCCACCAAGGCTGTCGCCCTCGAAAAACTGGTCGCCATTCGTACAAACTGCACCTGTGAATATAGTGCTAGTCGGAATCTGTTTGCGGATGGCGCGGATGATTCGCTTTTCATGGGAACGCCACTTGTTAAGTTGTGGTTTAGAGTTGGCACAGAAACCCGGTTCATTATGTGTCTGAAAAGCAACTTGGCGCCAGTTCGGGATTTCTTTTCTAGCCCGACGTGCTAGATGACTCCAAAACTTCACGTGTAGTGTTCTAAATGTCGCATCATCAAGGAGTGCACCGTCGGCGAGGTTGTTAAGTTCACCCGACACTGCATGGAATCCATTAGGTACAACAATCACATCCAAGCCTTCGCCGGTAATCCGCTTCAGCGCATCAATGAAAAGACTCAGATAGAGTTTGTTGTCAAGGTAAAACCTTTTCTTGGTTTTCCACTTGGCCTTTTTCTGCTTGGCCCAGTTTTTCTGATAACACCGAACCGTCTCATCGTATGTATTAAAGTCTTTCCACCCTTTGCATTCCTTCCAGAACACAAGACCATCTAGATGGAAGTGCAGTCGCACGTGATCGAAGCCTGCCTTCTTAAAGCGTCGAATATCGGCGACAGTATCTTCGAAATACCGTTTACCGGGTTTGGAGGCAGTACCCCATGCGCCGGTCCAGTTGTGGACGTTTTTGAACCAACTAGTACCAACACCTTTTTTAAAGTCACCGGCATAAGTTGGTGTGGCAAGTAACGATAGGATTACAAACAACAGCGTAACGCGAAATTTCATAGCATTATCCTTATCACAAGAACTGCAATGGTAATCAGGCGTTTCATACCGCTATCTTATTCCTGTTTGGCAGAAGCATCCACAAGCGTATGGGTGTGTTAATGAGCATGTGGGTCCCGATAACAGAACCGGGGCCAGTGGATCGTTCCACTGAAATCTGGGATTGATCCTTGGAGATTAGTCGTTCCTTTTCGATCCCTGCGAGATGTTGTCAAAATCAGGTTTAGATTGATTCGAAGGTTAAATCTTCGTGTGCTGAAAATGTGCTGAAACTGGGTCCGTTCCTGTCCTCTCCAGTCCCTTCAGGTCCGTTTGCGTGGAGTCGGGGCCTGTTATTTAACGGGTTTTAGGACTGTTGGTGAGGAGCGCTCTGCCTTCACACGGCAGGGGTCACTGGTTCAATCCCAGCCGCGCCCACCATTTACTTCCTTTATACAACAACGATTTACGTCGTCTTCGTCGCCATCGGGAAGTTCGACGACATTCCCGGTGTGACCAGATTGTGACCGAAATTCGTCCAGTACCGCAACAACATCATCGGTTCTCTACCTTTCTGACCGCTCCAATATATTCATGCGCTCCTTAAGATCGCGTACTAGAGCACTTCCATTTAGAGCGTAACCATCGGCCCCCGCTGCTCTTGAGAATTCAAGTGTGACCGGAGCACCGCCCACATAGATCAGCGATGTGTCACGTAATCCGGCTTTTTGAATTTCCTCAATACTGTTTATTAGCATTGGCATCGTGGTGGTTAAGAATGCACTCATACCCACGGCAACGGGTATGTGCTCCTCGATGGCTTTAGCGAAGCTTGCTGGGGAGACATTCACACCAAGATCAATCACCTCGAAACCCGCTCCCTCAAGCATGATATTGCACAAGTCTTTACCAATATCGTGAATGTCACCATGAACGGTTCCCATCACGAACTTTCCAATTGGTTGAATACCCTGTTCGGCAATGAGTGGTTTAAGGATACCCATAGCGCCCTGCATCGCTTTGGCGGCGATCAGCATTTCGGGAACAAAATAGACGCCTTCTTCAAACAGGCGCCCGACTTCTTCCAATGCCGGAATCAACCCCTTAAAGAGAACATCATTTGGTTCCATTCCAAGTTTGAGTAATTCAGCGGTCAAGCTCTGTACCGGCACCTCCTTGCCTTCGATGGTCTGATCATAGAGTTCGTCCAGCAGTTTTTCTTGTTGTTCTGTCCCGCTCATTTGACGCTACTTACTTGATGGGCGCCTTGGGCGGCGCACCGTTTTTGAATCAACCCCTTTCAGGCTGGACTCAATAGGTTCTGGGTTTATATCCTCGGGCTTCAGGATATTTTTCTGTGTCAAGGGGTAACGACCATATTCCTCGGCCGCTTCGAACAGGGCGATAACATTTTCCGGGGGAACATCTTCACCGATGTCATGACAAGTCGAAAGGATATAGCCGCCGCTGCGCCCCAAATCATAAATCCGCTTGGCAACGTCATAACGCACTTCCTCAGGGGTCGAAAATGGCAACATTTGCTGTACATCGATCGCTCCGTGAAAACAGAGCCGATCGCCATAGGTTTCTTTCATGACAAAGGTATCCATACCCATCGCCGAGGTTTGAATGGGGTTCAGGATGTCCACTCCCATCTCAATAAAATCCTCGATCACCGGGGCCACTGAACCATCGGTGTGATACATGAACCTCACATCAGCCTGTCCCTTGATATGATCGATTAGGCTCCTCAAGCGTGGCTTAATTAACGACCGGAATGTGGCAGGCGAGATCAGCATCGCGTTTTGCCCCCCGACGTCGTCGGTGAAGTAGACAACCTGAGCGTATTTACCAACTTCTTTGAGATACTGGGACCATGCGTCTTTATAGAACGCGAGTAGTTTGTCGAGCAGGGCTTCGGCAAATGGAGTGTTCTCTATCAGGTCGGTAAAAAAACCTTCGTAACCGCGAATCTGAAGAGCCTTGGTCAGCAATCCGCCCTTGATGCTGTCGGCAACGATGACGTAATCGGTGTTCTCATACCAGTGACGAGCTTGTTCTTGCAACCCAGCGAACATATCCGGATTGCAAGGGTCAGGCCAATTGAATCGACCCAGGTCGTGGATGTTTGCATCCTTGAGTGGCGAATCGGACAAACTGAAAGCATTTAGCATGTAGGTCCACTTGATGCCCCACATATCGCGGTAGGCGTTTTCTCCTTCGACTTCCTCTACACCAACCCATTTTGGTACTAACCAGCGAAAATCAACGTTGAATTTCTGTAGCAGTTTTTCGTCCGGAAAGACGTTCTGCACCATACGATCCAGAATCTTGTCATGGTTCTTGAGATCTGGATCCTTCAATAAAGAAGCTAATCTGGCATAAGCGCCGCGGTGCAAAGAACCGACGTGCCGGCCGAGATCTACGGGAACCCGGTCCGGTTCACGGTGATTGACCACAGCATCGAATCTTTCACGTGGATTCATGCTTCGGTTCTATCGCTCTATACAAGTGCAACAGCTTCGACTTTCAAGGAGGACTAGTCGGGCTGCCTTTTAGGATCAAATCACGAATCGTTTCTACCTTGAATGATTCCAAATCTGCTTCTTCTTCTGGGGCAAACTGAATTTCAATATGGTTACCATCCGGATCAAAGACATTGACCTGGCGAATTTCAACATCGGGCACGACGGTAAGATGGTAAGGAACTTCATTATCGCGAAGGTGTTCCAAAAGTTCGGCCATCCCAGAGGCGCTGAAGGCAAAGTGCTCCATCTGGATGTCCTGAACTTTGGTAGGACTGTCTACCTCTACCAGATGTACTACTGGAGTCTCACCGCAGTACAGCCAGGTTCCGGTTGAAGCAAATGACGGACGCAGTCCCGCCGTTAATCCAAGTATCCGCGAATAAAAATCCTTTAAAAGTGTGTGATTAGCAGTCAGCAGGGTGACATGGTTCAGGCTTTCGAGCGGCATGGTGGCTGTCCTCATTATGGGCTATGGGGTTTCATCAAATGCATACGTATGCATACTCTATTATGCCCCCCTATCCTTTCAAGTGACTGATGCAGGTCAAAAAATCAGTGTTTCGACCGAAACACTATTGGGGTTGAAGCCAGGCAAAACAAGACAACTTCTTTCTCACGGCTGCAAAAACGGCCCACCAAGCACAGCGCGAAAACAACACAAGCGATGATCGTGTTACCCGTCTTCCAACCGTTACAAATATGGCGGTTCAGGCTCAGATCACCGGTTAGCACCTGCCGCTTACTCCGGCTGCTAACTCTGACTTCACCTTCACCTCGATAGACAATGTGACGAGAATGTGACCGAAAGTTCTCCAACTTGTGTACTGCCTGATGCGGGATTTTCGATTAGCATAGTTAAACTATTTTCTGGGAGATGGGTATGATGGATTGGAAAGCCAAAAATCAAAAGAATAAAGCGGCTGTCTGGGGCTACTGGCAGCGTATGAACAATGCGAAACCCAGTGAAGTAAAAGGGATCTGTGAGAAGGTATTCCATAAAAATGTCAACTGGAACGGCTCGCAACCACTTAACCAGATTCGTGGGATTGATGCTCTCATTTCTAAATTTTTGGAGCCATTACAGAATGCATTTCCCGACATAAAACGTGTTCCTCATATTCTTTTAGGTGGTATGTCTGCGAATGAAGAGTGGGTGTCTGGGTATGGCTATTTGACGGGGACGTTCGTTCACGATTGGCTCGGGATTCCGGCGACAGGGAAGAAAACAAATATCAATTTTGGTCAATTTTTCGTGATGCGGGAAGAAAAGATTGTTGAGAGTTACGTTATCTTCGATATTCTTGGTGTTATGAAGCAGGCAGGTTTCCAAGTACTACCTCCGGCTTACGGTCAGGAGGGCGGAAAGGTTTTACAGCCTCGAGGAAATGGCATTCTTTTAACAGAGCAAGATGATCTTGAAAGTCGCAAAACCCTGCAATTAGTTGAAGCAATGGCTACCGGCATGGGATGGTACAACAGAAGCCGTGATATGGAGAACATGGATACAATGCAACACCATCACTTTTGGCATCCAGATTTTCATTGGATGGGACCAACTGGAATTGGCTCCGCACACACCATCGAAGAATATAAAGACTTTCATCAGAGGCCATGGGTTCTTGGGTTCGGTGATCGAGAAATCAATGAAAAACGTGGTGGGCGTTTCATGGGATTCTATGCTGAAGGTCAATATGGTGCGCTTGGTATTTGGGATTCTAAGTACTCGTTGCATCATGGGAAGTATCAAGGTGTTTCTGCTACTAAAAAGATGATGACACTTCGGGACTTCGACTGGTACAGGCGTGAAGGTGATCATCTAATCCAAAATTGGGTGCCCATGGATCTGATTGATCTATTTATGCAGATGGATGTGGATCTTTTTGACCGCATGCATCGTCAGCATGAACTTAGAAAGCGAGGTATCAACTGGTGGGATCTCCCGGTCAATGAGCTGCTGAAGCTGAATGCGAAGTGAAAATTGTGGCACAAAACGAACGGAGAAGACTCTTTTTTTTAGATAAGATCTTCCAGTTTCCAGACCCCCTCTAGATCTTTCCTGTTTATCTCTCGTTCTTCATCGATTAGCGAGCCGATCAAATAGATCCACTCCAAGTTGCCGGAACAGGTAGACCATATCGACGAAAACCCAATTCTCTATATACTTCTCGCCATCACTTTTCCACCAATCCATACCGTTGAATTTGACGGGGTTTCCAGTACCTCCGACATTCTTGTACTCACCGCTATGTATTGCTTTGGTTCCCGCCCAACCTGAGCCGGCTGCATACCTGCCTTCGGCATAAAGAGAATCCAGGTCCTGATTCTGCCGATTTGGGAAGGCCGCCAACCACGGTTTCTGGTGAAAATCTTCAAACTCCTTCAAACCATAACAAGAGCCAATCCCTCCTGGGCCGTACCAATGAACATCAGGATGAAAAAAGTCTGCAACTCCCATGCTACTGACATCGTCCTGGTCATAGCTATTCAGACTGTCGTACACAAAGCGATGGATTTGGTGTAATTGCCGCTCTGTCTCCTCTTCATCCTGCGCTTCAAGCAGGATGCCATCATGCGCAAGTGGGAGGGGGAGTCGCTGATCCGAAGCGAGGATTGGTGACAGTACATCGAAACCTGCCTGACGCAACAGATCAACCAGATCTAGCAGAAAATAGAAGTCGACGACTTTGCCATCTTCAAGCCGATAGAATTCGCCCCAGCGAATATCGACTTTTTTTCCCGATGCGGGAATGCCTAAGTAATCTTCCTCGAATGTTGCGGAGAAAAAACCTGTACCACTAACCCACAACCGGCCGTCTTTTGAAATATCGCCATCAGCACGACCGTTCGACTTGCCACCACAAAACAGATGAGTCTGCCGCGTCAGATCCGGGAAAGACCGCAAAAGCGGTGACCAATAGTCGTCGACCAAAGCCACACTACCTTGTAACTCATTTATTGGGTCAGGACCGAAACAATGCACCTCTCTACTCATGACAGAAGCCACGACTTCGTTTAGCTGCTCTGTGTTGGCATTCTGCAGCGCAATCCAGTAGTCCCATATTAGTGATTTGTTTTTCTGATTAATCGATTTGCTCATCATCTGGACCTCTATTCGAGGTTACTCAAAAATTGGTGGGTCCAGGATATCACCACCATGTAGGTTACTATCAGACTGTGAACTCCGTTAGCGCACTTCGAAGCGCACTGATTATTGCCTTATTGACGTTATGAGCATCCAATACTCAGCCCTTATTCGCCGCAATCTGCGTCCAAATGGAGAGCTCATCGATACCATGATACTCACGGACTACGAGCCCGTGCTGGAGTTCGAGATGACTCATCGCCAGAATCACAACTGGCGACCCAGTGGGTGAGCCAAAGCGTCCAACGCCCGAGTGGGTTCCGACTACTGACCACCGCAGTGCAATTCTCGGATTCTTTTCGTTCTCTCGCTGCTCTATCCAGTGATGCACCTGGTAAACGGTATCAGTGATCGCAGCTTTCACTCCGGTTAGAAAGTCGACTAGCCCATCCCTGCCGTACAGAAGTTCTCCTCCCGGCGCAAAGCCCTGGCAGGCCCGGTCGTGGGTATCAATTAATGCACCAAAGTCGCCGGCTTCCCAAACTGCCTGATAGGAGTCGACAATTCGTTTGGCATTCCCTTGAATCGGTCCCGAATCGGGTGGACCTGTCCAGCGCGCTACTAATGCTTCTGGCTCGGCTACTGGGATCCCGCTAGCTTGGTCAGCTTGTGCAAGCTTTTCTCCAAAAGTCTCAGGGTCCACTCCAAGTTGCAACAAAATTGCTGATTGATCGCGCACCAACCATTCATCAACAACCTGGTTTTGCCGACAAATGCAGTCAGCGATGGTTCGGGTCGCAACCTTTTTACCTGTTGGCGAACCAAAAGCTCCATCGCCTTCGTGAGTCATAGTGGAGAGAATCCGGTGCGATGAATAATAGGTACCCACCGGGTTTTCTGCGCCAATCACATCCTCACCGTAGAGTTGTCGATCCGGGAACATCTGGAGCATCTCACGGGTAGACCGAACCACATCTTCTGCTGAATTTGTAACATTTAACGGCGTCTTTAATAGCGTCGATTCGCCGTAATAGTCACGAATTCGATCGATCCCACCCTCTTCCCAGATGCGGTAAGTGATCTTCAAGATGAAGTCGCGAAGATCCTTGAACTCGGTATCGAATCCATTCATCACTTTCTCCCTCCACTCAATGTCATTGTTTCCCCGTCCTTCTTTTCTGGGTCGTAACCGGCACCATAGTCGTCCCAACCCATCCCCTTGAATAGATCGACGCCAAGTTGGCGCATCACATAGGGGAAATCGACCATGACCCAGTTATCTTGAATCTTGCCGTCCACCACTTTCCAAAAATCCATGTAGCGGATCTCGACACGCTTGCCCGTTGGTGGGATACCCATGAATTCCCCAGAATGAGTAGCCTCTTGCCGCCCAAATGCAGCCATCCATTGACCCTCGGTAAGGCGCGCTTCATCGATACAAACTTTGTCGGAAAAAGCTGCCTGAAACGGACGCTGCCAGCCATCCTGAAACGCCTTTAGGTTCTCTTTTGCTCCACACCCTGCATTGCCAAACCAGTGAAAATTTTCGTGGAAGAACGCGCCGATTCCATCGATCATATGATCGTTCAATGCATCAACCATCCCATTTACGACCTTGCGGGTGTCTTCAGTTTTCGTAAGATCGTTGTTCTTCGTCAAAACTGCTTGTGGCGGTCTTTTGCCTTTCATATTGGTTGTCCGTTGGGATCAATTCTGTGGATCGATATAGGTTGCCTACCCTTTGACAGCAGCCTGGGTCAGCCCAGCCACAAGTTGCCTTTGGAAAAACATCACGAGGAAAAATAGCGGCGCCGTGGCTGAGACCACTGCAGCCACTGCATTCATACGACTTCCTTCATACATCACGGTCCCAAGAAAACTGTTTAGCTTCGGCACCATGGTGAAATTCTCCCCGCTAAGCAGGCTAACCGTAACCGTGAAGTCGTTATAGGCCAGTAGAAAACTAAAAAGTCCAGTCGTCACTACACCGGGCCACATGACCGGCATAATGACATGCCAGAAAGCCTTAATTCGAGTACAGCCATCCACCAGAGCGCTCTCGTCAAGTTCGGTAGGCACATTTAAGAAAAAGGACCGCATCATCCAGATCGTAAATGGCTGGTTGATCGCAACCAAGACAATGATGGCAGTCGGAAGGTACCCCCAGACTCCGAACTCGAAGAATGGATAGAGATATCCTGCAATCAACGTAATATGGGGCATTGCGCGAAAGACGAGAGCGACAATCAAAATCCAGAACGCATATCTGGCACGACTTCTCGCCAGTACATACCCTCCGAGCACACCGAATGTCAAAGAGATCACGACAACACTGACCGTCACTATGAGTGTGTTGAGCGCGTTACGCCAGAACTGCTGGTCGACCCACAACCTTTGGTAGTTCTCTCCAGTTAACGCACCACCAGTTTGCTTCTTTGTGAACTCCCCAGTAACAACGTTCATCCAGTCAAGGCCGAAGAAATCAGAAGTCACCTTGAAGCTGCCCAGAAGGGTCCATAAAAATGGAAATGTGGAAAGAATGACCCAGACGATGACAAAGCCATAGGTAAGTAGTAGAAGCGATCGTGGGGTCCTGTTTACCATGGTATAAGCCGCCTTAGATCAGCGCCTGAAATCACGCCAGGTTCGAATCAAGACCGGGGTGAGCAAGATCAAAACCATAATAACGGTAACAACACTGGTCGCGGATCCCGTTCCCCAAAGTTTGTCCTCTTGGATAACCAGACTTTCATAGATTAAAAAACTAATTGACTTGACGTGCGCCTCAGCACTGAAACCGATGATCGGTTCAAACACCCGAAAAGCATCCATCAAATGGATAAGCGTAACGAAAATAATCAGCGGCATAAGATGCGGCAGTACAACATAGCGCATCCGATCCCATCTCGATCCGCCATCGATCATTGCAGCCTCAATTTGATCAGACGACACCGTCTGCAGGCCGGCGTAAAAAACAATCATGGCAAACGGGGTCGAATTCCAAATTCCGTAAATCAGAATAACCATCCATACCATCGGGGTGCTGGCCTTGAGACTTAAATCAGGATTCCCAACAAGAAACTGTACGGCACTGCCTAAGATGCCATTGCCATCGATCATCCAGAACAACACCAGCGCGCCTATGAGTGGGGTAATGATCATGGGCAGCAGGCTCGCAAAGATGACCGGGCCTCGAATCGATCGGGTTAGGTTGTTAATGGAAAACGCGACTATAAGACCCAACAAAATAACGAATGGCGTCGCCACGAAAGTGTAGGTCAAAGTAAATATCAAAGCGTTATAAAACGGCAAGTTGAAGAAACGTCCAATGAATTGACTCAAGCTCTTGCGCTTCTCCCACTCTTTTCCGATCGCCTCAAAAGCAAATAACTTGTAACCGCCGTACAACTTTAAACCCACAAATTCTCCAATTCCTTTTTGTTCCTTAAGTTTCTCGAAATCGACTGCAACGCTGGTCTCACATTTTTGCGTATTCGTCAAAAAATCTACAGTGCAGGTTTGCACTTCTTTGAGTGGTTTTTGATGCTCACGAAACATCGACTGGTAAGTGATGCCGACCAATGGCAAAGCGATCAGCAGAATCATCGCGATCATAGACGGTGCGATGAACCAGAAAAAAGTCCGATGGGGCATTAGCTATTCAAAGACATGAGCCAAATGTCAGGGTCCAGTAGACGTCGGCCTTACACTCTGCGTGCGCCCTCTGCGAGGGAGCACAGTTTCTCGTAGACAATGTCGGGGTCGACAGTCCCGAAACCCGCAAAAGTTCCAAAGCCACAGTCTGATCCCGCCATCACACGATCTTTTCCAACGATGCCGACAAAGCGTTCAATCCGCTGCCGGATAAGTTCTGGATGTTCGACAAAATTGGTCGTACTGTCGATGACGCCCGGCACCAAAATCTTATCGTCCGGAATCTCACTTTTTCGCGCCTTGAAGACTGTCCACTCGTGGGCGTGACGGGGGTTCGAGGATTCGAAAAGAAGATACCGGGAGCGTGTTTTCATCAGCACTGGAAACACTTTATCCATATCAATATCACAGACATGCGGCCCCTCGTAATTGCCCCAGCAGATATGAACCCGGATCCGGTCCTCTGGGATTCCGTCAAGCGCCGCATTGAGGGCCTCAACATGCATCGAAGCTGTCCGCACAAATTCCTCATCGCTCTTATCAGTGAAGATCATATGGCGAGCAAGCGCCAGGTCCGGGCAATCAATCTGGAGCAATAAACCTGCATCTGTAATCGCCTGGTACTCGTAACGAAACGCATCGGAAAGCGCTGCAAGATAAGTTTCGTAGTTTGAGTAATAACGATTCGGCAAGAACAACGCGACGACACCAGGACTCGCTGCATTCATAAATCCCACCGGAGTCTGGTGTTTATCGATGGCAGCCTGAAAATGGCGGATATCGGCCTCGAGATCGGCGTAGTCACGCAGTCGAACTTCGTCGATACAACAGGGGCGAGATATTTTCGGAGTACCGCCCGATCGGGCGATCCGCTCCAGGTATGCGGGAAACTGCTTGAGGTCCGCCGGCGCATTGCGAGGGCTGTCGCCACCAAAGCCGGTATATCGATCTTTAACATAGGTTGCGTAACCGATCTTTGAGGTCTCACCGTCCGAAACAACATCGATCCCGGATGCGACCTGGCGCTCGACAGTGGCTTCGACTTCTTCGGCCATGGTGGATTCGAAAACTGCTCGATCAAACGACTCGCCACGCTCCCGGGCAAAGATCAAATCGACAGCCCGCTGACTCCGTGGCAATGAACCCACATGTGTGGTGAGAATCAACTCACTCATCCTGCACCTCCATCCAGACGGCGCGTCTCGCCTGCCGGGTCATTCGTCGCAACCACGATAAAAAGCTCGGAAACTCCTCCGGGCAACGGCTTTACATCAATCTCCTCTTCCCCAGCATGGATGAGTGCGACGTCACCAGGCCCAAGAGTCTCACCGCCGCTCAGTACCACTGACCCTGTATTTGAGATCAACACGGTATCCAGGTTTGAAACGCGCCAGGGAATCTCCTCTACGTTACTCCATTGCACCCGTCGAACCTCGAATCCTGGACGCTCCCGGATTACAGCCTTCGAATTTCTTCCAATCAGTTCAGTCTCTCGATAAGCCCACTCGTCCGGTCGCGTCACCACAAACTTTGATGCGTCGGTGATCGTATTTCGACTGTGGAAGCCTAGGCCAGTCTTACTGACTGGAGTAACTGGAGGTATTCCTGCCGGAATCTCTTCGCCCTCTCGAGTATTTACGAGCTGCCCAGATTCGAGCAAAGTCAGACCATGGTTGCGCGCTTCTTCCAAAACCTCGGGTGCCCATACCACACCACCGCCCGAGTCGTCTCCGCCAAGAACCGAAAAAATAAAACCATACCCCGTTTCGCTGGTGGCACTAATGGGCGTTACATTTTCGAATCCACGAAACATGTGGGTCGGAAGGCTGATGAGATCCCCGGGATTGAGGACGACTTCACCATCGTCACCTTCTAGACCCCAAAACATGCGCCAAGAGCCAGTATGGATAATGAAGACTTCTGCCGTTCGGTGACTGTGAAGCGAATTGGTACAACCTGCCGGCTGGCCTGCGCCGCCGATATTAAAACCGGGTGTCTCCTCGATGTGGACATACTGCTTGGGATTTTCAGAGACCCCGCCACCGACGATGGTATAGTTCTCTTTGCCTTCTGTCCCCGGGTTGTGAGTATCGATGAAAGCGGTTCGACACGGAACAAGCTCGGCGAATCTCACCTGTTGAATTTTTCGTGTCATCAGGTTAACTCGGTTCTTTGGATTCTTTTTTTCAAATCGATCCACCTGATTCTTCTGTATCCCATGGAAAAAGAGAGGGAGGGGTTAACCCCTCCCTCTTAACTTCACCTACAGCAGAACCGTTGCCTCAGAGATACCCTGCTTCTTTCGCAGCAGCGTTATACGCGTCGGTGATGTCCGTCAGCGTCTGCGATGCCGATTCTTTTCCCTGCAGGAAGTCTGGAATGTTGGAACCCAATGCCGTATGGAGCATACCCATGTACGGCACCATCGGATAAGATTTTGCGCCTGCCGAAGCGGTCGCAAATACGCCCGCCGCTGCCGGCTGTATTTCATACGCAGAATCGAGCCAAACGGTTAAATCGTTGTTCCCTTGAACCATCTCTGCGTCGGTTCCTTCCATCATTACCCGAAACGCAGTCTCAGCCTCTTCGTCGGTCTGGTTGGTCGCGATCGTCCAGCCATCCCACCACAGCGTGCTTGACGGTATGTTGCCGCCACCGATGGTTGCCGCAGAGGCAAACGCTATGTTGCCGGTCACAGCATCGGCTTGATTCGCGGGGTCAAGAACATATGCGGCTCTGGATCCCCAAAGATTGGCTATAGCAGCCTCGCCTTGGGCCATCTGCGGTGCGCAGAGTGCCGAATCGAATGTCAAGTAATCGGGGTGCATATAGCTCGCCAACTGCTTCATCATATTAAGAGTTGCCACACCATGGTCGTTATTCACTGATAAGACCGCCGTGCCTGGTTCGAAGAAGTCACCACCGGTCCCCAGAAAGAGATTCACGAACTCTTCAGCCAGGTTCCAGCCCGCTTTATACGTACCAGTTATTGGGTACTGCATGAGTCCAGCTGAACGAATCGCCTCCGCCGCTGTGATGATCTCTTCGTATGTCTTTGGAGGGGCTACGCCAGCGGCCTCAAGGATATCGGTGCGATAAAAAAGATGCTGAGCATTTGCCATGAAGGCGATCCCCATGATGTTCCCGTCGATGGTGGCCAATTGCGAAGGAGCAAGTTGGGATCCGTACTTGGTCACGAGGTCATTCAGTGGGCGAATTAAACCAGCAGAGTTAAGCGTGACAATTGAGCTGCTCGCAACAACGACCACATTGAAGTTTGCCGGATTGGCTGTCAATGCCTCCACCTGGATATCCTGATGCTCTGTGGTCGCATTTGCGGTAACGGTCAAGCTGCTGGAATTGCACTCCAGGGCCGCCGCGTTCACCGCATTAATGGCCGGAAAATCGTTCGATAGGATCTTGACCGATCCCGATCCCGTGAATGCACAGTCTGCCTGCGCAAACGACGTAGCAAATAATGCCACCACCGCAAAAACAAATGTTTTAAGTTTCACAGTCCTCTCCTCCTCCTTTGAGTTTCAGAGTCTAAGTTGATCTCCAGCTCCTTTGCCTCGGGGCAGAGATTGCTTCGAACTGACAACGCCAGTTCGAATTCGGTAACGCCGCTCATGACTGATCGGCGGGTATTCGTTTTCCATCTTCGGCGTCAAAAAGATGGCAGTATTGGGGAAGAATTTTGAATCCGATCGGGTCTCCGATCTCGGCGCGAAAGTCTTTCCCGGCTTTGCCGCTCACGAGCGCATCGCCACTGCGCACGTTGATCTGCGTTGCATCACCGAGCAGTTCCATGCTGTATACCGGTGCTGACAACTCAGCAGCGTTCTTTACAACTTCTACGTCCTCGGCCCGGAAACCCATAACTGCTTTTCCTTCCGGCCCCTTGATTCCTTCAATCGCGATTTGCTCACCGCGAAATGTACCGCGCTCGATTTCACCAGCCACCAAGTTCATTGAAGGGGAACCAATAAATCCCGCAACAAACGTATTCGCTGGTTGATCGTAGATCTCAGTCGGTGTACCCAACTGCTGGATTTCCCCTTCTGACATCACCACCACGCGATCTGCCAGAGTCATGGCTTCGATCTGATCGTGGGTTACATAGATGGTCGTAACCTCGAGTTCATGCTGCAAGTTTTTGATCTGCGCGCGGGTTGAGACTCGCAACTTGGCATCCAAATTGGATAACGGTTCATCCATCAGAAAAACAGTTGGCTTTCGAACAATCGATCTTGCCAGTGCCACTCTTTGGCGCTGCCCGCCCGAAAGCTCTTTTGGCAATCGATCGAGTAGATCGCCGAGCTCGACCATGCGAGCGGCACCGTTAATCATTTCGTCATGTTTCTCCTTTGGCACCTTTCGTACTTTCAGGGGGAAACGGATGTTCTCGCGCACAGTCATGGTGGGATACAGCCCGTAGTTCTGAAACACCATCGCAACATCGCGATCCTTTGGCTCCAGATCATTGATGCGCCGACCACCCATATGAATGTCACCTGCAGTCGGTTCCTCGAGTCCTGCTACCAAACGCATGGTGGTAGTCTTGCCGCAGCCGGAAGGGCCGAGGAGCACAATAAACTCCTTGTCTTCGATATCCAAATTGAAATTCCGGACACCCACCACGTCGCCCCACTGCTTAGTCAAATTTCGAAGTTGAATCTGGGCCATAAATTCACCTGACATCTCGTTTCGCATACGTATGCAACATATCGAACAAAGTGTAGAATAGATTGGTTACGGGTGCAATAGCGCTTCTTCCCCAAACGCCGAATTCACGTAAGCTGTTTGACGCTCAATTGCCGCATTTTTCTACAACATGGAACACTATCAAGAACACAAAGCCCTGATTTTGAATTATTACCGGGAACTCGAAGGCGCCAACCCAAATACCGTCGGAAAAGTCATCCAGGAATACGCCTCTCCCGACATTGACTGGTATGGCGTCCACCCGTTTCACGAACAGCGCGGTAGCGAAGCCATTGCAGAAACCTTCTGGCGCCCTTTTCTTTTGTCTTGGTCTCATGTGCAACGTCGACAGGATATATTTCTTGCAGGCACCAGCGAAATTGATAACACCGACTGGGTGATCAGCATGGGGTACTTCATGGGCCTTCTAGATAGCAACTGGCTTGGCATTCCGGCCAATCGGAAAATGACGTTTCTTCGCTATGCCGATTTCAATTGCATTCGAAATGGCAAATTGGTGCGCAGTGGCTTTTTCTGCGATCTTATTGGAGTTATGCATCAGTTGGGTATTTACCCACTTCCGCCACAAACCGGCGCCTCGTTTATATACCCCGGGCCAAAAACCCATGACGGGCTATTGCTAGACCGGCAGGCTCCCAACGAATCTTCCAAGACCCTTGAGTTGGTTAACCGAATGCGTCAAGACCTTGAAGACCTCAACGTAAGCGGTGATGACTATCCTCCCCCGTCGTTACTCGCCAAAACGTGGTGTGAAGACATGATCTGGTACGGCCCCGCTGGAATTGGAGCCACTTATACCATTCCCCGCTACCAGGAGCAGCATCAATACCCTTTTAGAGCTGGCCTCAAGGATAAAGTTTTCAACGGTCACCTGTGTCGTTTGGCCGAGGGAAACTATGCTGGCTTCTTTGGCTGGCCCAACTTAACCAATACCCCAACTGGCGGATTTCTGGGTCTCCCTGCCAATGACACCCGAGCCGACATGCGAGTTGTGGACATCTACCGCCGCGAAGGTGACAAGTTGGCGGAAAACTGGGTTTTCATTGATCTGCCTTGGTGGTTACAACAACAGGGAATCGATATTCTTGAACGTACGCAGAAAATCATCCATTCATAAGTTAATTTGACGGTCGACGAAATGTCATTAACTCTTCAGAGCTCCGGCGACTAAGCCACTGACGATCTGGCGAACTGCGATTAGCAACTAACGCTTAAATAACATCTGCCTTAGTTTGTACACCACGCAGATAAAGCATCTGAGAAAGCGAGCTTTGCGCGATTCATAACGCAACAGTGTCATTCAGCTCAATCATCCAGGCCTGCGATTACGTGTGTATTCTCTATGACCAGATCCGGCGGAATTCGAGCTGAACCTCGTACCACCAGATCGCCCGGCAATACAAACGATTCCGATATCACTTGATCTGCCTGGATCTGTCGCAGCAATGTCTGTACCGCAATCCGAATCATGGCAGTGAACTGCTGTTCCACGGTAGTCAGGCTGTAGGCTGCCCAAGCCGCTTGAGGAATATTGTCGTATCCAACAACTGATAGGTCGTCGGGTATCTGCATGTCATATACATTGCGCAATGTGTCAATGACTGAAATTGCCATGGCGTCACTGGCAACAAAGATCGCGTCTGGTACTTCTCTACCTGACATGAGTCGCCGGGTTGCGTCGGCAGCCTCTTCGAAATCGTAATTACCCGCTTCCCTTTGCCAGCACTTAACCTTTGCTTCATCGAGCGCTGAAAGAAAACCGCGCTCTCGGTCCTGATTAGTTGAAGCCTCTTCCTGGCCTGCAATGTACGCAATTCTTTCGTGACCACCCCGAAGTAAAAAGCGCCCGATTCGTTGGCCACCACCAAAGTTATCCGAACTGACCGTACTTGCGTGGGTGCCGGGAACAATGCGATTAAAAAGCACCACTGGAATACCGAGGTCCGCACACTCTTCAGCCAACCCCGATGACAGCGTCACTGACGCCATCAAGATCCCCTGCACCTGATACTGCAGAATCTCCTGCAGAATCTGATCGGCATCTTCTGCATCGACCATGAAAAGCAGTACATGAAATCCTTCCCGCTGCAACTGCTTTGATAAACTTTCCAATACATCCAGATACAGTGGATTATCGAGATGAGCGACAACGACACCGATAACCCGAGACTGCTGAGTAACCAGTGTACGAGCAATGGCATTGGGGCGATAGCTGAGCTTTTTCGCTGCTACAAGTACTTTGGACCGAGTCTTGTCCGAAACACTCGCGCCCGGTGTAAAGGTACGGCTGACCGCAGACTGGGATACCTTCGCCAGTTTTGCTACATCACCTGACGTGACATTTTTCTGTGCCATCGATCGAATTCAGCCATCCATCCACCAGTAGTACCGACCCCGATACCTTCCGGAGGACGTTAGATTCGCAGGTTCGTTCATCTTTCTTCTTTACACTAACTTCTGTCACTTTCAATCGAGTGATTCAATTGAGCTGCGGCTAACTTGCACACGTATGCATAATAACTGGGGCCAAAAGGTAATTACAAGAAAATTCATTAATTGCCAACAAATACAAGAACTGTAACTAGCTCTCATACCGCACCATTGATTGCGTGTTTATGGGTGGGTCCCAGTAACGGCACAGGGGATATGGATCGTTCCACTGAAAACTGGGATCGATTTCAGACTCCAATATGGAGTTCCTTTTGATACAAATCAGTGTGACCAGAATGTGACTGAAAGGAGTCCTCTCCAGTCCATCTGAGTCCTATTCAGTCACCTATGCGCGGGATCGGCGTGCGTATGTGGTTGATATATATGTAGCCCCTCAAGGAGGCTACTGCCTTCACACGGCAGGGGTCGCTGGTTCAAATCCAACCGCGCTCACCATTTACTTCTGCTTTTAGGCCATTTTGCTGGCCTCTTTCTGCTCCGAATTTATCGTGTGCTGAAAATGTGCTGAAAATTTGATGCTAGCCACCGCATCATGCAGGTAATCTGGCGCTAAATGAGCATACAGTTGGGAGAAAGGGCTGATTCATATCTATTCACTAAATCTTAGGTTGGATAAATCGTAGAATTGTTTTTTATGGAGAAGCATTTTCATACCGATTTGGTTACAAAGTTGACTAATGAAATGAATTACATTGGGCACGCATCTCACCGGCCAGTCTCGACTAGGTGGCCTACCCAATTTTCCCAAGTAGGAAGTGGTCTTGGGCATGCTCTCCACAATGCAACGCTCAAGCAACCAACCGCAACCACAGCAAGGAGTGACCTATGACTTCGATCCAAAGCAACCGAACTAATCGCCCCGCAAAGCTTGGACTCATGATACCCCATACGGAGAAGAAGGCTACCGGTATGCGCCGCTGGGCAGAGATCCGTGAAGTGGCGGAAATCGCCGAAGATATCGGATTTGATTCACTGTGGGTCGTCGATCATCTTCTTTTTAATCTTCAAGATAACGACCCACCAAAAGGCGTTTGGGAATGCTGGTCGCTGCTGTCTGCCCTAGCTGCCTCCACAAAGACGGTTGAACTTGGTACGCTCGTGCTAGGTATGGGTTACAGAAATCCAGCTTTGCTAGCGAAGATGGCAGACACTGTCGATGAAATCAGTGGAGGACGGTTGATTCTGGGCGTAGGTGCGGGCTACCACAAGTTTGAATACGACGCTTTCGGCTATCCGTTTGACTATAAATACAGCCGCTTCGCTGAAGGCATCGAGATTCTACACGGGCTACTAAAGAACGGACACATAGACTTCCAAGGGAAGTTCTATAGCGCCCGCGAGTGCGAGCTGAAGCCACGTGGCCCAAGATCAGAAGGTCCACCAATCCTGATCGGTAGCAAGGGACACAAGATGCTAAGACTCGTAGGTCGTTATGCCGATATGTGGAATGGTTTCTGGGATGACCTCGGCAACAGTCCACAGGGACTGATCGCAGCGCGTCCACTGGTCGATGAGGCGTGCGAAGAAGTGGGGAGGGATCCGGCAACGCTGGCTCGTACTGTTGGTGTGTTGATCGCGGAAGATGGTGCCGATCCTTGGTGGGATATAGCACCGATCGACAACATTCCAGCCACGATGGGCGCGCCTGTACTAAAACCATTGAACGGCACACCAGCCGATATCGCGAGCGTCCTTCGAATGTACGTTGACGAAGGAGTATCTACTATTCAGATTCACTTGGACGGGGTTACGCCCAAAACCATCGAAAAACTGGTACCAGTGCTCGAGGCATTCGATGCGAATTGAATCGCTCATATCGTATGCACACACCACGGAGAATGAGTAGCCGTTGCGCGCCTGGGTGCTTCTACCACAGACCCCTTGCCTAACACGTCGAAAACACAACCCGCCTGGCAGGTCTGTCACATCTGGTAGCCGAACCAGTCATCCGTAATATCAGGGTGGTCTTGAGCCGTGCTTGCATTTTGCTGCTCCTACCGACAGATTCTAGAGCCCCATGTGTATTAGGCGGATAGGCTTTAGAGGGTTCAACAAGCCCCAACTCAAGAATCAAGAAATGCGAGAGATGCCTTGAGTTCCTTTTCCGCCTCTGCACTTAGCGGACGTAATGGCCGTCGTACGCCACCTCCATCAAACCCACGAATCCGACACGCGGATTTCACTGCCGGGTTGTAATCCCCATGCCAGATAAAAAGCAATGACGGTATCATGCGCTCCCAGAGTTCCAGCGCAGCCGTATAATCCCCCGCAGCCACAAATTCATAGAGTCGAACCGCTTCGCGAGGCATATAGTTTGCACCGCCCCAAATCGCACCAACTGCCCCAGCCATGAGGGCAAACACCGTGGTGGTATCGCATCCATTTAGGACCTGGCCACCGGTCTGAAGGAATGCCTGGTGGACGGACAAGTCACCCGCACTGTCTTTGATGTAATTAAAATGTTCCAGTGTGTTCAGTCGTTTATACAGCGGTACAGAAACAGACAGTCCCGTTGTCTGGGGAATATTGTATCCAACAATATCAATTCTAATTTCACTATCAATATCGGCATAAAATCGAAAAAGTCCTTCATCGTCGGCTGGGCCTTCAAGGTAAGGTGGTAAGATCATCAGTGCATCAGCACCAGCGCCCTCTGAATGTTTCGATCTACGAATAACTTCATTAACATTCAAAGCGGACGTCTGGCAGATGCTGTTACACCGCCCGTCAATGCGACGAATGCCAGTTTCATAAAGTTTATTACACTCGTCTTCTGTCAGATAGGGATGCTGACCAGTTCCTGCGCCAAGAACCAGACCATGAACGCCTGCATCGATATAAATATCGATTAGTTCTTCCCAACGCCCGTAATCGACAGCGCCCATATCATCAAAGGGCGTCTGCATCGCTAAATTAATACCTTTTAGTTCAGCCATATTCTTTCCCTCTCCTAACCCTGTTCCATTATAGATCCAGAGGTAACTTTCATACGCCACCCTCTTTAGTATTGATCCGCTCATTAGTGACCACAATATATTTCACCAGGTTCTTCACGTTTCAGTTCTTCCATGGGGTCGTCCACCTGGCCCAAGGCGTACACCGGGACGCAGATTGTGGTAGGTGATATTGTCAAGGCGACACGGGTGCGCACCGGGAGCTTCGGCCACTAGGACCCTGCCCGCAATGGGTTCAAAGTCGGCCCGGAAGTGAACACTGCTTTTGACCACGACGATGCGCTGCTCCGCTGGATCAATGCCTATATGCTTAAAGATCGCCTGATCTAGACACTGGCACCGCACGGAGCCGATGACGATACGGACATCGGCAGGTGTATCCAGTACGCGTAGCACCGCCATGGGGCCCAAGCTAGCGGTAAAACCATTGAACATTGCACCGGTAAAAGGAAATTCGCCATTACTGAGAGCCTCGACGCAGAAGCGGCCCTCAAAGGAATAGTGATCATCGTGACCGGACTTACCACCTAAGGAAGCCATGAACTCTGCACCCATACCCATTTTATGAGATTTAGCCGCCACTTCGGCGTCATCCAGCAATGCTAAAACGGCACCCTGAGCGTTCCCCCGCACCAGCGCACTCAAGAGACCCGTGGTGTCCGAGGACGCGCCTGCACCCGAATTGTCCTGGGCATCAGCAATAACCACGGGTTTGGGTCCTGTATAGGCCATGGCATCTGCAACCGCAGATTCTGGTGATTGAAGGCCATCATTAAAGATGGCTTCGGCGTCTATAAAAGACTGAAGCAACGTGTCAGCTACACTATCAGCTTCTTCCTGTGACCCAGCATAGGCAACCACGGAGGGCCCGGAATGAAAGATATCAGCCGGGGGAAAGCCCATCGCGATATCAGCCGTACAAAAGCTCTCACCAACCAGTTGATCCAAGCTCGCGTAGAGCGATCGGCATGGTTCTGATCCCGTATGCTGGGCGGTCAATGGGACCAGAAACGGCGCCTGCCGAAAGGCCTTGAACAATGGCTCTGCTGTCAATAATCGCTCTAGGGACGTGAAAGCTTTTGCACCGGTTTCCACCAAATCAATATGCGGATAGGTGCGAAAAATGTTGATTGAGGACGCATGTTCCATAATCTCAGGCGTCACGTTCGCGTGGAAATCAAAACTCACAGCTATAGGTAGATCGGGACCCGTCAGATCACGTATGCGACGAAGAAGTTCGCCCTCACCATCTTCGTGCTTCTGCGTGACCATAGCCCCGTGCAGTTCCATATAGATGCCATCCAGATCACCAGCGCACCCGATATCGTTCACAATCATGTCGGCAATCCGCTCAAATGCATCGGTCGTAACATAGGACGACGGTTCTGCCGCACACCAGAGCACTGGAATAATCTCGTAACCACCCGATGCCGTCGCCGCATCCACAAAACCAGTGAGAGAAGCATGAACTCCCGATAAAGCGCGTATGATCTCGTCGCCACGAATCAGTCCGGGCCAAGCATCCGCCTTTTCAAATTCCTCGTAAGTGGCAAGAGTCGATGCGAATGTATTTGTTTCGTGTTGAAAACCGGCAACAGCAATACGTGTCATAGACCAGTGGCTCCGAATTTACTTAACTTATTGTTTGTTTTTGACCGCATGTTCGCTCGCAGACCCCTCACGTAGAAGCGCGCCAACCCGCGTCTTGAGCAGATTGTCCAGCCAGTCCGGATCCATTTCTGGTACCGAAGCCAACAGTAGTTCCGTGTACTCATGATGCGGCGGGGCCAGCACCTCATCGCGGGTGCCATACTCCACCACCCGACCCTGTAGCATCACCACAATTTCATCGGATATTGCCTTCACCGTGGCGAGATCATGGGTAATAAATAAATAGGACATGCTAAGTTCATTTTGCAGGCGTTGAAGCAACTTCAAAATATCCTCAGCAACTAGTTGATCCAGCGCCGAGGTCACCTCATCACAAATAATCAGATTGGGTTCCGCAGCCAACGCCTTGGCGATACATACACGTTGCTTTTCACCACCTGACAGTTCTGACGGAAAGCGATTTACATAACGCTCTGGAAGTTCGATCTGCTCCATCAATTGGGAGATCCGTTGGCGCTTCTCTTCTCCCCGCATGCCAAAATAGAATTCCAGTGGCCGCCCCAATACCTGCTTTATCTTCTGGCGTGGGTTCAACGCCACGTCGGGCATCTGGATGATCATTTGCACACGACGCAACATCTCCCTGTCACGATCGCTGAACTTTGCCGGCAATTCCTGGCCATCGAACTCGATGGTACCCGTAATCGGCGGCAGCAAGCCTGTTATAACCCGTGCCAGAGTACTTTTGCCGCTGCCTGATTCGCCGACTACTGCGATCGTCTTACCGCGGGTTACAGTCACGTTGACGTCCTGCAAAACCGGAACTCGGTTAGCATAAGCCGCCGTCACATTATTGACCTTGAGCAATGGCTTGCCCTCTTCAGCATGTTTGATTTTTTCCGTCTGGCCCTTGCGCACTGACAACAGTGCACGGGTGTAGTCCTGCTTGGGGTTGGCCACCATCTCCCGCGTGCCGCCTTCTTCTACCAACTGGCCATGTCGTAGTACCATAATGCGGTCTGCAACCTGTGAAACCACAGCCAAATCATGGGTGATGTAAATTGCAGCTGAATTAAGCTCTCTAATGGCATCCTTGATGGTCGCCAACACTTCAATCTGGGTCGTCACGTCGAGCGCTGTCGTTGGTTCATCGAAAATGATCAGATCCGGCTTGCAGGCCATCGCCATAGCAACCATGGCGCGTTGGAGTTGGCCACCAGAGACCTGGTGCGGATAGCGGTCACCGATGTTATCCGGATCGGGCAAGTCGAACCGACTGTACAGATCACGTGCGCCTTTTTCCGCCTCGGCCCGTGACATGATACCGTGCTTAACTGGTGCTTCGGCGTACTGATCAATTATGTGGTGGGCGGGATTGAATGAGGCCGCTGCACTTTGTGCCACATAGGAAATGCGTACGCCGCGGATGGAACGCATTTGGTCATCCGTCGCGGTAGTGAGTTCCAAATCGTCGAACTTGATACTACCACTGACGATGCGGCAACCGTCCCGACAGTAAGCCATACTGGCAATGCCGATAGTGGATTTCCCAGCCCCAGACTCGCCGATCAGCCCCAGAACCTCGCCACGATCTACGTGAACATCAACGCCCAGCACAATATCGCCCCACTGCTCTTCCTGAAAGCCTTCGATGACCAAATTGTTCATGGTCAGTAAGCGCGACATCAAATAATTCCTATGGGACTTAATCGTTAATATTCTTCGCGAAGACCGGCTGCCTTACGCAAGAACCAGTCCACTACCAGATTGATACCAATGGTCAGGAATGCAATGGCCGCGGCAGGAATTAGAGGGTTGTAAACACCGAAGCTGATAGCTACTGAATTCTCCTGCACCATGCTGCCCCAGTCAGCCGTTGGCGGTTGCAGGCCTAACCCCAAAAAACTTAGTGCACTAATAAATAAAAACACAAAGCAAAATCGCAGACCAAATTCAGCCACCAGCGGGGGCAGCGTATTGGGTAAGATTTCACGCCACATGACCCACATTATTCCTTCACCTCGCAAGCGTGCCCCCTCCACGTACTCCATCACCGTGATATCCATGGCGACAGCCCGCGACAGACGAAAGACCCGCGTGGTATCAAGTAGCGCAATGACTACGATCAGCACCGGTATCGAGGTGCCGGCCACCGACAGAACGATCAAGGCAAAGATGAGGGTCGGGAAAGCCATCAGGATATCGACCACACGGCTAACGACCTGATCAACCCACCCGCGCATAGTAGCCGCCAGAAAACCGAATGCCATACCTACGATGAATGATAGCCCCGTGATGATCAAAGCAAGACTGATGGTATTGCGGGCACCGTACAAAAGCCGGGTAAGCAGATCCCGGCCAATATGATCAGTGCCAAGCCAGGACTTGCCACCCATGCGGTTATCATTCAACTGCGCCCAACACGGGCCATCACTCTTAACCACTTCTGCGGAACAATCCGTGGCCCAGATACCGGGTTCCCACACCTTGCCGACTATCTCGGTTTCCGTAAACGGTGTGAGCACCGGTGCAAAGGACAGGGCAAACAGATTGATAGCTATAATGAGGAACCCCATTTGGGCGCTCCACGGGGCTTTCAAGAATACCTTTGCGACGTTAGTGATTGTTATGGCCTCATCACGTAGGATGCCGCAGACGCGGATTGGCAAGAATAGAAAGAATGTCTGCGGTTAAATTCAGTATCACATAAGTGCTGGCAAAAATTAGTCCGCACGCTTGCACCACTGGCAGGTCGCGCTTGGATACAGAATCAACCAAAAGTTGCCCTAAACCTGGATAAACGAACACCACCTCGACAACCACCACGCCTACAACCAGATACGCCAGGTTAATGACGATTACATTGATAATCGGGGCCAGTGCGTTAGGCAGTGCGTGATACATGATTACCCAAGAACGTTTCATTCCCTTGAGTTGTGCAGTCTCGATATACGGTCTGGTCAACACATTAATGATAGCCGCCCGTGTCAGGCGCATCATATGTGCAACCACCACCAGGACCAAGGTCATGACAGGCAGGGCCACGGCATAAAGTCGGTCCCATAATCTAAAGTCTGGCGAAACATAAGCCATGCTTGGAAAGACATTGAACTCTACTGACAAGAAAACAATAAGAATATAAGCGACAAGAAACTCAGGTACCGAAATTGTCGTGAGGGTGGTCATGGTAATTATCTTGTCGAACAGAGATTCTCGATACAGAGCCGCCAACATACCCAGAAAGATTGAAATCGGGACGGCGATAATGGCAGCGCACGATGCCAGAAACAGCGTATTGGACAGGCGCGTAGCAATAAGGTCGGCAACCTCCCGATTATTGACCAATGATGTCCCTAAATCCCATTGCAGAATATCGCCTAACCAAACGAAATAGCGTACATGCAATGGTCGGTCCAGATTCAATTCAAGTCGAATTGCAGCGAGGGCTTCCGTCGTTGCATGCTGCCCTAGAATCGCCTGAGCCAAGTCGCCGGGCAACATTTCCACACCGAGTGTAATAAGCACGGAAATGATAAATAGCGTCAGTAGGCCAAAGGCCAGGCGCTTGAGAATGAGTATTCTTAAACTATCTTTCATCAAACACAGGCCACTCACATACCAGATTGGTTGAAATTTCTACCGTTCATCTAAAAGACGCGTCTAATATTTGGAAAAAGAACCTCCATGCCAAGCCCAAAACATGTCTTGATTAAAATATCAGTTCGGCATCACTCATCCTGTCAGGAAACTAGAGTGCGCGGATAAGCGATGCGAAAATATTGACGGCAATAAGGCAAATCACCTGCGCTCATGCACAGGTGATTTGCCGTTTCTTTTTTGACGTTACTACGCGTTGTCGTCGACCCAGACTTCCTCGTACAGTAAGCCGGCGCTCAGACCGAAGGCAGGACTGCCTTGGTAGCCCTGAATTCGCTTATGGGTACCTTCCACGAAATTCATGTACATGGCATTGAACACGCCACCATCGTCGTGCAACAAAGTTTCCGCCTCGCAATAAATTTCGTAGCGCAATTTGGGATCAGTAGTCTTGCGTCCCTGCACTAGCAGTTTGTCAAAACGCTCGTTCTTCCATTGGGTCTCGTTCCACTCCGCCTCCGAGTGGCAGGTCATGGTAAGAATGAGGTCCGCGGTGGGGCGTGAGTTCCAGTTAGAGGCACAGATGGGCACCTTCATCCAGACGTTATCCCAGTAGCCGTCCTTAGCCGCACGAGTAACCTTGATATTGATACCGGCCGCCTTTGCGCCTTCCTGGAGCATGATAGTAGCGTCATCCGCAAAGTCACCCGCAGTAGTAGAGGTGTACACCTCTACGCCGGACAGACCTGTCTTCTTCCAGTAGAAGCTCGCCTTGTCGGGATCGTAGTCGTGTTGCGGGATTTCCCTGCAATACATGGATATTCCAGGATTGACTGAAAAGTCATTGCCGATGGTGCCGTGACCTTGCAACAGCGAGTCGACCATGGCTTGGCGATCAACGCAGTGCTTAAGCGCGAGTCTCACATTGACATCATTGGTCGGTTCCCGATCACACATCATAGCCCACAGCTGTTGTGCGCCGGAGGACATAGAATGCACATTGACGTTGGGATCCTTGTCGAGCATTGCGGCAATGCGCGCGTCTACCGCACAGATGTCCACAGCACCAGTGCGTAGGCCGTTCGACCGTGCTGTGGCGTCTGTGATGCCCTGGCTGATGTAAGTGTCTACCCAAGCGCAGTCCGATTTCCAGTAGTTCTCATTGCGAACCACAACCGAGCGAAGCCCGGGCTCGAACTCGACCAACTTGTAAGGTCCCGTACCGACAACCGGGTCGCCGTCCTTCCAACCTTCGGTAACGACCGACGTGTGGTAGTCGTGACCGAGCTGGACGGGAAAGTCCGCGTTACCGCTGTTTAGGGATATCTTGACCACGTTGTCACCGTCCGCACTCATATTCACGATAGATGAAAGTAGCGACTTTGAGGGGGATTTTGAACCTTCTTTGATGTGCTCGTTAAGTGAGTAGATGACGTCCTTCGCGGTGAGCGTCTTACCGTTATGGAATTCCACGCCCTTACGCAATTTGAAGGCCCATTCGGTAGCTTCGTTTGTGCCCTCCCACTCCTCTGCCAAGTTCGGCACCGCGTCCAGGTTCCGGTCCAGATTTGTGAGCCGGTTATAAACCTGGTGGGACCGGTTGGCATCTGTTCCAGTTAGCATTTTGGTCGGGTCGAAAGTCTCCGTCTGGGCGGTTTCCTCAGTGGCGACCACGACCTCTCCACCACGCTTTGGTGCGGATGCGTAGGCGGACCGACTGAGCAAGGTCGAAGCTGCGCCAGTAGTCATGCCCAATGCAACAGCCCTACCGAGGAACTGTCGCCGACTCATGCGCCCTGATTCCATAGCTTTTAACAAAATGTCGATATCCTTCATAACGTTTCTCCTTGTTGAATGTCATTATTGGGTTTGGGTGCTTGTTGGTCAGAACTTCTTGTTTTGGACGGCGCTACCGCCAGAACGGCGCTCCGTATTTCGTCACGAGTCTGGAGTACAGACACCAGGCTTTCCTGTGCAGTATCCACATGCATGCGAATTAGTTCTACAGCACCCTCCACATCTTTTTTCCTAATTAAGTGAAGTAGGCTCTGATGTTGTAGGTGAGCAATAGCAAGTGAATCCTGACTGGAGATTTCTACCGAAATAAAACACATCACCTTGTGCAGTACGTTCTGCATAGCCTTATGTAGTGATGCATTACCACTTGCTCGGGAGATCAACTCATGAATTTGAATATCAAGTCCAACCGCCTTGGCGTGTCTACTTAAGCCAGGAGGCAACTTATTCAACTCACTCAGAATACGGTCGAATTCCTCCAAATGTGAAGATTGAGCATTTTGTGCAGCTAGTTTGACGGAATGAATTTCGAGCATCTTTCTATACTCATACAAGTCCTTCACCTCATCCACAGAAAACTGGCTGACGTAATAACCACGTCGGGGGCGTTTTTCGACCAGACCGGTCATGGCCAAACGGCCGAGCGCTTCGCGAATAGGCGTTCGACTAACTTCCAGCAACTCCGCTAAATCTCGGTCAACGAGCTTCTGACCAGCAGGTAAGGCGTTTGAGACAATCAAGTCGCGCAGGCTTGAATATACGACGTCGATTAAAAGATTAGTTGGTTTGGTTGTCATGTTCCTACTAATTGGTTTAGCATTAGATTTGGTATTCCATACTGCATTCCATACCTATTTTTGTCAATGAACATTGAATCTATCCCCTCCAGTGCAGTACTGGCCGCAGAGCGAATCCGTAGCCATATTCGTGAAACACCATTGGAACATTCGCCCTACTTCAGCACGCTAACCGGCGCCAACGTATGGCTCAAACTTGAGAACTTGCAGACCACCGGATCGTTCAAACTTCGTGGTGCGTGTAATAAGCTGCTATCACTATCTCCAGACGAAGTTTCCGCTGGCTGCGTCGCCGCATCAAGCGGTAACCACGGTGCAGCCGTCGCTTATACGATGAGCAAGCTTGGTATTAAAGGTGTCATCTTTGTGCCTGAGTGGGCGTCGTCTGCAAAAGTAGACGCAATACGTCGAGCTGGGGTCGAGGTACAGCACTTTGGTACTGATGGACTAGATACGGAAGAGCATGCACGCCAATACGCGAAAGACAACGCAATGACGTACGTGTCTCCCTACAACGATGCCGATGTTATTGTGGGCCAAGCGAGTTGTGGTGTCGAAATTGCGAAACAGATCGATAGTGTCGACGCTTTGTTTGTTGCTGTTGGTGGCGGTGGTCTCATTGCTGGGGTCGCTGGTTTCCTCAGATCGGTGAATCCGCGTATGCGAGTGATTGGTTGTCAACCGACGGCGGCGCCGATCATGGCTGCGTCAATCAAGGCAGGGCGATTGCTTGATATGCCCAGCGAATCTACGCTGTCTGACGGTACCGCTGGTGCGATTGAGGCAGGGGCAATCACGTTTGACCTTTGCCAGAAATTCGTAGACGACTATGCCGTAGTTCCTGAAGAGGAAATCGCCTTGGCAATGCGCGAATTCATCGATGGACACCATATGTTGTTAGAAGGCGCGGCTGGTGTCGCCCTAGCAGGCCTGAAACAGTTCAGCGAACACTGCCAGGGACAAAATGTCGTCGTGATCATCTGCGGTGCAAATATAAATCGCGACACTCTTCGCAAAATTATCTAGTAAGCTAGCCACCACATCGAGTTCAGAACTTTGTCCGATTTTCACTTTGACGTTGAGGGCCTTGCCCAAGGCTAAAGTTCCGCATACACCCCTTTTAGAAGGCTTCAGGAATCGATATAGATACTTTGTTGCTATTTGGAATACTTATAGTGCCGATGTATCAATGTAGGTTGCTCAAGAAATTTTCGTAAATCCTCTAACTTCAAGATTTGTACCGTCCAAAATATTTTGGAATGCTCTGAACTACCCGCCGCTGTGTGTGGTGGATATTCGAATTCGTTCGTTTATGCAAAGGGGGTGGGTACCCCCAAGTTGGTGTGCTGAAAATGTGCTGAAACTGGGTCCACTCTAGTCCTCTCCAGTCCCTTCAGGTCCGTTTGCGTGGAGTCGGAGCCTGTTATTTAAGGGATTTTAGGACTGTTAGTTGGAAGGCCTCTGCCTTCACACGGCAGGGGTCGCTGGTTCAAATCCAGTTGCGCCCACCATTTAC
>Ga0187833_10001181_pt1 | contig 30294 bp, 39 predicted proteins | sample ETNtaG_37_FD_167968 | JGI IMG/M metagenome (GOLD analysis project Ga0187833, IMG submission 167968) | Marine microbial and viral communities from oxygen minimum zone, Eastern Pacific Ocean - ETNP2014_SV_400_PacBio MetaG (Illumina Assembly) | ecosystem: Environmental > Aquatic > Marine > Hypoxic...
GGCGAAGGCAGCTTATGGGATACGAGAGACGAAACAGGCGATTGAGAGTGGAGCGGTTGAGCATTTATTGTTGACGGATAGATATATAAAGGAGCTTCACGAGAATGAGAAGTACGCTGATTTCGAAAAATTATTGAAGATTGTGGAACAGGCAAAAGGTAATGTACACATCATCTCGGTGGATCATGACGGCGGTAAAAAGCTGCAGGGTCTTGGTGGGGTTGGTGCTTTGTTGCGATTTCAGCTTGAGTATTAGATGCCAAAAAAGAGGATTATTTCGTTAGCGCGTGAGCACAGAGTATTTGCTCCTTCTTCCAAATTTAGCAAGGCGGCTCGGATTGGTAGTATGAAAGAGTACAAGAAATTGTACAAGCATTCTATTGAGCATCGAGATGCATTTTGGAGGGAGCAGGCTGCACTTATTGATTGGTACAAACCGTTTTCTAGTGTTTTTAGATATACAAAAAAGCCGTTCTTTGAATGGTATTCTGGTGGAAAACTTAATGTTTCTTACAATTGTTTGGATCGACATATTGAGGATCGTGGCGATAAGGATGCTTTGATTTGGCAAGGTGAAGGCGATAAAGAGGTTAGGAGATTTACGTATAAACAGCTGCTCGCAGAGGTGTGTCGTTTTGCTTCTGTGTTGAAGAATTTAGGTGTTCGTCGTGGTGATAGGATTGTTATCTACATGCCGATGATTCCGGAATTGGCGTTTGCGGTTTTGGCATGCGCTCGAATAGGTGCGATTCATTCTGTGGTGTTTGGTGGTTTTAGTCCGGTTTCTTTAGAGAAGCGTGTCAAGGATTGTGGGGCGAAGGTCGTGATTACTGCTGACGGAGGATTTAGGAGAGGTAAGAAAATACATCTGAAGAAGAATGCGGATGAGGCGTTGAAGAAGCGTAAACATGTTCGGAAGGTGTTGGTTGTTCGAAGGACTAAGCAGAAAGTGACGATGAAGCGTGGTCGTGATGTATGGTTGCACGAGCAGCTGAAGAAAAAGAATATTGCTGATTATATTGAGCCTGCAGTTATGGATGCAGAAGATCCTCTCTTTATTTTGTATACTTCTGGTACTACGGGGACACCGAAGGGGATGGTGCATACGACTGCCGGTTACTTGGTGTATGCTACGTTGACCACTCGAAATGTGTTTGATTTGCGAGAGGATGACATTTACTGGTGTACTGCAGATATCGGATGGATTACCGGTCACTCGTATATTGTGTATGGATTATTATCAAATGGTGCGACTTCGTTGATGTTCGAAGGTACTCCCGATTATCCGCATCCGGATCGATTCTGGGAGATTGTTGAAAAGTTTAAGGTTTCGATTTTCTATACTGCTCCTACGGCGATTCGTGCTATTGAGCGATCAGGTACAAAATGGGTTACTAAACATGATTTGTCTTCACTTCGTTTGTTAGGGAGTGTTGGAGAACCTATTAACCCCGAGGCGTGGATGTGGTATTACAAGGTGATTGGTAAACGAAAATGTCCTATTGTTGATACGTGGTGGCAGACGGAGACAGGAGGGATTATGATTACGCCGCTGCCTGGTGCAACAACACTGCGCCCTGGTTCTGCTACGTTTCCATTCCTAGGTATTGAACCTGAAATTTTGACGGATGATGGGAAGAAGGTAAAAGCAAATGAAGGCGGGCATCTGGTTATTAAGAAACCGTGGCCGGGTCTTGCGCGAACGGTGTGGAAGAATCCTAAGCGGTATATCGAGACGTATTTTAGTGAATTTGGAAAGACTCGTTATGTAGCTGGCGATAGTGCTAAGCGCGATAAAAGTGGTTACTTTTGGATTTTAGGCAGGTTGGATGATGTTGTGAATGTGGCTGGGCATCGTCTCGGTACGGCAGAAATCGAATCTGCTTTGGTATCGCATACGGCGGTTGCCGAAGCTGCAATTGTTCCGTTTCCTCACTCCATTAAGGGACAGGCTTTGTATGCTTTTGTTACGTTGGTTAAGGGGATCGCTGGAGATGATTCGTTACGTAAATCGCTCTTGAAGCACGTTCAGAAAGAGATTGGTCCGATTGCAAAGCCGGATAAGATTCAGTTTACGGACGTGTTGCCGAAAACTCGTTCTGGTAAGATTATGCGTCGGATTTTGCGGAAAATAGCTTCGGATGAGAAAGATATTGGAGATACTTCGACGCTTGCAGATGCTTCGGTAGTTGAGTTGTTGGTTAAGAATAGGGTTTAGGTTTTTAGCTATTTAATAGCTTTGTTGAGTTGGGATGATACTAATGTGTATTTTCAGCCTCAACAATCTTTAAATACTATCTCACTTTAATTGTTTTAACTTAAGAGTGTTGACAGATACTACTTCCTGGATTTGACTACTCACTTTGGGTAAAGAATCGTAACCTATATTAAGGAGTAGTGGCTGTTAGCCCCATAGAGAAGTGAATCTACTTCTCTGCAAAAAGGGGGTGAATTTAGATGATTGTAAAAGAAGAATTTTTAAGCAAGTTAAGGCGCTTTTTTAATCTAAATTTGTATGAGGTTAAAATTTGGGCTGCACTTTTGTCGAGAGGGGTTTCTACGGCAGGAGAGCTTTCGGATATTGCAGATGTGCCGAGAAGTAGGAGTTATGATGTTCTGGAAACGTTAGAGAAAAAGGGTTTCGTGGTTATGAAGCTTGGTAAGCCGATTAAGTATTTGGCGGTTCCTCCGAATGAGGTTTTGGAACGTGTTAAGAAGAATGTTAAGGAAGATGCTAAATCGCAGATTGATCGCTTGGAAGATTTGAAATCTACTGATGTGATTAATGAGCTTAACAACTTGCACAGCCAGGGCATAGAACTTGTTGAGCCTAGCGATTTGAGCGGAAGCTTGAAGGGAAGGCACAATTTGTACAATCATCTTGAATTGATGATTCGTAATGCAGAAAGTACGGTTACCTTGATGACGACGACGCAGGGCTTTATCCGGAAAATGGAAGGTTTGAAACCTGCATTTGAGAAAATCAAGAAGCGCGGTGTGAAAATTAGAATTGCTGCACCGATTACGAAGGATTGTGAGGCTGCTGTCAAGGATATGGGCACGGTTGCTGAAATTCGGAACACCGAAAGCAAGGCACGATTCTGTGTTATCGATGGTAAGGAGCTTGTGTTTATGGTTCTGAACGATTCGGATGTCCATCCTACGTACGATGTAGGTATTTGGGTGAACACGCCTTTCTTTGCAAGCGCACTCGAGGACTTATTTGAGATGGCTTGGAAAGCAATGAAACCGGCCCGTTAGGGCATTTTTTCTTTTCTTTTTTCATAATCTTTATAAATCAATGAGGATTTGTCAGTATATGGTTTTAAGAAACACACAGAAGGTGGTAAACGCTAACTGGGGTAGTTTTCTTTTCTTTACGAACATTTTTTATTTTGGTTTTTTTAAATAACTGCATCATTCCTCTCAAAAAAGGATATGATGCGCAAATGGCTTAGTTAACGATGGTAAAAACGAAAACAGGAGGGACACAAATGATTATTGTACTTAAGAAAGGAGCAACAGATACTGATGTTACTGGGGTAACTTCGAAGATAGAGGAGATGGGTTTGAAGACTCATGTTTCGAAGGGTGCAGCGTACACGGTGATTGGTGCGTTAGGAGATGAATCTAAGCTGCAGGAGGGTGCATTGAGAGCGATGCGGATTGTAGAGAAGGTGATGCCTATTATGAAACCTTACAAGCTCGTGTCGAGAGAATTTCAGGAGGAGGATTCTGTTATCGATGTGGATGGTGTAAAAGTAGGGGGAAAGAACGTTGTTATCATTGCTGGGCCGTGTTCGGTTGAATCGCGAGATCAGCTATTGGAGACTGCTAAAGAGGTTAAGAAATCGGGTGCGCATATGTTACGGGGCGGAGCTTTTAAGCCGCGAACTTCACCTTATTCATTCCAGGGTATGGAAGAGGAAGGATTGAAGTTGCTGGCTGAGGCCAAGAAGGAGACGGGCTTGCCGATCGTTACCGAGGTTATGGATACTGCCCAGGTTGAGTTGGTAGCAAAGTATGCAGATGTGTTGCAGGTAGGTGCCAGAAATATGCAGAACTTTCCTTTGCTGAAGAAGTTAGGTAAGATTGACAAGACCATACTCCTGAAGCGTGGGTTAACTGCTACTCTAGATGAATTTTTGATGTCTGCAGAATACATTTTATCGGGTGGCAATAAGAAAGTCATTTTATGTGAAAGAGGTATTCGAACGTTTTGTACGTACACGCGCAATACCTTGGATTTGAATATCGTTCCGGCGATTAAGAAGTTGACACACCTGCCCATTATTGTAGATCCTTCACATGGAACGGGGAGATACGATTTGGTGGTGCCGATGTCGGGTGCGGCGGTAGCTGCTGGTGCGGATGGATTGTCGATTGAGGTGCATCGTAATCCTGAAGAGGCTATCTCGGATGGAGACCAGACGTTGACCCCTAAGAATTTCAAAAAGGCGGTTACTTGTGTAAAGAAAATAGCTGAGGCTATGGATCGGTGTCTATGAGATTACTCTTGGCACGGCATGGACAGACGGACTGGAACGATGCAGGTAAATTTCAAGGTATGAGTGACATACCGTTGAATGCGCTTGGTTTGGAGCAGGCTCGATTGCTTGCTGAACGTTTGAAGAATGAGAAGATTGATGTTATTTATTCTAGTGCTTTGAAGCGTGCTCATAAGACAGCTACGATTGTTGGTGAATCACATAGTATTGGGGTGGTTCCGCGAGAGGATTTGAATGAGCGGACCTATGGTAAGTGGGATGGTCTTACTGAGGAGCAGATTAGAGAACAGTATGGAGAAGATTTTGATGCGTACTGCAAGGATAGATATGATGTTGCGCCCACAGAGGGAGAGAGTATTAAGCAGATTACTCAGCGTGTGGCTGCTTTTTTGGAGATGGTGAAGGGTGAGGGGGGTACCGTACTTGTGGTGACGCACAGTGGGACGTTACGCGGTTTGCTGGATGGATTGTTAGACTATAGTCATGAAGAGGTTGCCAATCTGCGATTTAAGCAGACCTCATTGACCTCATTGACGATTGTGGATGGAAAGGTCGTTTTAGATTTTGTTAATTCTACGGATCATTTGCGGGGGAGTGAATGAAGACCCTTACTGTAACTCTTGATTCAGAATCGTATCCGATTATGATTGACGCAGGACTTTTGAAGGGTGTTGCAGCTCTTTTGAAGAAAGAGAATCTGGGTGGCAGGTATGTTATTATTTCTGATAGTACGGTAGCTAACTTGTATGGGGCTGATCTTGAGCAGAGTTTGAAGAAAGAGGGTCTGGATGTGTCTTTGTTATCGTTTCCCGCTGGAGAGGAGCATAAGCATTTGAAGACCTATGCTGCCTTACAGGAACAGCTTTTCGAGCTCGGATGTGATAGATCGACCGTCATTATTGCACTTGGCGGTGGAGTTGTGGGAGATGTTGCTGGTTTTGTGGCAGCCACGTATATGAGAGGCATACCTGTGGTGCAGATTCCTACTACTTTACTTGCGATGGTTGATGCATCGATTGGAGGAAAGACGGGCGTGGATTTGGAGACGGGAAAGAATATTGTAGGAGTGTTTCATCAGCCGAGGATGGTACTTATTGATCCTGACGTTCTTGGCAGTTTGGAGGCTGATGAGATTAAAAATGGGTTGGCAGAATGTGTTAAGCACGGCTGCATAGCAGATGTTACTTTACTTGATTTTATAGAGACGAAGATGGATGCTTTTTTTGCTGGTACTCCTGGTGCGTTAGCGGAGTTGATTTTTAGGAATTGTAGTATTAAGGTGGATGTTGTGATGCAGGATGAAAAGGAATCTGGCATTCGGAAAATGTTGAATTATGGCCACACGTTTGGTCATGCTTTAGAGGTGAGTAGAGGTTATGCTAATATTTCTCACGGTGCTGCAATTGCTCTGGGGATGGTTGTAGCTGCTCGGCTTTCGGTTAGCATAGGGAGATTGAGTAAGCTGGAATGTGATCGTCAGATTGCTTTGCTTGAAAGGATTGGTTTTACGATTACGTTAGCCGATGATTCGGTTGAGAATCTTGTTCGGTTGATGAAAAAGGATAAGAAGATGACTGATGGCGCATTGAAGTTTGTTTTGTTGGAGCGCTTAGGCAAGGTGGACTTGGACGTTGCGGTTACGGATGAAGACATTGCTACGGTTATGGGTGGGATGGTGTAAATGTTGTGCGTCCCGCTTACGGTAACTGGTAAAAAAGAGGTTAGGAAATTCCTTTCTGCAGCTAATCGGCATGCGGATTGTATCGAGTTACGGTTAGATTATTTTCGTAGAAAGCCTGACTTAAAAAAACTGGTTGCAGGATGTAAGAAACCGGTTATTGTTACTTTGCGAAAGAAAAGTGAGGGTGGAAAGTATGGATATAATGCGAAGGCTCGTCTTGCATTGTATAGTGAAGCTATTCGGATGCAGGTAGATTACGTGGATATTGAACTTTCCTCTGGATCTTTGATTGCGGGATTGGAGAAGGTGCTAGCAGGGAGCAGAACGCAGTTGATTGTGTCGCACCATGACTTTCGTTCTACCGATAAGAAGGTTCTTTCTGGAGTGTATGCGCGTATGAAAAAGATTCCTGGTGCCATTATGAAGATTGTTACGCATGCTCAGGAGATCGAGGATAATGTTGTTCTTTTTGAATTGTTGAGATGGGCGCAAAAGGATAAAAGAGAGATGATTGGTCTTTGTATGGGTGACGTTGGAAGAGTAAGTAGGATTATGGGGTTGGCGCAGGGATCTTTGTTGACGTATGCTTCTTTGGGTGAGGGATCGGCCCCTGGGCAGATTGCTCTGCGGGAGATGAAGGAGCTGTATCGACTTGATGTTTTGAAGCAGCCGAAGGTGTTCGGTCTGGTAGGGGATCCCATTGCACATAGTACGGGTTATTTGTTTCATAATGAGAATTTTGCAAAGAAGCGGAAGCAGGCACTCTACGTTAATTTTCATGTAAGAGATATTCGGTCTTTTTTGGGTGCGTTTGCTCCGTATGTAGAGGGATTAAGTGTTACCCTTCCACACAAGGAGACTATTGTTGAGTGTTTGGATAAAGTCGATAAGGATGCTGCTGCAATTGGTGCAGTTAATACGGTTGTGAAGAAATCAGGCAAGCTTATCGGTTACAATACTGATTTTCTAGGCGTGTTGGCTGCGTTAAGGAAGACTTCCTTAAAGGGAAAAAATGTTCTGGTGTTAGGTGCAGGTGGTGTTGCAAAAGCAGTGTGTTATGCTGTTGCTAGTAAGGGAGCTCAGATTACTGTTGTTAATAGAACTCATAGTAAGGCTATTACTTTGGCTGATTCGGTGGGTGGCGAGGCGTTGCCGATGGGAATGCTCGTTGCAGGTCCACAATTTGATGTTATTATTAACTGTACGTTGTTGGGTATGGCGCCTGAGGTTTCGGGTAGTCCTTTAACTAAGGCAATGCTCAAGAAGATCAGTAACAACCGTACCGTTGTTTTTGACACGGTGTACACTCCTGAGCACACCACTCTTTTGAAGTGTGCCGATTCGCTGGGATTGCAAGTAGTATCCGGAGTTCATCTTTTTAATGAGCAAGCAAAAGCTCAATACAACCACTGGAGGAATGTCTTATGAAACTAACTGTTGAGAACACTAAAGAACTGAAAGGAACCATTACGGTTCCGGGTTCGAAGAGCCACACGATCCGTGCAATGATCATCGCGACGTTGGCCGATGGAGTAAGCACGTTGAGAAATCCACTTGCTTCTGAGGATACGTTGGCCGCGGTAGAGGCGTGCAAGGTACTGGGTGCTGAGGTAGATATGACTGAAGCAGGTGTGTGGAAGGTTACGGGTGTTGCAGGTAAACTGAAGCAGCCGGATGAGGATCTTGACTTGAAGAATTCCGGAACGTCGTTACGATTACTTGCCGGTGTTATTGCTGCAAGCGGGTTAGAGGTTACTCTAGATGGGGATGAGTCTTTGCGTAAACGTCCGATCCAACCGTTATTGAGTGCCTTGAACATGTTGGGTGCTGAAGCATTATCTAAGCGAAATAATGGGTACAGTCCTGTTTCTATTACCGGAAGAATGACTGGAGGGAGTGTTGAGATTTCGGGTGAGACTTCGCAGTATGTCTCTTCTTTGTTGTTGGCTTGTCCGTTATTGGAGGATGACACTACGATTACAGTTACCAGACCTAATGAGCTACCGTATGTGGAGATGACGTTGTCGTGGTTGAAGGAGCAGAGTATTAGCTATGAGGCTAATGAAGAGTTAACTCGGTTTACGATTAAGGGCGGTCAGAAGTATACGTCTTTTGATAAGGCTATTCCTGGCGATTGGAGTAGTGCAGCTTTTCCATTAGTTGCTGCAGCTATTACTCGATCCGAAATTAGTGTAAAAGGATTGTCGATGGACGATATCCAGGGCGATAAGGCGATTGTTACCTATTTGAAGGAAATGGGTGCAGATATTACTGTTGCAGCCGATTCGATCACGATTAAAGGTGGGAGTTTGAAAGCTGCTGAATTAGATTTGAATGCTACTCCTGACGCTTTACCTGCAATGGCGGTTGCAGGGTGTTGTGCTGAAGGTACAACGACTTTGTTTAACGTTCCGCAGGCTCGGATTAAGGAAACGGATAGAATCAGAGTTATTGCTGAAGAGCTTGGTAAGCTTGGTGGAGATCTCAAGGAGAGAGATGAAGGATTGGTGATTAATAAGAGTGTGTTTAAGGGAAGTAAGGTGCGTGGACATAGCGATCATCGAATTGTGATGGCGTTGAGTCTTGCGGGATTGATTGCGGAGGGAAGTACTAGTATTACTTCTGCGGAATCTATCGGTGTTACGTATCCGAGTTATCTCAAGGATATGAAAGCTCTTGGTGCCAAGTTTACTTGGGAGGATAAATGAAGGATATTACTCAAATAGGTATTATTGGCGGAACCGGTCAGATGGGACAGTGGTTTAAACGCTTTTTCGAGGAAGCTGGTTATACGGTAGTGATAGCCGGTAGAAGCACTCCTCTTTCTTTCGAGGATTGTGCTCGGGAGAGTGATGTTGTCATAGTTTCTGTACCTATTGCTGACACGGTTGCCGTTATCGAACGTATTGCTCCCTTGGTACGTAAAGAGGGCTTGTTGATGGATGTTACCTCGATTAAGGAGGGGCCGATGGATGCTATGCTGAAACATGCGAAATGTGCTGTTATTGGAACGCATCCCGTATTTGGTCCGAGTCTTGAAAGTGTTAAGAACCAGACTGTGGTGTTGTGTGACGGCCGTGAGAATGGGTATTTGGAATGGATTAGTACGCTTGTTAGTGACCAAGGCGGGATCGTCAAGGTTATGGATGCTCTAGCTCATGATAAGGTGATGGCCGTGGTGCAGGGATTACAGCATTTTAGTTCCATTTCTGTTTGTCATGCTCTTTCCAAGGTAGGTATGCCTATGTTGGAGATGGAGCGGGTGAGTAGCCCTATTTTTAGATTTAACATGGATGTTGCGGGAAGAATACTGAATCAGGATCCTGAGTTGTATGCTGATATTGAATTGTTGAACAAACACGTTGCTCCAGCTCTGAAAGCATATATCGAAGATGCGTCTCACTTACTGAATATTATTGAGTCGGGTGATCGAGAAGGTTTTGTTTCTTATTTTAAGGAGGCAGCAGATTATTTAGGAGATTTCAAGGATGAGGCAGAGGAGTATACGAATAAAATCATTACCTATCTTGTCAAGGAGGGGAAACGGAAGAAATGAAGGTTGCCGCGTTAGGACCTGAAGGTACGTTTAGCCATGGTGCGGTGTTGAAGTATGCTGCAGATGCTTCGGTTGTGTTTGCTCCCACACTTTATGAGGTGTTTGAGGCTGTTGATAAAGGAGATGCGGAAATTGGTATTGTTCCGATAGAGAACTCGTTATCGGGTACGATTGGACTTACTACGGATGGATTGATGAATTTTAACATGAACGTTATTGGTGAGGTGGTTTTGCCAATTAGACATCAGCTTGCCGGAAAAGGTAAGATAGTAGATATCAAAAAAGTCTATGTGCAGCCGCAGACGTACGATCAATGTATTACTTTTATTCGAGAGCAATTACATGATGCTCAGATTACTATGACTCGATCTAATGCGGATTCTGCGCAGTTGTTGGATTCTAGCTCTAAGCTTGAAGAGGCGGCAATTGTTCCCTCGCTTGCCGTTGAGCATTATGGATTGAACGTTATTCAGAAGGACATTCAGGATGATGATCATAATAAGACTCGATTTTTTGTTATTAGTAAGGAGGCAGGTGAGAGAGTTGAAAAAAGTAAAACTTCTATAGCGGTTACTCCGATTGAGGATACTCCTGGTTTGTTACGGTCGCTGCTTTCTGCGTTTGCGGATAGAGATATTAACTTGACAAAGATGGAGTCTCGGCCTGCAAAATCTAAGCTGGGAGATTATGTGTTTTTTATTGATTTTCAGGGACATCGTGATGATGATGCCGTTAAAGAGGCATTTGCTGTTATTGAGAAGGAGTTTTCGTTGAAAGTACTCGGTAGTTACCCGGAGGCCTATTGATGGATTTGAAGAAGTTAGCTGATTCGTTGCACGCGTACGAGCGGAAGGTGTTGGTAGCTTTGCGTACGGTGCAATCGGTTGCAGAAATTGCTACAGAGACTTCATTGCAACCGATCGAGGTTATGCGAGGGTTGCAGTGGCTAGAGAATAAGGAGCTTGTTATTCTTACAGAGAGTGAGCAGGAGTTTATTGAACTTGATAGTAACGGGAAACTGTATGCTGAAAAGGGATTGCCGGAAAGGCGTTTTTTGAAGGTTTTAGACAAGGAGAAAAGTTTAGATGCTGTTGCAAAGGACGCTGGCCTTTCTCGTGAGGAGTCTACGGTGTGTATTGGGGTGTTGAAGTCGAAGGCAGCTATTGAGTTGCGGAAGGAGAAAGGCTTATTTGTTTCCTTAACTGAACAGGGTTCGAAATTATTGGAGAAGGAATCTCTGGAGGAGCAGTTTCTAGCTCGGTCTTTTCCGGTGCTTCTTGAGTCGTTATCTGCTGAAGAGAAATTTGCGTTTGATGCGTTATTGAAACGGAAGCAGATTGTGTCTTTGGTTCGTAAGAAATCATATACTGGAGCGTTGACTGATCTTGGTAAGGAGTTGATTTCGGCTGGTGTCAGCGGGGATGCTGGCGAGGAATCGTTAACAGCTCAGATGTTGGTGGATGGAAGTTGGAAGGGTAAGAAATTTCGCAGATATGACGTAGGGATTAAGGTTCCGAAGAAACCTGGGGCGAGAAAACACCATTATGGTCGCTTTTTGGATGAGGTTCGTGAACAGTTTATGGCTTTAGGATTTTCTGAGATGAGTGGTCCACTCGTTGAAACTGAATTTTGGGGGATGGATGCTCTATTCATGCCGCAATTTCATTCGGCTCGAGATATTCATGGTGCGTATTATACGGAGAGTCCCAAGAATGGCTCGGTTGATAAGAAATTTATGGAATTAGTGAAAGGTTCGCATGAGCAAGGTAAAGGTACGATTAGCAAGGGATGGGGATATCAGTTTAGTGAGCAGAAGACACAGCAGCACATCTTACGGACACAGGGTACTGCCTTATCTGCACGGATGCTGGCTAGTCCCGATTTGCAGATTCCTGGGAAGTATTTTTCGATTGCACGTTGCTTTAGACCGGATGTCGTTGATGCTACGCACGCTCCAGACTTTAACCAGGTTGAGGGTATTGTTGTGGAAGAGGGTTTAGATTTTAGACATTTGAATGGTTTGTTGAATATGTTCGCAAAGGAATTTGCGCATGCTACTAAGATCAAAATTAAACCTGCCTATTTTCCGTTTACTGAGCCTTCAGCTGAGTTGTTTGCAAAGCATCCGGATCTGGGATGGATTGAGCTTGGTGGTAGTGGTATTTTGCGGCCGGAAGTTGTGAAACCGTTGTTGGGTAGAGAGGTTTCTGTACTTGCTTGGGGATTGGGTATTGATAGGATTGCGATGTTTAATTTAGGTATTAAGGATATTCGAGAATTGTTTTCGCGGAAGCTGGACTTTATCCGGGGAGCTAAGGTGATTTAAGTGCCAACCATCACTTTTTCGTTAGAAGATCTTTCTGGGCTTGTAGGTAAGAAGCTTAGCGTAGATGAGGTTGACGAGTTAGTGGAGTATGGCAAGGGTGAATTGGAGAATCATGATGCTGCTACAGGCGAGGTTACGGTTAATTTTGATGATACTAATCTTCCTTATCTTTGGTCGGTAGAGGGCGTTGCTCGGATGATGAGGGGCATTCTTGGAATTCACAAGGGTTTAGCTCCGATTACGGTTGAGGAGGGACCACGTAAGATCCTGGTTGATGATTCTGTCAAGGACATTCGACCTTTTATTGCAGGATTTATAGCTAAAGGCAAAAAGGTCGATGATTATTTGATCAAGCAGTTTATTCAGTTGCAGGATAAACTCGATGAGTCTTTTGGTAAGCGTCGAAGTAAGGTAGCAATTGGTATTTATTCTTATGAAAAGGTGAAGTTTCCGATTCATTACAAAGCAACGGCTCCTGAATCTGTTTCGTTTGTGCCATTAGGTTTTAAGAAGGAGATGACGCAGGCTGAAATCCTGGAGGAGCATCCTAAGGGTAAGGAATATGCTTGGATTTTAGATGGGATGGAAAAATATCCTTTGCTGGTGGATGATGAGGGGAAGGTATTGAGCTTTACACCCATCATTAACTCAGATTTCACTGGTAAGGTGGAGATTGGTGATGAGAAACTGGTGATTGAGGCTACGGGAACTGATGAGGAGGCAATGCATCTGGTAATGAATATCTTTGCGTATGCGTTTGCTGAGCGAGGATTTACGATTGAGTCACTGGAGGTAGATTATGGCGGTAAGAAAGTGGTTACTCCGCTGTTGTTTGATGATAAGATGAAGATTACTGAGGAGCAGGTTACGAGGATTACTGGTCTTGAGTTGAAGAAAAAGGAAATTGTTGATTTACTGGAACGGGCAGGGTATGATGTGAATAGTTCATTGAATGTTTCTTTGCCGGCGTATCGGCGCGATCAGTTGCATCCGCATGATATTGTAGAGGATATTGCGATTGCTTATGGCTATAATAATTTTCCAGAGGTTGCGCTGAAGTCCTATACTATTGGTACGAAGAGTCCGATCAGTGCGTTTAAGGATGCGTTTAGAGAATTATGTGTTGGTTCTGGATTTCAGGAGATTATGAGTGCTTATCTTTCGAATAAAGGTGTGATGGAGGAATTGATGCAGGTGAAGGACGCCTCGTTAGTTCGCATTAGTAATCCGATGTCGGAGACGTACTCGGTTGTTAGGAGTTGGATTTTACCGGAGTTGATTGATTTATTGCGCCACAATAAGCACGTTGAATATCCTCAGAGAATTTTTGAGGCAGGTACGGTGGCCGTTAATTTAGGCAAGACGGTGGTTGATTACGAGAAAGTGGCGTTGGTGAGTGCCTATGATGCTGCAGGCTTTACGGAGTTTCGTTCGTTAGTAGATTATTTGTTAACGGTTCTTGGTTTTACGTATACGATTGAAGATATGGATCATGATAGTTTTATTGCTGGTCGTGTGGGGAAAGTCGTTGTTGATGGAGAGGATGTTGGTTATCTTGGAGAGATTCATCCTGGCGTTTTGAATAGTTTAGGATTAGAGGTTCCGGCTATAGGGATGGAATTGAATTTGACTAAATTGTTTGAGATTAGTAAGAAATAGTTACATTACTTCTAACGCTTTTTTGATTAACGGAAATACTGCTTCAGCTTCATCTTTGAACATACGGCCTAGTTTTGAAAAGGTCCATTCGTTTTCTTGTGATCTGTTCTCTCTAGAGATTTGGAGTTTCTTTTCTCCATCGTTGTATTGAAATACGCCTACGGTGATTTTGGTCATTTCGAAATCTACGGTTTCTGAGAAGAGTTGTTTGTCAAGACTTTTGTCGAATGCCATTATTCTTTTTTAGGTGTTGATTTTTTAGCAGGTGTTGGTGTCGCTTCTGCTGCTTTCTTTTCAGCATTAGGTTCTGCTGTTTTCTTAGTAGCTTTAGTTGCTTTCTTTTCAACCGGAGCTTCCTTGACCTTTCGTACTTTCTTGGGTCTTTCAGCTGCTTTTTTTGGTTTGGTGGTTCTTGTAGTAATCTTAAGTTCGTCTAGTACTTTCTTGACGTCTTCGTGAGATGCTCCTTTTTTGATGTCTGCTGATTGTTCAGTGGGTTCAAGGTGCGCTAGATTGGTTTTTCTTCTTCTGGTTTCTCCATCAACTAGTGCAGTGTTGCCGTCTAGTTCGATGATGATTCCTCTGTTACCTGCATCTCGGCCGGCAGTTTTCATTACAATAGAACCTATTTTCATAACCATGATTATTCACTCTTTCTCGCTTCTAGAACAAAATGTGCACGCATACATTTGGTACAGAGTACACCGCCAAACGGTCGTTGTGGTCGTTTAGCTGTTTTTGGCAGATTCTTAAACTTAGCTGGCATTTCACGTGGAATTCCCTTTAAGTTTGCTCCACACTTGCCACACTTCGCGATGCTAGGCTTGCGCCTCTTGAAATGCGTTACCGTTTTGCTCCCTGGAAGACGTACTTTTATCCTCCTTAGGGTTCGTGATTTTAGTCTGGGTGCTACCATTTTTATTATGATTGAGGTTCTAGTACACTTTAAAAAGCTTTCTTAAAATCATACTGAAAGCGATAGAGAGGATAATATAGGTCCCGAGCCACCCCAATTTGAAGATTTTTAGGTCGAATTTCCTCTTTTGATAGTCAATGGTAATTTGCTTTACGATACCATCCTTTACCTTTTTGATGGATGTGGCGTATTCGGGTTCATCGGATATGAGGACGTCTTTTTCGTATGTTTTTTGGCCGGCTCGGTATTGGATTAGGTGTTCTCCGGCACTTCCTTTCAATGTCCAGATGATTTTATTGCTTTCCACACTTTTATTGGTGGGACCGACAACGGTTAATTCTGAAGGTACATCAATGGTTGCTGCACCGCGCACATTATCATCGAAAACCATGGTTGTGGTGAATTCTTCTCCAGGACCGATAGGAATGAATGCAAGATGAGCATTCATCCAGCCGAAAATGAGGATGATAGGTAGGAATGTGTAGAGTGTTGATTTCATGGACTGGCCCATGTACTTCATGTTGGTCTGCATGGCTTGTTTTTGCACTTGCATCATCTTTTCGGGATGATCGCGAAGTTCTTTCATCTCTTTTTGGAGTTCTTTAAGCTCTGTTTTGAGACTTTTCATGAGACTTTGATTGGTTGTGAATTTGTAGATGAGGGTGATGAGAAGCGTGATGAGAAAAGACATCAGAAGGACTACGGTAAAGATCGGTAGTTGGAGCATTGGATTAAGAACGGGATCGAGAAACGTCATTATTGGCCACCCATGAACTTTCTCATACCTGGATACATATCCATCATGTGTTGCTTTGCAATCTCTTCATATAATTTGTAGATAATCATCACTGCTAGTAAAATACCTGTACCTCTAGAGAGAGCTCCAGTAAGGTCTGCGACTGCTGCCATAAATCCTACTGCAATTGCACCCATGATGGTTAATGGCCAGATGTATCGATTGAGAATGCGCTCTAGGACTCGTTCATCTTTTCTAAAGCCAGGTATTTGGAGGCCGGAGGACATCATCTGTTTTGCTTGTGAGCGAGCGTCCATGCCCGCGGTTTGCACCCAAAAAATACTGAAGATGATGGATCCTACTATCATAAAAAACATGTAGACTGATGCTTGTCCGAATTGTGCTGATGTTACTGAACCGGTGAGCATGTTATTGACTAGGGAGGGAGGTTGCAGCCAGTAGACGAATCCCCCTATGACTTGGCCGGATGATTCGCTAAAACGAGCAAACATATTCGGGCCGAGCCAGTTTTGCATGAGTCTTCCCCATAACTGCATGTTTGCCATGAGTGCCGCGACAAGGATAACTGGGATGTTAGAGGTGTAGATAAAGGATAGCGGCCACCGTATACCATGGCCTCGAATTCTCCCAAAACTGAGTGGAATTTCTACTTTCATGGACTGCGCGTAGACGGCTAGGACAAAGACGAAAATGGTTGAGAGGAGGGCTGCGACTTTAATTGCTGCAGTGGTCGGGTCGCCTGCTGCTAATGCCTGGAAAAGTGCAGGTATTGCGCCGATAGAGTAGGTGACTCCTGATAATCCGCCTGGGCCTGGAAGCCAGTTAAATGTTTGGACCACAATTTGCTGAGACACTCCCGCGGCAATAAAGAGCGAGATTCCTGATCCGAAACCCCATTTACTGATGACTTCGTCAAGGAAGAGGATTAACATTCCTCCCAAGAAGAGTTGGAAGACTAGGATCCATTGTAGTTGAAGGTAGAGTGGTGTTCCTGCTAAATTTGCGGCAGGCGCAAGGCCACCCATGAAGATGTAGACAATCGATTCGAAGACGATAAAGAAGATGGCTAATAATTTCTGTGTTCCTTGGAAGCTTTTCTTGCCTTCTACCGAATTGAGGTCAAATTTATACAAACCTGAACCATTAATCAGTTGCAGAACGATAGATGCTGTAACAATGGGACCGATTCCTAGCGAAATAAGGGAACCGAATTGAGCAGCAAGAACGATGGAAAGAAATTCAAATTGCTGTAGGGAGTTTTGGCCTAATCCGAAGAGCGGCATCATCCCTAATACGAAATAAATCAATAGAGCAATAATGGTCCATTTTAATTTCTCCTTAAAAGCTAGCCGCTTCTGAGTTGGGCCAGCAACTTCAGGTAGATTATTGATTATTGTCTTGTACAGGGACATTTTCTTTTTTTTGTTTTAAGAGAGTAACTTTTCCGCCTGCTTCTTCGATCTTTGCAATTGCAGCGGCTGATGCGCTATTTACTGAAACAATGACCTTCTTTGTTATTTTTCCACTACCGATAAGTTTACCATATCCTTTTTCTCTGAGATTGATTTCCTCTTTACCTTCTCCTACGAGTACTTGAAGTTCTTTTACATTGATTGCTTTTATTGCTTTTGTTCTCGAGGTGAAACCATGCTTACCAAAGTACTTTTTGTCCTTCCAGATCTGAGGCTTGCGTTGATCTGCCCGTTTACCGGTTCCGGCCATTCCTTTTCCGCCTCGGCTTCCTGCTCCACGGTGCTTTTTCTTAGAGCCCCAGCCGTGTGTGAAGGATGCACGTTGCCTTGAAAATTTAGTTCGTTTTCTTACTACCATTTATATCATCTTTTTGATTAGTTCGTTTATCTTAGCTCCTCGGTACCCGATAACGCCGCCTGCGTTGAAATCTAGTTTGATTCCTTTCCTTTCGAATCCGCCTCTTGGATTCTGTAATGTGTAGAGGTTATCGCTTTTCTTTCTCGTTTCTAGTAGTTTGATGGTTTCTTCATCCACTTCACCATAGGTGACATAATCTTTAACCTTCTGTACCATTCCTTGCATGGTTGAAGAAGATTCTCGGACGATGCATTTGTTTTTCTTCTTGAGCTGTAGCATGTCGAGTGTTGCGAGGACCTTGTGCGGCACTCCAATGCCTCCTCTGATTCGGATAATTGCTAGTTTGCTCATTGTGCGACCTCTTTGCTACCTTCGACCATCCCTACAATGGATTCTTGGTCTTTCTGCACTTTGACCTGGATAAGTTGTTTGAGTGCGTCAAAACATGCTTCAAGCAGATTTATTTTGGTCTTTGTTTTTCCTTTGGTGATGGAGATAATGTCTTTAATCCCCGCTATTTTTAACATTTTCGCGCATTCTTTCTCAATCTTTAATCCTGTTCCGCGTGCTGCTGGAAGTAGGGTAATTTTACAGGATCCGCATTTGCCTTCTACCTTGAAGGGAATGGAATTGGGTTCCTGAGCGGTATCTTGCCAGGATCCACATCCTCGGCGTATTTTGATCATGTTGAGTTTTGCTCTTCGTGTAGATTTTTCTCGTGCAGGGACGGTTTCTTTACTTTTACCATATCCTAATCCCACGTGGCCGTCTTTGTCGCCGATGATACAGTAGGTAGCGAATCGCGGTTTGTTCCCTTCACGCGTTTTCTTTTGTGTTTGCCGGAAGACTCTTCTTTGGCCGCCTCCGAACTTTCCTTTCGATTGTCCTACTAATAGTAATTCTGTAGAGGTGTTTGTCATTAACGCGTCAACGATTCCGGGTTCCAAAATACTCAGGCCATTGTCTAGGATCTGGTCGATGTGTGTAATCGTGCCTGCCTTCACCTCTTTAGCGAGGCTTGTTTTCGGTTTCCAGGTCTCCTTATCGAACGGAGGATCTTCTCTTCTTGGTCTTCTTTGTTCTCTTGCCATTATTCTGCACCCATAATCTTCTTTTTACATGCTTCTACAAGCTCAGGAAATTTTTCAACATCAACGTTGTTCTTGATACACTTGCTGAATTGTTTCGTTTCTTTTCCCTTGCAGTCTGAAGCGTAGCTACTAATATGTTTGCCGAGAATCCGATCTTCGCTTGGGAAGACATTTTCATCGACAGGGATGGTGATACCTGCGTCGAGACAGCCCTTAACGGCCGCATACACTCGAGATCCACGTACTGGTTTATTTAATCCGGAGTCTACGATAGCTTCTTTTATTCCTTTAGCGGCTGCTTTCTTCCCCACTAAAAGCCCGGTTAGGTAGGCTGCAGAGCTGTTGCCCCTAGATGCCGTCCATCCTAACTTTTCGAGATCTTTGGTGTGGGCTGCGGTGGTAACACTGTCGCCTTTTGGATTAAATTCAATGATTTGTGCGGTCAGGTTACTGGAACTTGTTCGGATTACAAGACGCGGCTTGTTGCTTTTGAGCAGAGCTAGACGCTTCTTATAATTAGTTCTTCCCTGAACTTTTCGCTTATATGCTACGGTGTATGTTTTTCTCATTTTTTCTTGCCTCTCTCAGCGAGATAGATTGTGATGTGTCGTCTGCTTCTAAAGAAGCCTCCTTTTGATTTTCTATATAGTTCTCGATAGGTTTTCTGATCGAGTGTTCCTTTTGATTTTAGTAATCTGAGGTGTTGGCGTTGTGCGCGTACGGTGTTGATCCAGGTTCTTTTTGGATTGACTCGTGCGCCTGCTTTTCCTTTTCTCGAACCGGGACCTTTTCTTCGTCCTTTTGATTTCTGTGCAGATATTTTCTTGGAGCGGGAGCGGGAGATGCTTGTCACGGGCTTTCTCTTGATTGCCTTTTCTTTAATCAATTCTTTAATATCTTCTTTGGTAATGGCCTCTCCGATTTCGTCCAGGCGTTCTGTGTCGAAGACTACTCTACGGGTTGCACATTTCATGAGTGCTGCACAGATTCTTCTTTGAGTTCTTAGTAATTTCATTTCCGTTCACGCTGCGTTAGGAGCTTGTCTTTGTCCTTTTTTTCTGCATCCTTATCTTCTTCACCGTCGACCTTCTTTTCAAGTTCGGTTTTCTTTTCCTTAGCTTTTGCTTCTACTTTCTTTTTCTCAGCTTCCTTTGCTGCTTTTTCTTTTTTCTGTGCTTCACTTTTTTGTTCAATCTCTTTTATGAAGGCAGCAGCGTCAAGATTCTTGAGTGTGATATTTTGTTTGATTGCTTCTCGTGCAATTTCACTTTTTCTTTTCTTTCCTACTTTTCCGGATACTAGAAGGGTAGCATCGCTTTTCTTGAGATCAGATACTTGAGTGATGATGATGATTTCCTTCGGAGTTTGTACTTTGTAACCGATTCTAACACGCGCTTGGTGGCCTCTTTTGCCGAGGCGGACCTTTGAATGTCGTCCGCGAGGCTTTCGCCATACCTTTTTCAGACGCTTCTTATGCTGGTCCTGCCTTTGAAATTTAGGGATTATTTTTTCTGCCATTTTATTTTATAGCCTTGCCGTCTTTTTCAATAATATAACATCCGTCCTGGAAGATTCGTGAATCGAAACCCGGTCGTTTGGTGAGGTTTTCGATAGATGCTGCCGTTTGAGATGCAAGCGATATATCGATTGAGGTGATAGTAATGATATCTCCCTCTACTTTTACGTCTACGCCTTCTCGAATATCCAGGGTTCTTGGTACTTTTTCGCCTAGGAAATTTTTGATGGAGATGACATTATTGTTATGTTCTACCGTCATTGGAAAGTGGCCTGAACATACCTTCACTTTGTAGATGAAAGGTTCGGTGACGCCGCGGGCGTAGTTTTTGATGTGGGCTCGCATGGTCTTTAGTATCTTGTTTTCTCGTTTTGTTGCCTTCTTAACTGAAAAGATGAGTTTGTTGTCCTTTGCTTCACACTTTACAAGCGGCGAATGGAGTTCCTTTTTGAGTTCTCCTTGCTCTCCTTTGATGGTGAGCAGCATGCCGTCTACCTGGACGGATACCTTCTCTGGGATCTCCCATTCGACGTTCATATCTTTTTTCATGTTAATAACAGTATGCTAGCAGGCGTCCTCCAATGTTTTTCTTCTTTGCTTCTTGGTGTGTGATGATGCCTTCTGGAGTTGCAATGAAGATAATTCCGAAATCACGTGCAGGAAGGTATCTTTTTTCGTATTTTTCGTATTCATCCTTTTTGACGCTGTATCGTGGTTTGATAGCTCCGCATTTGTTGATACTTCCTAATAATGCTATTTTGAGTGAGTCGCCTTTGGTGCTTTTGGTTTCTTCAACAGCGCCGATGTAGTTATTCTTGTTCATGATTTCTACAATCTGTTTGATTATTTTGGAAGCTGGCTTAATCTCGCATGAGCTCTTCCCTGTTTTTTGCAGATTGTATATCAATGACAATGCATTTGCTAGTGGATCGTTTAACATCTTTGTTTCACCTAACTGTATTTTTTGAACCCCAATTTTGTGGCTATCTGTCTGAATGCCTGTCGGCTTAGGTTCAGACCATACTTCTGAATGTGTGCATGAGGATTACCGGAAATGCGGCATCTTTTTACTCGTGCACCATACTTAATTTTCTTAGGAGCGTTATGTTTCATGAAGCGCTTTAGTTTAGCGGGTTTGTTCTGTAATTGTTTCAATACTTTTCTGTAATCTGAATAGCTCATTCTACTTCACCTACTTTTACATTAAATTGATCTTTGAAAAATGAAATTGATTCCTCTCGGGAAATTTTGTGGCTTTTAGGGATTTTCTTTTTCTGATACATTCTTCTTTTGATTCTGAAGCCTGGACGTTCTAGGGTGATACACACTTCAAGTCCCATGATTCCGATTTCAGGATCATACTTCATCTCGCCGATATCGATGTATTCTGCGATGCCGAATGCTAGAGTTCCGTCGTCAGTAAATTGCTTTTCCTGGAGATGAAATTCTTTTGCCTCGAGTAATCGTTTTAGTAGGGCAGGAATATCTTTTCCCCGTAGTGTTAGTTTGCATCCGATAGGAACACCTACTCGTAATCCCCATTCAGGAATTCGTTTCTTTGCTTTTGTTTTGACAGGTGTGACACCGGTGAGGTTTTTGAGCAGAGCTACACCGTTCTCTAGCTTCTTCTGGTCTTTACCCGCACCTATATTGAGGGTGACCTTCTCTATCCGAATCTCTCGCATCTTATTCATTGGCTTTTACTGTTAGATTATATGCTGGCTTGTCTTTTCCTACGACAAACACGTATTTTTTTAGTGTTTCAACGGTGTTTTTCTTGGTATCCTTGAAGAGTACTTTGTCCTCAGCGATATCCTCAATCGTTCCTTGAGCTCCTGCGTGTTTTCCACCCACTAAGAGGATGGATGCGCCTTTTTGGAGTGGGAAGTGCTCTTTAATTTCTGTTTTTGGCAGGGTGTAGAGTAGCGTATCTCCTACTGCATACGGTGCTTTTTCCATGAGTAGATTGCGACCATCGCTTAGGGTAATTTGAAACTTCTTGCCCTTGAATTTTCGCTTTCCGATGATTCTGCTCATCTTGATTGCTTGTTCCTTTTTGTCGACCTCGATAAATGCTAATTTTCCACGTGTGTCAAGAACACATCGGTAGCTTGCGCCGAGTGGGACAGAAAGTACATCCATGAATCCTACGGGGTGGCGTGCATCTTTTACTCGCTTTCCGTCAACCATGAGTTCTTGGTCGTGAAGGATTAATTTAACTTGTTTGAGGGTTGTTGTAATTCCTAGTACCTCTCTCATAATCACGTTGAGGGGCATTCCTAGAGCAAGGCTATGGGGTCCGGGATTGGGTCGTGTAATATACACGCTTGTTTTCCTACGGAGTGGCCAGGTCTTCGGTATCGTTAGTCTTTTTAGGTGGTTTTTTGTCATTTTGCTTTCCTTTCTATTGTTATTTTTCTCTTCTTATCTTCGATATTCATTTCGATGATCATGACGTTTGAGGGGATGATTGGAACGGAGACTTTGGTTCCGTCTTTCTTGGTTCGTTCGATACCGGTAAGGTTGATTCGACCTTTTTTGAGATCAATCGTTGCCACTTTTTCCTCTCTTTTTGTGTACTGTCCGCGAAGGACTTTTACTTTGTCTCCTACATGGAGGCCAGCTGCTCGTTTTCCATATTTTTCACGAAGTACTTTACTGAGGTGAGCTCGGATGAGTTTCTGTTTGATGTGAAGCGGAGCATTGATTCTGTATTTTCTCTGCTTACCGGCTTTTACACTGCTATTCCAGTGTTTTGAAAAGGCTTTCATTATGCAACAATCCTCGCTACTTTTGCAATTCCTGGCCATCGTTCAACGGCTTCTTTTGCGATGGGTCCCTTGAAGATGGTTCCCTTAGGATTTCCTTTTTCATCTTTTAATACAACAGCACTATTATCTTCGAATACTACCGTCATGCCATCCGGTCGGGTATAGGGTCTTTTTTGACGTACGATTACGGCGAATACGACCTGGGCTTTCATTTCCGGTTTTCCTTTCTTTACGCTGGCCATGCAGAGATCGCCTACACCTGCAGATTGAGGGCGGCCTTTAGTGGTATTATTTTTGAGTACGCTAAATAACTCGATTATCTTTGCTCCGGAGTTGTCACAGGTCTGTATGCGACTGCCTACGGGCAATCCTCTCGTTACTTGTGCGTTTACTGCTTTCATTTTATTCCTTGGTTTCCTCAGGTTTTTCTTCTGAAGCCTCTTCTACGTCCTTAGTTTCTGGGACGTCTTCAACAACTTCTTTTCTCTTCTTGCTTTCTTCTAGGTTCGCTTTACGTTCTTCGTAGCCGCGTTCTTTTCCTAGAATCTCGGTGATGATGAAGTGCTTTGTCTTGCTTAAAGGCCGGGTCTCGTGGATAATAACACGATCTCCTTCCTGTGCGTTAATTGATTCTGGATTGTGTGCTTTGAGGTGGGTTCTCTTTTTTTCGTATCGTTCGTATTTTGGAAGGAACTTTCTTCGTTCGAATCCTACTACGACTGTTTTTTGCATCTTTGAAGAGGTAACGACTCCTTCAAAGGTTCTTCCGTGTAATTTGATGGTTGTTTCTTGTTTTTTTTCTGTCATTTTTGTTTACCTTTAACGAGTTCGATGGTTTCTTCTGCGAATCCCATCTTTGTTAGTTTTTCTTTGACTTTTTTCGAGTGATCTCCTTGCAATTCGACTTTTCCGTCCTTTGCGGTACCGCCACATGCAAACTGACTTTTAAGGTCTGATGCCAGTTCTTTGAGGTTGATCTCTTTTTCGTCAATGCCTTCGATGATCGTCATGAACTTGTTGAACTTTTTTCTTTCTAAGCTAATCACAATTTTCTGTGATTCCTTTGTGATAGTCTCCCATACACCTAGGTCCTTAGGTAAGCCGGTCACTGGATCTATTTCGGTCATTCTTTTTTACCACCCTCCGTGGTTTTTCGCTCGTGGAGCAACATGAGCAACCGAGCGATGTTCTTTTTAGTGTTTCTAGCGTGAGAGGGACTTTTGAGGGAGGTACCTGTTGCAATTTGTGCATTGTCTTTCATCAGATCCATTCGTAATTCGGAGAGCTTTTTTTCTAGATCAGCAGTTTGTAACTCGCGCAGCTCCTTCATTTTCATTCTTTCTTGTCCTCTTTAGGTGCTTCTTCTTCTGCAGGTTTTTCTTCTGCTTTCTTGTCTCTTTTAGGAGTTTCTTCTTTTGTATCAGCTTTTTCTTCCTTAGCTGGCTTTTCTTCTGTTTTCTTGTCTTCTTTAGCAGCGCCCTCAGCTTTCTTGTCCTTTGTGTCAGCTTTTTCTGGAGTGATTTCTTCTACACCTGCTTCCAGATTGATATCGTCAGCCAATCCTTCTTTCGTTGGCATTATTGATACTTTGATTCCCACAACGCCGGTTTTTAGGCGTGCAATTCCGTAAGCAACATTGACTTTGGTCAGGGCGGTATCTCCGCATTTCTTGAGGTATCCTTGGTAGAATCTCCATGCACGTGCTCGTGAACTTGGAATTTTACCAGAGACCACAATTTCAACTCCTGCTGCGCCTCCTTCCATAACTTCTGCCATGACTCGGTGACCGATGCCTTTGAATTTGCTGGTTCCGAATCGTTCGAGGAAGTCGCTGATTTTGTCGGCGATGATATTGGGGTCGAGACCCGGTACAGGGACTTCTGCAATTTCAATCTGAGGATTGTCAAATTTGAACTGATCTTTAAGGCTGGAGGTTAATGATTTGATGTTTTCTCCTTTTCTTCCTACTACGAGTCCTGGACGTGAGGAAGCGATGATGATTTTCTCTCCCAAGGGTGTTTTCTGTACTTTGATGTCACTTATACCTGAGCCTCTCATTTTTGTTCGTACAAATGATTCTACCTGGTACTCTTTCAGTTTTTCTTCGACAAATTTTCGCTCAATCATTCTTTCTTGTCACCTTGACTTTCTTTTTTCTTAGGAGCTTCTTTAGGAATTTCTTCAGCTTTAGGTTTTTCTTTGGCTGGTTCCTCGGTTTTAGTGGGTGTTTTTTCAGTTTTAGTAACAGGATCTTTCTTTGTTTCTGCTTTAGGCGTTTCTTTTTTCTTCTCTCCCTTAGTTGCAGAGAGATCTTCAGCAACGACAATGGTTACATGGGTTCTCTTTGCTTTTCGTCTTCGCTGTCTTCCGTAACGGTGAGGACGAGAGCCTTCATTTGCAACGCTTTGCGTGATGATAAGATCGTTTGTATTGAGACCTTTGAATTGTGCGTTAGCTTCGGCACTTTCTAGTAAGCTTAATATTTCTCCTGCTGCTTTGATGGGGTATCTTCCAGGCCCCATTCCACGACGGTGGCTGGCACTGCTGTTGAATTTCTTGTAGGCAATGGGCTGTTTTTGTTCTTTAACGTTATAGAGTAGCTTTTTCGCACTATCAAGGCGCATATTGCGAATGGATCTGCAGATTTCACAGGAAGCTTTGGTGGAGATAGGTATCCCTCGTCCGGTGACCTTTGCTGTGTTTGTTTCTTTTTTTGCCATTTTATTGAAAATCTCTTCAGAGATTTTTAATCCCTCACACCTTTGGTGTGAGTTATTTCACAGATAATGCTGCTGAGCTTTTTGTAGCGCCCACACCTGGTGCTGAATGTGCGACACGAGATCTTGTTGAGACGAATTCTCCAATGTAATGTCCAAGCATTTCGAAGGTCAATTCGACTGGTGCGAACTCTTTTCCGGTATGGATTTTGATGGTTGCACCAATCATTTCTGGGATCACTACCATGTCTTTGCAGTGCGTTTCAATGTTTCTTTTCTTCGCTTTGATTTTCTTTAAGAGCGTCTTGTGTTCATCCGACTGGCCTCGCTTAAGACTGCGTCTCTGACGTGAAGGGATAAGTTCCATAAAGTCTTGAAGGCTCATAGCCATTACTTCGTCCTGTGTTTTGCCGCGAAAGACAAATTCTTTTTTTGCCATGTTACTTGTTCCTCCTCCCTGTTCTTCTTGGTGCGATCTTTCCTACCTTACGACCTGGTGGAGCATTACGTGATGTGCTTGTTGGTTTTCCTTTATGGGAGGTTGAAGATCCTCCGTAGGGGTGGTCTACAGCGTTCATGGATGTTCCTGATACCTTAGGCCACATTTTGTTTTTGGCTTTCATAGCCATGAATTTGAATCCTGCTTTTAGGAATGGTTTTTCTTTTCTTCCAGATCCTGCTGCTTTTCCGATTGATGCTCTGCAGGTGCCAAGGAATGATCGTTCTTTTTTGGAAGGAAGTAAGATGGTTACTTTTTTGCCCTGTTTTGCGAGTATTTTTGCTGCACCGCCTGAGGTTCGGACGAATTTACCGCCGTCTCCAGGGGTTCCTTCGATGTTGAAGATGAGTGTTCCTTCTGGAATATCTTCCAGCGGTAGGATGTTTCCTGATTCTACAGGTGCGCCTTTGCCTATAACGATGGTGTCGTCTACAGCAATTCCTTCAGGGGCTTGCATCAGCTTTTTTTCTCCGTTCTGTTTGAATTCTACGAGTGGGGTTGAGTGTCCAGCACAGTGAACGATATCGGTCACTTGTACTTGTACCTGTTCTGCTTCTAGACGAGGGTAGGCAGCCTTTCCTTTGTAGCGGAAGCTTGGTGCGCGGTACGTTGTTGTACCTTTTCCTCTCTTTTGCTGAATTAGGCTTTTTCCCATTTTAGATTAATCCTAGTTTTGTTGCGATATCGATAGCAGGTGTTTCACTATTGAATCTGACGTATGCCTTTTTCTTTCCTGCAGGCGTAGTTAGTGTGTTGATTTTGGTGACTTTTGATTTGAACACGGCTTCGATCTCTTTCTTGATCTCTCGTTTGGTTGCTTTATTAGCTACAATGAATGCTAGGGTGTTCTCGCTTTCCATAAGGCGAATTACTTTTTCCGTTGATAAGGGGTATTTTATGATATCTTCCATCTTACATGAACAACTCGTCTTTTTTTAGTGCGCTGATGGCGTCTTCGGTGTAGAGTGTAACTCGACCGGGTACGCCGCCAGGTGCAAGGAGCTCGGCATTTAATTCATTCACTCTGCAGATGTCTGCTCCGGGAATGTTTTTACTTGCTTTTACTAATTTGGTATCGTTACCTACTACTAGAAGCACACCCTTTTTCTTGTTATATTTTCGGGTACGTCCTTTTCCTTTACCTGCACGCACGTTTTTTTGTTTGCTTCTATGTAATTCGTTTTCGAACCCGAGTTTGGTGAGCATTTCTACCACGTCTTTGGTTTTAGCTAGCTTTTCGGTGCTCTTTTCAATGATGAATGGGAATTGTTCTGGGACTTTGTGGCCTCGACTAGCAGCTAATTCTTTGTCGAGTGATGCTGCAATGGCAGATCGAAGTGCTTTTTTTCGTTCTTTCTTATTGAGTTCTTGCCAGTGCTGCTTATCAGCTTTTAATGGATGGGAGCGACGGCCACCTACGGTTCCGGGAGCGAGTGCTCCTTGCCAGTTCATTCTGGTTCCTCGTCTACTCATGATTTTTCTTGGAACTCGAGAGATTCCGATACCATAACAGCCACGGTAGTTGTGTCTTCTTTTAGAGACGGTAGCGGACGGGCGTTTACCGGCTTCATCATATGCTCCTTCACGCTGTCTCTTGTGAGATTGAATTGCGATGACTGCACGCTCAATCAAGTCAGGTCGGATGGATTCATTAAATTGTGGAGGTAGCTCTACCTCTCCGGATACCTTCCCTGTTTTGTCGAGTACGTTTACTTTCATTGTAACCTGCTATTGAATGTGATTTCTGGAACCTCTTTGGGTATGTTTGAGCGTGGACGTGATGCGTGGCTAATTCGGACGAGTCGTTTTTTGGATCCGCCGGTGGATCCTTTCAGTAAAATGTAGGGATTTTTTATCAAGCCATATTTTCTGAATCCGTCCTTAGGATTGTTTTCTGGTTTTTCGGAAACCTGAAGCACCCATTTATTGTATTCGGTTCGTCTGAAGAATCCGGTTTGACCTGAGAATGCGATTTTCCACATGTGATTTACCTGACCTTTCCATGCTCCAAGACTTCCTGGGCGTCTTCGTCCTTTTTCGGACTTGTGACTTTTTAGGGATATTCCAAGTCTTCGGACGGGGCCTTGTACTCCCATGCCTTTGGTAACTGCGTGAATGTCTACCTGGGATCCGGGTTGAATAATATCTGAAACATTGATTTCTTTTCCTAGCATTTCTTTTGCGTATGCTAGCTGTTCTTCTTTGTTTCCGCCAATCCCTACTTCGAAGAGTTCAGGTTTCTTTTTTCCAATGGTGGTTCTAGAAGGCAGTGTTTGTACGAGCAGATTGATGTGATCATATTCTTTGATGTCTTCGACCTTTGTTTTAGGTTTTTTAGGCATGGTTCTCTTGCGAGCAAGATCCTTGTCGAAGGCGGTAGCATAGACTTCACCCACGACGAGTTTGTAGTTGTTAACGGTGTTGTAGAATCGAGCAGAAACGGCTTTTAATGGTGGGCATTCGATGATGGTCACGGGAATCCGAATCGGAGTATTTTTGGACAGGGTATTGGGATTGTTGTCAATGGCCATCACGTGGGCCATCCCGACTTTATAGCCGGCGAATCCCAGCAGCTTGGCTTCTTTTTGTGGAAGCCATCTTCTCACACGCGCCACCGGTGACTTAGCGCGCGATCTAGGATGAAACTGTAAACTTCCTTTCCTTGGAGTACTTTTTTTTGCCATGTTATAGAGCTAACTCTTGCTTTTTTGTCAATGAACAACACCGTTTGATGACCCTTCTTTTTAGAAACAGAACTCTCTAGGAACTGTACTGAAAAGCGTCTTTTCAGGCGTGTTTCCTATATATGCTACCCTTTAGCATATATGTGCTAACTTGAAAGGTTTGTAAATTAGGGTTCCTTTATAAAGGTTATGTGGAATACAGGCGAAGATTTATATATGGCTTTGTCTGTAAAATTGTATGGCACTTCAGGTGAGTAATCTCAAGCGTTCTATTCTTGGAGTATTGATGGGGATAAGGTATAAGAAATTCGGCAAATGACCTTTCTGTTTACAGTATCGGGAGAGGATCCGGAGTTGGCCGCGTTTGAAATTGAGCAGTTGTTGCACCCTAAGAATTTAGTTAGGCGGGGAAGACTGGTGTTTGGAGATGTTTCTAAGGTGAATCAAAAATTGTTTTCGCGTTTGGCGTATACTCATTCAGTGTATGAATATTTGTTTACCGTTCCGCTCAGGCAGCTCGAGGATCATATGGCGAAGGTAGAGTGGGGTGCGCATGTCAAGGGTAGTTTTTGTTTGCGTTTGTATGGGAAACCGTACACAAACTCGGAGACGTTTACGGAGTCTTTTCTTGCTGGATTTATTTGGAGGGGATTGACGCACCCGAAAGTGGAATTGGAAACGCCCGATAGCACTATTGCTCTGTTTGTTGTTCGGAATAAGGTGTATTGTGGGGTGTTGCATACGTCCTTAGATCATGATTTTGAAGATAGAAAGGCACACCATCGACCGGCATTGCATCCTACGGCATTGCATCCGAGGATGGCACGGTGTTTGGTAAATTTAAGTGGGATTTCTAGTGGCGTGGTTGCTGATCCTTTTTGTGGGAGCGCAGGTATTTTGATTGAGGCGGGTTTGATGGGATTGAAGGTAAAAGGATATGATTTGTATCAGGAAATGCTAGATAGGGCTAAGGCCAATTTGGATTTTTTTTCTTTGAAAGGTTATAAGTTGGTGTGTGGTGATGCATTGCATCTGCGAGATAAGCTGAAATATGTAGTGTCGGATGTGCCGTATGGTATGAACTCTTCGGTTTGGGTTTCGACCGAGTGTGGAAACGAGAAAATAAATTTGAAGCAGCAGGAACCCAGGAGTAGGATCCGGAATTTGAAGGAGTTTTATCTTGCTTTTTTGCAAAATTTGCACGGAATTTTGGGTACACGGGCCGTATTAATTTTTCCGCACTATGCTAAGGCCAAGGTGTTGTTGGGCAAGGCAGGGTTTACTATTACTGGGAGTTTTAAGCAGCGTATTCATCGGAGTTTGACGCGAGAGATCTTTGTTGTAGAACCTTAGTGTTTTTCTTCTGTAAAAAAGTGGCGATGGATGATTTCTTTGATGAAGAGGAAGTAGCCGCCCACATATAATATACAGTTCATGAGCCAAAAGATGACAAAGAAGAAGGTGATGAAATATTCTCCGCTAGAGAACAGAAAGGCAATGGTCTGGAAAAAGTATCTGGTGAGATCGCTAAAAAAGAGATAGACGTAGTAACCGAAGAAAGCCATTCCTGCTAGTACGGCGATGAGGAAGATTTCTTTTTCTATGATGTCGATGTTTTCGAGGATATAGATAGTTAGGGTGATGCTAAGGATGGCCAATGCTGCAATGGTGATGGCTGTTGTTTTATTTGGAATGAGGTATTGGAGCCAGGAGGTCGTTTCGGTTAGTGTACGGGTTGTGAAGTCTGCTCCTACGAGGATCTGGCTGTTGATTTTTTGAACTT
>Ga0187833_10001183_pt1 | contig 30279 bp, 33 predicted proteins | sample ETNtaG_37_FD_167968 | JGI IMG/M metagenome (GOLD analysis project Ga0187833, IMG submission 167968) | Marine microbial and viral communities from oxygen minimum zone, Eastern Pacific Ocean - ETNP2014_SV_400_PacBio MetaG (Illumina Assembly) | ecosystem: Environmental > Aquatic > Marine > Hypoxic...
TGGATGAAGATAATCTGGATGAGGTTAGTATTTTGGATAATAATGCTAGGCGGCCTAGGTGGAAGAGGATTTGTAGTAGGTTGAAGAATGGGATGTGTGTGAAGAAAGTTAGTTTTAAGATGGGGCATCATGAGGTTGATGTTATGGTGATGGATGAAGCGGGGAATGCGATTGGTGAGAGGATTGTGTTTGATGTTGTTTGATTTGGTGTAGCCCGCACGTATTTGAGTGGGTTAGATTTAAATAGTTTGGTGATTGTTGTTTGATATGGATAAGGGTGTTGGTTTTAGTTACGATAGTATTGCTGATAGTTTGATTATTTCTAGGAAAAAGGATAATGAGGTTGTTAGTGGGAGTACTGAGGTCGGAGATTTGATATTGGATTTTACCAATGAAGGGAAGATTGTTAGTGTTGAGTTTCAGAATATATCTGAGTTTTTGGAAACTGTGGGGGTTGAGTCTAGTATTCTTTCTGAGTTGGAGGATGCTGAGTTGGTTGTTAGGGAAAATAGGGGGGCAGTGGCATTACTTGCTTTACTTAAGACTAGAAATTTTGAGAGGGCGGTTCCTTTAGCGAATGTTCCGTTGGTGGTTGGTTAATTTCTTCTTTTTATTGATTTTATTAGACTTTGCCATTTTCTATGGATTAGTATTGCATTTATCAAAAGAGTTTTATTGGTTGATGGAATGAAACATAATTTGAGGTTTTTTGTATTGCTAAGATAATAGTAAAAGTCGTAGCCAACATCTTTCTTGTGTTGCCTTTTGTCGATTAATTTTATTAATTCTATTCTCGGTAATGTTTCGTCTACTAATAATTCTGGAATGTTTCTGATTATGATTCTTTCATGGAAATGGGTTGTTTTAATTATATTGCTTTCTATAATCTTTTTGGATATTTGATTTATATCTTCCTCTTTTGAATACTGGTTTAGGATTTTATCCATTGATTTGTTTAAGGGATGTAAGATTATAAAATGTTTTATTTATCTGAAATAAGTAGTAACTTAGATTTATATAAAATTAAGGATTGACTTTGTAATGAAAAAAAGGTTTTGGGTGTTTCTTTTGGTTTTGTTTTTCATGCCTTTTGTTCTGGGGTCTGTTTTTATAAATGAAGTTGAGATTAATCCGGAGGGTGTTGATTCTGAGAATGAGTGGATAGAATTGTATAACAATGAAAGTAGTGCATTGGATATTAGTGGTTGGAGAATTAATGATAGTGATGGAGAGGTTCATGTTGTTCCTGATTTTACGACTTTAACTGGGAATAGTTTTTATGTTTTTGATGTTCTTACATCGCTTCTAAATAGTGGAGAGGTAATAACTCTTGTTGATGAGAATGGGGTGTTGAAGGATATTACTACGAGTTTGGCTGATGCTGGTAATGATAATGATTCTTGGCAGAGGGTTGCTGACGGAGTTGGGAGTTTTGTTTTCACGGATCTTACGAAAGGGGCGAGTAATTATGATAATTTGGTTGAGGTTCCTGCTCATTATTCTAGTATTCAGGATGCGATTGATAATGCGGTCGAGGGGGATATGATTGAGGTTGATGGTGGAGTTTATGTAGAAGATTTAGTGATTGGGAAAGGGGTTAAAATTGTTGGGGCCGGATCTGGGACTACTACATTGACGGGGAGTCATGTTATTAGTAGTTCTGATGTGGAGATTGAAGGGTTTACGTTTATAACATTTGGGACAACTTTAGTATTGGATTCTTCTTTAGAAACTATTGATAATATATTGATTGAGAATAATACGTTTGACCTTACGTCTAGTCCTTCCGTGGGTATTCATTTTGGTGGGGGGAGTCCTGCTTTTGAAGTTTCTGATGTGGTCATAGATAATAATATTTTTAATGGGCCGGTTAGTATGGTATGTAATCCTTGGAAAATTGGGGGGTCGTTTGGAAGTCCATTGAGTGTTGGAATTGATGATATTGATTTTATAAATAATGAGGTTGATCATTGTTCTATTCCTATTAATTTGTATGATGAAGATGTTAATGATGTGTTAATTGATGGTAATGTGTTTCGTGATACTGACGGGGTTGTTTATGTTTGGCATGATATTGCTGATCCTGATGGGAAGTTATCTAGATTTGTTTTTACAAATAATGATGTTGATGGGACGAATAGTTATGGGGTGGGGATTGATACTCATTTAATGTTTAATGATAGTAATTTTGGGATTGGGAATAAAGTGAATCATAATGAATTTATTGGGATCGATGGTAAATATGGATTTGGGGCGGTTAGTTTGTTATCTCCGGTTGGCTCTTATGAATTAGATGCTGAATATAATAATTGGGGCTCTTGTGATGGTCCTAGTGATGCTGGAATGGGTAGTGGAAGTAATGTTTCGGTTAATGTTGATTTTGATCCTTGGATTGGTATTTGTTTTGGTAATAAGACTGCGAGTAATTGTTCTTTTGAGGATCTTGATGCTAGATTATCTGTGGATGTTTCGGGAGAGGGCCTTGATGATGTTTGGTTTTCTTATACAATTGATGGTGTTAATTATAACAACAGTGGGAGTAAGGTAGGTGGTACTGAGAACACTTATGAGTATGAGATTAATTCTAGTTTACTTAATAATGGGACTGTTGCATGGAATGTGTATGTTGAGGATGAGTTCGGGAATGTGTTTTTTAATGGGGTTCAGAATTTAATTGTTAGAGCTGCCACGTTACTTAGTGTAGCTCCTTCTGATCCGGATGGGGATAATTTTTGGTATGTTAGTGAACCTTTGTTTAGTTTGTTGGGGGATGTTGGTGGGCTAAATATATATTATAGATGGGATTCCGTGCTTGAGAGTATTTATGCGGGACCTTTTGGGCTTGAAGGTATTCCAAATGCTCCGCCTTTAGAGTCTGCAGGAATACTTGAGTTGAATTATTATAGTGAGTTTGTTTGTGGAAATGAGAGTGTTAAGTCTGAGGTATTTTATGTAGATTTGCAAGATCCGGTTATAGGGGATTTGGTTCCTTTGGATGGAGGGGTTATTTATAACACGCTAAGACCTGAAGTGTCTGCGTATCTTGATGAGGTTTATCAAGGGAATTCTGGAATAAATCATAGTAGTGTGGTTATGAAGATTAATGGAGGAGTGGTTTCTGCAGATGTGGTTGGAGAAGATTCTGTTGATGCGAGTGTTTCCTATACTCCTGGGAGTGATTTAGCTGAAGGAGATTACGAAGTTTATGTTAGTGTTAGTGATAATTCTGGGAGGGCTAGTAATAAAACTTGGATGTTTACGGTTAATACTTCTTCCGTTGTTTTTGACCTTATTGTTAATAGTCCGGCGGTAAGATATTATGGAACTAGAAGATTGCCATTTAATATTACGACGTCTGAAGAGGTTGTGTTAATTGAATATATTAATTATAATGATAGGACTCCTAGATGGAAAAGGTTATGTCATAATTGTGATGAATATGGGGCGAATAGAAAGAAGACTAAGGGAGTTAGAGAGGGAGAGAATAATATTTCGGTGAGGGCCACTGATCAGTTTGGGAACGTTAGGGAAGTTGATGTTGGATTGTTAGTAGATAGTAAAAAGCCCAAGGTTTCTAGGGTGTTGCCTCGTAGAAATAGAGTTACTAATGGAAGTGATTTTTATGTGAGATATTCGGAGGATAATGTTGAAAATGTGACAATAATGTGGAATCCTTTGGTGGTCTTGAGTGAGTGTACGGAATTTGGGAGAAATAGTGAATGTTTTTTTGAGGTTGATCTAACGGGTTTTGATGGACAGGAAATTGAATATGTAGTTACGGTTTCGGATTCTCTTAGGAGTGTTAGTTCAAGAACTACTAAAGTTAAGGTTGATTTGGTATCTCCGGAATTAGTGGTCAATATGCCTGAGAATAAAACTGGACTTGAGAGTTATGATGGCAAGGTTCCATTTAATATAAGTGTTAGTGAGAAGGTCAGATTGGAATATTATGATGAGAATGCTAGTAGGCCTAGATGGAGAAGACTTTGTGTTAGATGTAATGAGTATGGAACTGATAGGAGTAGGTTTAAGAGATTTAAGGACGGGGTGCATTCGCTTATTGTAAGGGCAGTTGACGAGGCTGGAAATTCTGACGAAGAGAGGATTGTGTTTGAGGTTGTTTAGATTTGGATTGTTTTTTTATTATTTTTTAATTGTGTTTTATGCCCAAGGTTCTATATGGGTGACTGTATCTCTTCGGTATTTGGCGATTAATGCAAATTCATTTTCTGTGAATCTGACAATTTGAGTTTCAGTTAAGGTTTTTTCTGATCTTTCATAAAATCTGTTTAGTAAAGTGGCATTGCATCCAGGAATTGAGGAGATATCTGTTAGTGCTCCATTAAGATGAAGACTTTCTGGATAGAGGTAATGGTTTTTTAGATGGTTCGCTTCTTCGGTAACTGCTAATAGTTCAGAGAAGGTTAATGAATCATGGTGGGGCACTTCTGCTTCATAAGGTTTTATTTCTATTATATCTCGGTCTATCCATTTTTGGTTTCTATTACAATTATTGTTACGAGATTTACTTAAAATATGTTGTTCATCAAAATATATTTGGTATATACTTTTTTCATTAATTCCAATCGAGGAGAGTCTTCTGTAGAACTCGTTGAAATATTCTATTGAATTGTGATTAAGTTTATCAGCATGAAAGATTAGTTCTGATGTTAATAAGGATTGATAATTTATTTTAGAAGAGGTTTTTGGTGATCTAGATTGGTTCATAAATTTTCTTAATCTTTGTTTTTCGCGGTGTTTTCTTCTGGGATCGTTCCTTGCATGAGGCAAAATTACCTCTAAAAAACTTTCAAATTGAGGAGAAAGTAAAGAATTATAATCAAAATCTTCTAGTTGAGGTATTTTGTCAGAAGTATCTGTTGGAATTGGTTTGTTTCTAATTGGAAAAGATTGTTTCATTTCTTGATAAGTGTGGTGTTTGGATTATAAAAAGATTTGGATAGATAATTTTATCGGGATTGAGTAGTAACTTAGATTTATATATCGTGTGAGATATTTTGTTTTGTATATATTGCAATATATATTTTGGATTATATGAAAGGAGGTGAAGATAATGAAGAAATTGTTATTGGGATTGGTAGTTGCGTTGTTTGCTGTGAGCTTGGTTTTTGCTTTTAGTCCGGATCCGTATGATAGGTATATGCCGTCTTTTAATATTAAGCTTACTGAAGGTGGAAGTGATGTGATTATGGAAGGGGATCCTACAGGAAGTGTTAGTTTGTCTAGAGGAGATAATGTGAGAGTTATATTATTTGGTTTGGAAGCTGATACTTATTATTCGTTGCATCATGAGAGTGATTGTATTGATTTAGGCAAGAAAACTAATCGGCATGGAGCTTTGAGGACTGCGAGAATGGATGATGAATTTGACTACTCTGATTTGTACCATATGCGTGATGTGGATCTTGGAGGAGATATACCTACTTTAGATGATGGAGATAGTAAGAAGTTTGAAGTTTTCAAGTTTAAATGTGGGGCTAGTAGTCATGATACTGAAGATCCTGTTTTGAAATGTGTTGAACCTAAAAATAGTTTGAGAGTTTTGGTTCCTTAAAGAGTTTTGTTTTTTATTTTTTTATTTGGGTTTTTTGTAGAGGTTGTTTTTTAATTATGATGATTGAGCTGGAACTTTAAGTGCTTCTTCTAATGCAGAATAAATTGAATCTTTCTGATCCGCTATATGTAAGAAAAAAATATGATTTTGATCGACACTAAAGTCAGAGAAATCATTTGTTGGACTTAGTTGTAATAGGTAAAGTGGTGCAAATCTCCCGTCCTCATTACCTTTATGGAAGATTTTAGTATATCTATCAAAAACAGTTTTAACATCTTTATCTTCAGTTTCTAAATGCTCTAGTCCTAAATGACCTAGTTTTCCAATGTAATCTTCATAGCGGTCTCTCGTAAAAAGTTTATCATTATAAACCTTAGGAGTTTCTTGATCATGAAACTCGACTCTAACAAATCCTTCGTTAAAAAGATTATCGTCAAAAGTACCTTCTAAATTTTGTCTAGGAACTTGTTTTCCAATATGTTTAACATGAAGTCCTTGAGGGTAGGCATTAATTTTATCTCCATTAAATAAGTCTACGGGAGTTGGTAATTGAACAACCCCTCGATAAATGTCTATTTTTTGTTTTCCTGTCATTTTGAAATATCAGAACTCTTCTTCTCCCTAGATTAAAAGTAGCATTATCTTTTTCTTTTTAAATCTTTCTATGTTTTTACTTTTATATCACAAAAAATCTTGAGATTATTTTGTAAGGTAATAAAAATAAGTTTATTTTTTATCAACTTAAAGTAGTAAGTCATGTTTATATAGAAGACGTTAGTTTATTTGTTATATGGAAAGAAGCGCTAATCTTGGGAAGAGCTTTTGTCTAATTATTTTTGCGATTTTGATGGTTAATGTGGTTGCTAGTTCGGTTTTGGCAGGGGATGTTGCTTATGTTTATAAGAGGGAGGCGAGGATAGATGATAATGTTGTGGATGTGTTTGAGGATATGGGGTTGGATGTAGATTTAATTGATGAGGATGATTTGCCGATTGACTTTTCTGGTTATAATTTTATTTTTGTTGGGGATGAAAGGTTTCGTAATGAGCATCTTATTCCATTGTCGGAAATTCCTTCTATTATCTCAAATTATTATTTTGGGAATGAGTTTGGTTTGACAGATAGAGATGGAGTTTCTCAACTTGCTGCGACAAGTCCGTTAAGTGTTGTTCAGGATCATTTGGTTACTCAAGTATATGATAGTGCTACATTTTATGGTTCTTCTATTTCTATTCCATATTATTATTTATCAAATGAAAATAAGGTCGCGGGTTTTGAGAGGGTTGCTGGGGCTTTTTCTGGGCCTAATAATGGTGAGGATAATATTTTGGGAGATGTTATAAGTTATGCTGGACCTGGGACTGAGTTGATTAATGGGCGGACCACTGATGAAAATGTTTGTTTTTTTGGGATTGTTGAGAGTGAATATTGGACTCCGGCTGCTAAGAAAATGTTTGAGGAATGTGCTGAATTTGTAGGGGTTAGTTGTAATGCAGATAGTGATTGCCCTGATATGAATTTGGGTTTGAGTTATTGTGTGGGAGATGATGTTTATCAAGATGTGGAGGATTTTGAATGTGAGAATCCTGGAACTTTTGAATCAAGTTGTGTGGATGATGTTGAGAGTAGATTTGTTAAGAGTTGTGGTGGTAGTTGTGATGGTGGTGAATGTGTTTGTTTGGATATGGATAGTGATGGATATGATGAGTGTAATGTTGGAGAAGATGGGGATGATGGGAGAGTGATTGATTGTAATGATAATAATGATAATATGGCTCCTGGGAAAGTGGAGATTTGTGATGGATTGGATAATGATTGTGATGGGTTGATTGATGAGAATGGTGCTAGTTGTAGCGAAGGTAGTATTTGTCTTTTGGGAAGTTGTGTTGATGAATGTGTGGATAGTGATAATGATAGTTATGATGATTGTTCGATAGGGGAAGAGGATGATGATGGGAAGATATTGGATTGTAATGATGGGGATGATAGAATTTATCCTAATGCTCTTGAGGTTTGTGATGGGTTGGATAGTGATTGTGATGGGCAGATAGATGAGGGTAATGGGCAGTGCGAGGTTGGAAGTATTTGTTCTTTTGGAGAGTGCACGACTGTAAGTTGTTATGATAAGTTTGATTGTGGTAGCGACGGTTTTATAGATGGTTTGTTTTGTTCGGGCGATAATGTTGAACAGAACTATTTGAGTTGGACTTGTGAGAATCCAGGAAGTGTGAGTAGTAGTTGTACGTCGAATGTTGAGCCGAGGATTGTTACTGAGTGTTCTGATAGTTGTGAGGATGGTAGTTGTGTTAATATAGTATGTGAGGATGATAGTGAATGTGGTGATAGTGATAGTTATACAAAAGATAATTGTGTTAATCCTGGAGAGTTGATTAGTTATTGTAGTTATGAAGATATAGATTGTTTAAGTAATGTTGATTGTGATGATAATAATGTGAATACTCAGGATAGTTGTGTTAATCCGGGAATGGTGAGTAGTTTTTGTAGTTATGATCAGATAACTTGTTTTAATAATGGGGAGTGTGGTGAGGATGGTTTTATTGATAATTTGTTTTGTAATGGGAATGGAAATGATGATGTTTATCAGAATTATTTGAGTTGGACTTGTGAGAATGAAGGCACGGTTAGCAGTAGTTGTACTCAAACGATTGATCAGAGATTGGTTACTGAATGCGACGATAGTTGTGTTGAGGGAGGTTGTGTTAATATAGTTTGTGAGAACGATAATGATTGCGGTGATTTTGATCCGGATACTGTTGATATTTGTGTTAATCCGGGAATGGTGAGTAGTTTTTGTACTCATGATGATATTGAATGTGGTTCGGATAATGATTGCGGGGTAGATAGATATACTGGAGGGTTGTATTGCCAAGGTGATGATTTGTATAGGAATTTTGTGGATAATAGTTGTAATTTGCCTGGAGATGTGAATAGTTTTTGTAGTAGTGATGTTGATGGAAGGTTTGTGCATGAGTGTAGGTATGCGTGTAGTGATGGAAGTTGTATAAGATGTAATGATGATAGTTATTGTGATGATAGTAGTGATAGTACTGTTGATAGTTGTAAATTTGCAGGGACTGTGAATAGTTATTGTACTCATGAGAATGTTCAATGTGAGGATGATTTGAATTGTGGGGTTGATGGATATGTTGGGCAGCCTTTCTGTAGGGAGGATAATGTTTATCAGAATTATAGAAGTTGGATGTGTATGAATCCTGGAACTGTTGGAAGTTTCTGTGATTCGGATCAGGATGCTTCGTTGATTGAGGTTTGTAGTGTTGGGTGTGATAACGGTAGGTGTGTTGAAGAAACTGAATGTAATAATGGTTTTGATGACGATGATGATGATTTGATAGATGCTCAAGATCCTGGATGTTGGGATAATCCGTTGAATCCTGGGAGCTATAATCCTGGTTTGGATGATGAGAGTAGATATGATGTTGAATGTAACGGCGATGTTGAATGTAACGGCGATCCTGAGGTAGAAATTTATTGTGATGGGAATAGTGTTTATCAGGATACTTCTTTCTCGGAATGTGAGAATCCTGGGACTGGGCTGTCGATGTGTGTGCCTGCTTTAATTACGGAGTTGGTTGAGGTTTGTGGGAATAATGAGATTTGTACCGAGGGTAGTTGTATACAAGTGACTTGTGATTTGAATAGTGATTGCGGTAGCGATGGATTTACTGGAGAGAGATATTGCGAGGGTAATGATGTTTTCCAGGATTTTGAATCTAATATTTGTATTGATGGTGGGACTGTGGATAGTGTTTGTACTTTGAGTACTGATGGAGTTAAGGTTGAGAGTTGTGGGGATGATTTGGTTTGTAGTAGTGGGGAATGTGTTGAAGTGTGTTTTGATTTGGATAATGATGGTTATGATGATTGTTCGATAGGAGAGGATGGTGATGACGGTAAGATTTTGGATTGTAATGATGACGATGATGAGGTGAATCCTGGAGAGAATGATATGAGTTGTAATGGTGTGGATAATGATTGTAATGGTGAAGTTGATGAAGATTATGTTATTAGTGGTACTAGTTGTGGGGTTGGGGAGTGTAATGCTAATGGATTGTTGGAGTGTGTTAATGGGAATGAGGTTGATAGTTGTGTTGCTGGTGTTGCTAGTGAAGAGATTTGTGATGGGTTGGATAATGATTGTGATGGTTTAGAAGATGAAGCTGATGATCCGTTGTGCGAGGAGGATAATATTTGTTTGTTGGGGAGTTGTGTGGCGATAGCTTGTGATATGGATAGTGATTGTGGGGTTGATGGGTTTGTTGGAAGTGATTTTTGTAATGAGAATGATAAGTATCAGAACTATAGAGAGTTTAGTTGTAGTAATCCGGGGACTATAAGTAGTAGCTGTGGTTCTTCGACCGAGCCTAGATTTAAGGAAGAGTGTAGTTTTGATTGTAGTGAGGGATTGTGTGTTGGAGATTGTAATTTAGATAGTGATTGTACTTCTGATTTTTACTCTGAGGATTATTGTAGAGAGAATGAAGTCGTTAGGGATTTGCATGACTTTTCATGTGTGGAGTATTTTTGTGTTGAGGATTTGAGTGTTGAAGGTTTGGAAATGTGCTCGGAGCTTTGTGAGAATGGTTTATGTGTTGATATTGAATGTAATTTGGATAGTGAATGTGGTGAGGATGGATTTGAAGGAGAGACTTATTGCCAAGGTGATGATGTTTATCAGAACTTTAAGTCTTATATGTGCCTTAATGCTGGGACTTCGATAAGTATGTGTAGTGATGATTTGGATTCTACGTTGGTTGATAGTTGTGAGCATGGTTGTGAAAATGGTGTGTGCATAACTGAGATTTGTAATAATGGGATAGACGATGATGGGGATGGATTGATTGATGGGCTGATAGAGGATATAGATAATGATGATACATTGAGAGTTAGTGAGTATCCTTATGTGGTTGGAACTGTTGGAGGAGATGATAATGATATGGTTGATCTTGTGGTCGATAATGCTGATAAGTTAGGAATAGAGAATACTAATTTTGATGCCTTGCAGTTAGATAAAGATACTGCGGATGTGGTTTGTAATTTAATTGGGTATGATCATGCGGTGGCTAGGAGTTTGAAGTGTAATGGGATTGGGGCGATTGATAAGAGGTGCGGATTTACGAGTCCTCATAATAATTATTTTGGGGTTTGGGATGAGAGTGTTGGGGATTTTAAAACTGTAAATGCGCATAAAGTTGGGAATAGATGGTTGCAACAGTTTACGTGCGAGGGTAGGCTGACTGAATGTAGTAATTTTGTGGATGATGATGGGGATGAAAAGATAGATTATTGTGATGGAAGTAATGATGATAGTTGCGATGATGGTTGTGCGAGTCCTGAGGATGTGAGTGAAGTTAGACATGATCCTGAATGTGAATCGGGAATTGTTGAATAGTATCTTTACAACTACTTCTTTTCAGATAATATTTTCTATTATACTTTTTACCGAGGTTATGTTGGAAGGAAACAATGTTTAAAAACCAATTAACTATAAAGTTACTATGAAATCTGGTCTTAGAATATTTAGTATATTGGTTCTTGTTGTTATGATGCTTAGCTTTGTTGCTAGTGTGAGCGCTATTACTGGGAGTATTGGTAATGCTCGGATGATTTTGAGAGTGGATGAAGGGGATAGTATAGAGAAGTATATTCTTGTTAAAAATATAAATGATGTTAGTGTCGATGTGGAGTTGTTTGCGAGTGGGGATTTGGAAGATCATATTACGATTAGAGATAGTGAATTTACTTTGAGTCCAAATAGTGAGAAGAGGGCTTATTTTGATATTGATGTTGCTAAGGATGGTACGACGGAGACTAAGATAAATGTTAAGTTTGCGCCTAGTGAGGGAGGGAATGGTGTTGGGTTGAGCTCGACAGTGATAGTTATTGCTAAAGACACAAATGGTAATGATGATAGTAATTGGTTTACTGGGCTTTTTGGAGGGGGTTCTGGTGGGTCTGGAAGCGATGGTGGTTCTGGTGGTTTGAGCGGGGGTTCTAGTGGGTCTGGGAGTGATGGATCTGGAGGTTCTGATAATGGTGGTTCGGATGGTTCTGGAGGGGTTAGTGTTGGGAATGGTGGTTCGGATGGAGGTGAAGATGATGTAAGTGAAACTGTAGTAGAGAATGTAGATTCTGAGAAGAAGCCGGGAATTTCTAGTAATAGTAAGTTGTTGGTACCTACATTTAGTACGTTGGTTCTTTTTTTGGTGTTGTTGGGATTGTTGGTTTGGAGTAAAAAGAAAATGATGATTGATAAGAATGAAGGGAAAGGTGATAAGAGTTTGGGTGATGATAAAAATAAAGGAGATAATAAGAGAGATGATAAGAAAGATAAATTAAAAAAGAATGATAAAAAGGATGTTTAAAAATCTTATTTTATTTGTTCTGGTTTTGTTTTTGTTGCCCACGGTGTTTGCTCTGGATATTGGTTATGTTGTGAGTAATCCTAGTGGAGTGGGTAGTGATGATGTTTCTTTAAAGAATATTTTGGTTGGTGATGGGCATGTGGTGAGTTTTTTGGATGATGAGAGTTTTAATGCTGGTAGTTATGATTTGATTGTAGTGAGTGCAGGAGTTAGTAATATTGGAGGGGTTTTTGATAATACTAGGTATAGGACTTTGTTTTTAGGGAACAGTGCGGCTAAGAAAGCTGGATTAAGTAGTGGCTCGACTACATCTTCTAGGAGAAGGTCTGAGATTAGAGATATAACTCACTATATTACTGAAGATTATAATCTGGGGGATTTGGATCTTTATACGAGTACAGGTAGTATGTCTTATTTGAATGGGTGTAAGGCGAATGGGTCTTATAGTCTTGTGAGTCATGATTCGGATAATAGTGAGATTGTTGTTTTTGGGGTTGATCATAATTCGATGCTTATTGATAGTGGTTGTACTGATAGAGATAAGAGAATTTATGAGAGTAATGTGTTTTTTGGATTGAATGAAGTTAGTAAATGGAACTCGGATGCTGAGAATTTGTTTAAACGTTCAATTGTTTGGTTGATTACTTCTGGGTTAGTTGATGAGGATGGAGATGGATATGATTCTTTGGAATCTGGGGGAGATGATTGTGATGATAATGATGCTGATGTTAATCCTGGATCTAGTGATATTAATAAGAATTGTGTTAATGATGCTCCGGAGATAATTAGCGTTAGTCCTGCTGATAATTTTAATATTCTTGAGGATATTGGAAGGGTGTTTCTAGTTAGTGTGAGGGATGAAGAGAGTAATCTGGATTATACTTGGAAAGTTAATAATCAAGTTGTTGGTAGTGATAGTAGTTATGAGTTTAATAGAAATACTGGAACGTATAATGTGGAGGTTGTTGTTAGCGACGGTAGTTTGAGTGATTCTAATTCTTGGACTGTTAATGTTAGAGATTCTAGTTATTTTAGTTGTTCGGATTTGGGAGGAATTGTATGTTCTGTAAATCAAGTTTGTGATAGTGAATTATATGAAGTTAGTGATACAAATTCTTGTTGTTCAAGTAGTTGTTCTGTAAAACCGCCGGAGTTTAGTGATGTTAGTAATATTTGTGATAGTAAAAATAGTAAAATAAGAATTGATTTGGATAATTTTGATGAGAGTTTGGATTATGAAGTTGGGCAGGAGATTGATTTTGATATTAAGGTAAGGAACGAGTTTGATGATAAGATGGAAGTTGAGGTTGAGAGTTATTTTTATGATGTTACGGATCAGAAGGTTATTGAGAGTTTTGAAGATAAGTTTGATATTAATGAGGATGGGATGGAGTTGTCGAACTTTGCTTTTGAGATACCTTATGATTTAGAGGAAGATCATGATTATAGGATATTTGTTTATGTGGAGAATGATGATAATTTGTGTAATCAGAAGGATGTAGTTGTTGAGGTTGATAGAGGAGATTTGGACGTTGTTGTTGATAAGTTGAGGATTGATAAGGATTCTTTTGTTTGTGGAGATAGTGTTGATGTTAGAGTGGATGTTAAGAATTATGGGGATGATGATGAGGATGTTTATATTAGTGTTGTTAATTCTGATTTGTCGATTAATGAAAGAAGTGAGAGTTTTGAGATTGAGAAGTATGGGGATAATGACGATGAGAGAGAGGATTTTTTGATTTTGATTCCGGAGGATGCGAGTAATGGTAAGTATAATTTGAAGGTAGAGGTTCATACTGATGGGGATAATTTTGTTGTTGAGAGAGAGATAGTGTTGGAGAGGTGTAGTTCTGAGGGAATTGAGGGGAGTAATGTTGATGAAGGGGTGCGGTTGGGGGGTTCTGGATTGGAGTTGGGTGGGAATGGGTTGATTGGGGAGTTGGGAGTTGTCGAGGGGGTTGGTGGGGTTAATGGGGTGGAGGTTTTTGCTGGACTTGTGTTATTGTTTATTGCTATTGGGTCTTTGGGGGCGGTGTGGTGGTTTTTTGGGTAGAGAAGAAAAAGGGATATGTGAAAAGAGTTTAGTTTGGGTATACTATTGCTTCATTTATAGAACTTGATTATTGAGTTATTTGTTTTGATTATTAGATCCTTCAATTCTTCAATGGGTCTCTTAGCATCATAACATACTTGCCGTGTTCCCTGTTACTTGGTAGATACTTATTAGCAACTTCATGAACATCCTGAGGGGTTACTGCACCATATTTTTCTAGATGGTCTTCAGTTGTTATTCCCCTATCATATTTGATCCCAATCGCATTTGCATGTCCTTTATTTGACTCAAAATTCTTTAAAACATTGTATCTTGCTATTCTTTTATTCCTATCCAGTACTTCGTTAGGCACTAAATCTTCTCTTAAAATTCTCATTTCATCAAAAACAGCATCAATTACTTCATTAGATCTTTCTGCTTTGATACTCCCTCCAGAATATATTGCCCCTTCATTCTTTGCACCATGATAGGCACTTCTAAACCCATATGCAAGACCCATTCTTTGACTAACTCTTTGAAATAAACGTGAATTTGCATCTCCTCCCAAGATATCTGATAACATTTGTACAGCATAACTGTCGGGATCAGATCTAGTTGAAGCGAATAGTGAAATATCTAGTTGAGCACTACTTTCATAAGGACGATCTTCATTAAATATTTCTGGAGCAGGAGAATGAATAGTGACAATTCCTTCTAAAGGAGAATTCCTTGGGAATTTAAACCTAGTATTTTCACCACTTTCTCTACCTTCAAAATTATCCTTGATGAGATCTTCTATATTATCTGGTAAAGCTCCAACAAGTATAAGATCCATGTTTGAAGCACCATAACCTCTAGAATGAAATTCTCTCAACTTGTCTGGTGTAACTGATCCAATCACATCTTCTTCTCCCAAAATAAAATAAGTACGTGGATCGTTTTCTCCAAAAAATGCTTCATGATATGCATTATTATCTATAAAATCTGGTTTCCCCTTAGCATCAGCAGTTTCTCTTAAAATTCTATTCCTTTCTTCTTCAAACCTTTCTGGATTTAAGAGTGGATTAAATGCAATATCGGACACAAAATTAAGATATAATCCCAGATCTTCTGCTAACATATCAACCGGAAAAGTAGTCTCTTCTAATCCTGTAAATGCATTATAAGATCCAAATATATTTCTAACTTGATCACTTTCTTCTGGCTCATATTTAGAAGATCCTCCAGTCATTAAATTATGTTCTAAGAAATGTGCCAGTCCTTCTTCTCCTGGTTTTTCATTTAAGGCTCCAAAAGAAACTCGAAGTCTTCCACCAATTGTTTGTGTTGGCGTTTCCTGGAGCATAACCTTTAGACCATTCTCTAGATTAAATTCCCTATAGTTTCCATTTATTATTTGTCATTCTACTTGCTTATCACAGAACTCTTTCCCCTCGGGTAGAAATATTAGAAATAAAGGGTTATTAAATGTTTTGGATGAATTAGAGATAATTAATGTTCTTACTCTTTTTTCATTAATATCAAAGAAATTATTTCTTATAAAATAAATCCCCCCATTTACCACCTCATTTTTTAAACCGCAGAATAGAAATATTTGTAAAGGGTTGCCATGTTTAGTTACGACTTGAAAATGACATATAATAATAGATCTAAGAAAATGATTCTTGTAATAGTGTTATTGCTGTTAGTATTGACGGGATTTGGTATATTGTGGTTGTTGTTTGCGGGTAATGGGTTGTTTGGGATTAGTATTGTTGAGACTAGTGATTATGATGGAAGTGGGAAAGGTAGGATGTTGGATAAAATTAATGGAGGGTGGAGTATAAGGATTGATGGGGATTCGATAACGTTTCCTGATGGGTTTTATAGTGATTATTATGAGATAATTGAGGAGTATGATGAGACTGAGAGGCAAGGTGGGGGTCGTAGAAGTGGTAATGGAGAAGATGAGGGAGAGGAGTGTGTTGTTGATAGTGATTGTGGGAGTGATGAGTTTGAGGATATTTGTTATTTAGATAATGTTTATGAAGAGAGTACTAAGAATTTTTGTGATAATGGGTATTGTGAGGTTGATGTGGATAAGGAAGAGGTAGAGGTTTGTGAGTTTGGGTGTGATGATGGAGAGTGTGATGAGGATGAGAATTTGCCTAATGATCTTGATGGAGATGGATATGATGATGCGGAGATTGGAGAAGATGGGGATGATGGTTTGCCTTTGGATTGTAATGATAATAATTTTGATGTGAATCCTGGAGTGGCTGAAATGTGTGGGGATGGGATTGATAATAATTGTAATGGTGAGGTTGATGAAGAGTGTGGTTTGTTTTGTACTGAGGATTTGGAATGTGGTGTTGATGGGTTTGTTGGAGATAGTTTTTGTTGGAATGATGATGTTTATCAGGCTTATGAGAGTCATACTTGTGAGTTGGATGGTAGTTGTGATAGTGAGATTGGTGACGTGTTAGTTGATAGTTGTGATTATTTGAGTGAGTGTAGTGTTGGTGAGTGTGTTCCGATAGTTTGTGAGATTGATAATGAATGTGATGATGATGAGGATTTGACTATTGATAGTTGTGTTAATCCAGGGGAGTTGGGTAGTTTTTGTGAGAATACGCCAATAAGTTGTAATGTTCATAGTGATTGTGGGATGGATGGAGTTGTGGGTGATGATTTTTGTGCTGAAGGAGATGTTAAGCAAGAGTTTGTTACGTATACATGCGAGAATCCAGGGACAGTTAGTTCGGTTTGTACTAGTGATAGTGAACCTGTATTAGTGGATGAGTGTGAGAGTGGAGAGGCTTGTTATGATGCTAGTTGTGTTGAGGTAAGTTGCGGGGTTAATGCTGATTGTGGTTTTGATGATTTTATAGGAGAGACTTATTGCCAAGAGGATAATGTTTATCAGAATTATAGAAGTTATATGTGTACTGATGGTGCTACGCCTAATAGTCTATGTAGTAGCGATGTTGAACCTACTTTGGTTGATAGTTGTGAGAGCGGATGTTTTGAAGGTAGTTGTATTGTTGAGATTTGTGATAATGGGATTGATGATGATGGGGATGGGTTGATTGATGGGTTGACATTTAGCGAGGGTAATGATGATATTCCTCAGGAGAAGATATTTATTAATGAGTTGTGGATGTTGGGAAGTAGTGCTATAATTAATGAGATTATCGAGGATATTGTTGAGTATAGTGGAGGTACGCAGATATTGGGGAAGAACGTTCATCCGATGCATACTGATGATACTTTGACTAGGGCTTGTAATCTTTGGGGATATGGTTTATATAAGGATACGGTTTCACGGTCTTTGTCGAGTCCTCATAATGATGTTCGTATATTCTATAACGCTATCAGTGATGCTTGGGGATTTGGAGCTGGAAATTCTGGATTGTTGGCTGACGGAATGACTTGTTATGAGCCATTGCCGGTTTGTAATAATAATTTGGATGATGATGGAGATGGGTTTGTTGATAGTGATGATTTAGGATGTGCGGCTAGTAATGATGATAGTGAAGTAGGGCATGATCCTGAGTGTGTTGCTTAGAAATAGTTTTTTCTAATTAGTTTTCAGTATCTTCCTGATTATTATGATTTTCTTCAGAACTGTTATTTGTTTCTGGGTTTAGGTATGCTTGTTTGACGGCTTCGGCGATTTTTGGTACGATGGTTTTATCTAAGGCGTAGGGTATGATTTCTTCGGAGGTTGGGGTTTCTACGATGTTTGCTAGGGCTTCTGCAGCGGCTAGTTTCATGTTGTCGGTGATTCGTTTTGCTTTTATTTCTAGGGCTCCCTTGAAGATTCCTGGGAATCCTAGGACGTTGTTGACTTGGTTTGGGAAGTCTGAACGGCCGGTTGCTATGATTTTGGCTCCGGCTTCTTTTGCAAGATTGGGCATTATTTCTGGGATTGGGTTTGAGAGGGCGAAGATTATTGGTTGTGGGTTCATTGAACGGATCATATCTTGGTTGACTATGTTTGGTTGGCTTACTCCGATGAAAATGTCGGAATCTTTTAGGGCTTCTGCTAAGTCTCCTTTTTTAAGATCGTGGTTGGTTATTTTAGATATGTCTTCTTTTGTTGGGTTTAGGTTTTCACGACCTTCGTAGATTATTCCTTTGCTGTCTAGCATGACTAAATGTTTGAAACCGAATTTTAGTAAGAGTTTTGCGATTGCTACTCCCGCTGCGCCTGTTCCGCTGATTACTACTTTCACTTCTTCTTTTTGTTTGTCTGTTACTTTTAGGGCGTTGATTAGACCTGCTAGAGTGACTACTGCTGTTCCGTGTTGGTCGTCGTGCATTACTGGGATGCCAAGATCTTGGAGGGCTTGTTCGATTTCGAAGCATTCTGGGGCTCTGAAGTCTTCTAGGTTTATTCCTCCGAAAACTGGGGAGATGTTTTTTATTGTTTCGATGGTTTTACTTGTATTTTGTTCTTTGATGCAGATTGGGAATGCATCTATGTCTGCGAATTCTTTGAATAGTACTGCCTTACCTTCCATTACTGGGAGTGAAGCTTCTGGGCCTATGTTTCCTAGCCCTAGGACTGCTGAACCGTCGCTGATTACTGCTACGGTATTTCCCTTGGAGGTGTATTTGTAAACATCCTCTTTGTTTTCTGCTATTTTTCTGCAGGGTTCGGCGACTCCTGGAGTGTAGGCTGTTGAAAGATCTAGTTTAGAATTTACTGAGACTTTGGATTTTACGGCTATCTTGCCCTTGTTTTTTTTGTGCATTTCTAGAGCTAGTTGATTGTAGTCGGGTTTTGGTTCTGGATTGTTATCTTGCTCGTTTGAATTATTGTCTTGTGTATTTTCTTCCATTTTTTTAGTTAATTCCTCTTTCTGGGATGGTCTTTAATGGTAGATTAGCTTTAAAACCTTTCTCGTGATGGAGTTGAGTTTTCTTTTTGTATATGATAAAGGCATCATATTTATTTAAATGTTTGTCAATAATCAAAATCTGCGAAGCTGGGATTGATTAGACGTTGCTGTTCGTCAATGTTGTCTATTTCTTTGATATCTTCTTCGGTTAGTTGAAAGTCTAGGTCTAGGTTTTCTTGGATGTGTTCTTTTCCTGTGGATTTGGGGATGACAACTGTGTTTTTGTCTAGGAGCCATCTTAGGCTTATTTGTCCTGCTGACTTTCCGTGCTTGTTTGCTATTTTAGTTAAGGTTGGGTCTTTGAAGACCATGCCCATGGCTAGAGGAGAGTAGGAGGTTATTGATATTTTGTTTTGGTTGCAGAAATCTAAGAGTTGTTTTTGGTATAGTCGTGGGTGGAATTCTACTTGGTTTACTGATAATGGAAGGTTGATTTGGTTGCAGATTGCTAGAGTGTCTTTGAGATGATTTATGGTGAAGTTGCTGACGCCAAATGCTTTGATTTTCTTTTCATTATAAAGTTGTTTGAAGGCTTTTAGGGTTGATTCTAAATTCATAGTGGATGTGGGCCAGTGGATTAGATAGAGATCTAGGTATTCGGTTTCTAAGCGGGCTAGGGATTCTTGGCAGGCTGCTAAAACTCGGACGTAGTCTAAATCATCTGGAGATACTTTTGAAGTTATGAATAGTTTTTCTCTTGGGTAGTTTTTTATGGCTTGACCGATTTCTGATTCGTTCATGTACATTTCTGCGGTGTCAATGTGGGTGTAGCCTTCGTTTATGGCGGTTTTGACTGTTGTGATGCAATCTTGGTTACGAAGTTGCCAGGTGCCGAATCCTATGGAGGGCATTTGGGTGTTGTTGTTTAATAGGGTGGTTGGGGTTTGCATGTTTTAATTTTTTATTATTTCAATTATTTTATTTTCAACTTCTTCTATTTTCTCATCATTAATCCTGCCTGCTCTGTATAAAACAATTGAGTTTCTTATTGAGAATAATATGGAAGGCATGATGAAACTATCTTTCTTAAGTCCTCCAGAGATAAAATCATTCTGGATCAATGAAATTTTATATGGATCTTCATGTCTTTCTTTTTTTGTTATCTGGCAGACTATAATGTTGTCTCCTTTTAATGTTGCGATTATGAGTGCAGGTCTTTTTATTGTGGATTTTAGATCTGTTAATGGGAAATTTGTGACTGCCACCTCACCCTTTACAAGTCCTTCCATGCTTCATTATCCTCTTCACTTAGCCAGTTTTCCGCTAGAAGTTTTTCATCTGCGAAAAACTTTGGACTTGAAGCATTTATAATAATCTCGACTTCGATATTTTCATCTAAATTTAAAGGATCTTTTGGGATTAGGACTCCATTCTTATATGTTACTTGTATTTTCTTATCCATATAATTAGTAATGAATTGATTCTTTTAAAGATATGTATTTCTTAATTTTTGGCCAAGCTCTATTTTCTAATTGTTTAATAAAACTTTTATGAGTTTTATAATAATTTATTCTATTTGGGTTAACCTCGTCTTTTTTTGTTTAAATTTGATAAATAAAAATAAAATAAAAAAATTGTTTACTTATCTTTTAAGCCCCAGATCCAGTAGTTAGATGCTAGTGCGAGGTGTACGAGTACGTTAGGCCAAGATTGGCTTCCCCAGTGCACTGTGAATGCTGCAACAAGTAATATTATTATTGGAGGTATTGTGGTGTATCTGAGTTTGTATTTTGCTAAGATTAAAATACCAAATATTATTTCTGATAGGATTAACAGCCAAGCAAAGAAAACTGGAGCTGATCCGAAGACGGGCATTCCTGATAACATTGCTACGACTGCTGCTGGTTTCATTACAAAAAGTTTTAGTAAACCAGGTATTAGCATTACAAGACCTAGAAGTATCCAGTTAACTTGCATTGCTGTTTTTTGTAGATTTCCCATGTTAATTTATCCTCCTTTCAGATATTTTTGTAAGTTTATATGATGTAAATGTCATATGTTTTATAATTTAATTAGATATATAAATGTTTTGTTTGTTTTTTGTTATTGGGTAGTGAAATAAATTAAAAAAATAAAAGATTACTTCTTAATCAGCTCTTCAACTTTTTCTCTATCAAAACCAACTAATGTCTCGTTTCCAATTATTATAACTGGAACTCCCATTTGGCCTGATTTTTCGACCATTTCTTTTGCGGCTTCCTGATCTTTTGAGACGTCGACTTCTTTGTATTCAATGTTTTCTTCTTTGAAGAATGATTTAGCAGCATTACAATAAGAGCATGTTGGTGTTGAATATATTTTTACTTTTGCCATAATCCAGGACAACTACGTTTTCCTAGATGCAACCTTTCCTTTTTATTTGTTTTTTGCATTTTGTAGTACTTGCCTCCTTACATTTATTTTTATTATCTTTATTATCATTTTTTCATGTCGTGGCATTCTTTCAGCCTTTTACTATATTTGTTCATATATTTGTCTATTTTGAGCATTATTGGTTTCATGTGTGTTTGGTCAATTGAATAGATACGTTGTTTGCCTTTTGATTTGAGGTTTATGAAGCCGCAGCATTCGAGTCTTCTGAGATTATGTGAGACGCGACTTTGTTCGAAGTTTAAAGAATGCGAGATTTCCATTACTGATTTTGGTCCTTTCATTAATAATTTGATTATTTGGAATCTAGTTTCGTTTGATAGGGTTTTGAAAAATTTTGCGTATGATTCGAATGATGGGGTTGTCATATGATAATTAGTTAATAAGAGTATTTAAAGTTTGTGGGGGTTGGGGGGGGTTGGATTGGCTGAAAGAAAAGTTATTAAGTATTAGTTTCTAATCTTTTTAATGAAATGGGAAAATTTAGCACCAGATCTTGTGAGACAGAGAATAATAATTGAAGAGACTACAGATAAGATAGTTAAACCTGACGAAATAAAGAAATATTTGAAAGCATTATCTAAGGTTGTAGGTATGGTTGTCTTATCTGAACCGGTAGCTTATACAGCGCATGAAGATGGGTATGGGGGCTGGATTCATTGGAAAACATCTGGAGCTCATTTTTATAGTTATGAGACAACTCCTCCTTTGTTTACTGTTGATTGTTATACTTGTAAAGAATTTTCTGTAAATGAAGCTGTTGAATTTACTAAGAAATATTTTGATACGATTGACATTGTTTGGAAGGAGATTAAAGTATAGCCAATAATATTTATTGTTTATAGAAGAATTTATAATTGGATTATTGCTTATTATTGTTATTATAAAGGTTAAAATGGTTAGTAAAAATCTTGGGCGAATTATGAGGAGAGGTAGAGCTATGTTTCTTGCTTATGATCAGGGGTTAGAACATGGACCGGATTCAGATTTTGATGATCGGAATGTTGATCCGTTGTTTATTATTAATATTGCGAAGAAAGGAGGGTATACAGGGGTTGTGTTTCATAAGGGGATTGCGGAGAGGTATGGTGAGGAAATTGAGAAGTCTGGGGTTCCTTTGATTATTAAGTTGAATGGGAGGACAGGTCTTCGGAAAGGTGAGCCTATTAGTAAGCCTGTTTGTTCGGTTGAGGAGGCTAAGGCTTTGGGGGCTGTTGCGGTGGGTTATACGTTGTATATTGGGAGTGCCTTGGAGGGTGAGATGTTTGAGGATTTTGATGAGATTGAGAATGATGCGAGAAAGTTAGGGCTTCCGGTTATAACTTGGATTTATCCTCGAGGAAAGGCGGTTAAGAATGATGTTTCTAGGAAGATGATTTCGTATGCGGCTCGTACTGGGTTGGAGTTGGGGGCTGATATTGTTAAGTTGAAGTATGGGGGTAATCGTGGGGATTTGAAGTGGGCGGTTGAATCTGCTGGAAGGACGAAGGTTGTGGTGGCTGGAGGGGTTAAGAAGGGTGATAAAAAGTTTTTGGAACAGGTTAGGGAGATTATGGATGCGGGTTGTGTTGGATTGGCTGTTGGGAGGAATGTTTGGCAGAATGAAGATCCCTTGAAGATAAGTGAGGAGATTAGGAAGATAATATTTGGTAGGAGTAAGTTGAAGGATAGTAAGAAGGTGAAAGTGGGTAAGAGGAGAGATAAGAAAATAAAATGATAATTGTGAATTTTAAAAATGTAAAGGAAGGTAAGGAAGTGTTGGGTTTTGCTCGGGAGATGGATGGGTTGGGAGTTGTTGTTGTGGTGCCTTCGGCAAATATTAAGGAGGTTAGTGAGGGGACTGGGTTGGAGGTTTTTTCTCAGCATGTTGATGGTTTTAATGATGAGGAGGGTTTTCTTGGTGTTAAGGCTACTAAGGGTGCTGGGGCCAGCGGTACTTTGTTGAATCATAATGATCATCCTATTTCGTTAGATGAGATAAAGAAAGCTGTTAAGGAATGTCATGGTGAAGGGTTGAAGGTTGTTGTTTGTGTTAAGGATTTGGAGATGGTTGGGGAGTTGAAGGAGTTGGAGGTTTTTGCGATTGCTTATGAAATACCTGAGTTGATTGGGACGAAAGATCCGATTACTAATTATCCAGATAAGGTTGAGAGTTTTGTGAAGATGTTTGATGGGAGTAAAGTGGATCCGTTGTGTGGGGCGGGGGTGAATTCTCGGGAGGATGTTGAGAAGGCTGGGGAGTTGGGATGTAAGGGAGTGTTGGTTAGTTCGGCGGTGATGAAAGCTGAAGATCCTAGGGAAGTTTTGGAAGGGATGATAGGAAAGTGAAGAAGTAAAAAAATTATTAGATTTTTTCTTTAGTGATCTTAATATGAGTTTTTTTCATTAATGTTTTTGCTTTGCTCATGGTGAGAAGACCGTTTTTTGCTCCTCGATTTTTTATGACTGAAGAGGAATTTACTACGGCTAGTTTGATTACATTTTCTATGTTCTTTAGCTTTATTAGACCAGATAAGAATGAGCTTATGAATGCATCTCCTGCACCGGTGCATTCTTCAGAATTTATTTTTGGGGGATTAAACCAATATATGTAATTGCCATCGGAAACTCCTCCAGTGTTTTTGCCGTCGGTGATTATTACTATTTTTGGGCCTTTGTTGTGGATTTTCTGGAATAAATTTGAAAATTTTGATTTTCCTACAAAGCTTAAAGCCTCGCTTTTGTTCATGCTTATTATGTGAGCGTTTTTGATTATTTTGTTTAGGTCTTTATTGGGTTTTCCTTTTTTGATTATTTTAGGATTTACTGAAATTTTGATTTCGTTTTTTATACAAAAATCTACTAGTTTTGCTTGAGAGTTTAATAGGTCTTTATTAGCGCTTGTAAAATGGATGTATTCAGTTTTTATTTTTGACAGGTTGATTTCTGAATATTTTAGAGTGTTACTTACACCTCTAAAGGTTAATATTGTTCGGTTTTTTCTTTCTCCTTCTAGGATTATTGAGTATCCAGTATGCAGGTTTGATCTTTTTCCTAAAAAACTTATGTTACATTTTGCCAAGTCTCTTAGTATTATTTCGCTGTTATGGCCTGATCCGATTTTTCCGATGAATCCGGTTTTTAGACCTAAGGTTGATATGGAGCACGCAGTGTTTGTTCCTCCTCCACCGCTTGTTACTAGAGTTTCTTTGATGGGTATTTTTGAACCAGATGGGATAAGGATGTATTTATTGTTTTCTTTGGCTTCGATGGGTGTGAATATGTCGACGAGGCCACTCCCCATTGTAATTACATCAAATATCATTTTATTTTTAAGGCCTCCAATCCTGGGAGTTTTTTATTTGAAAGATAATGGATTAAAGCGCCTCCGGAAAGGCTAACGTAACCTAGCTTTTTTTTGTTTATTCCTAGTTTGTTTATTTGTGTTTCGGAATGTCCTCCAGAAACAATTGAAAATGCTTTGGATTTTTCCATTGCCTTTAATAATCTGTTAGTTCCAATGTCAAAATGTTTTTTCGAGCAATCTCCTGCAGTTCCCTTCCAGAATATTTTCTTTGTTTTTTTAATTTCTTTTTCGTAATCTTTAATTGTTTGCATTCCAATGTCGTGTGCTAGATTGTTTATTGGGAAATCATTTATTGGTATGTCTTTTCTTTTGCCATTTATGTTGAAGGCTAGATCTTTTGGGGTTTTTATGTTTTTTAAATGTTTTTTTATTTTTGGGATTAGTCTTAGTTGATCTTTTAGTAATTTGGTTTGTTTTTTTCCTAGATCGTACCCTTTTGCTTTGAGAACTAGTAATGCTAATATTCCTGTTGGTAGAATCTTATTGCTCTTATTATTTTTAATTAGTAGTAGAACGTCTTCAATTTTATTTCCACCTAAAATAAATAGTGAGTTGGATAAATTGTTTTTAATTTTATCTATGTTTCTTATTTCGTATTCAAGAACGGGGCCGATTGCTTTTTCAGTTAGTTTTGGGAGTTGAGTTATGCTTGTTTGATTCCTATGACAAATTGAAAATGCGTCGTTAATGTATATGTCAAATTTATCTTTGAAGAATTTTGTTATTTTATTGTTACCTGGATTATATTCGTCTTTTAGATATCTTATGTTTTCGAGTAGAATTGCATCTCCTTCTTTCAATGATTTTATTGCTTTTTTGGACTTTTTTCCAATTATGTCGGGGATGAATTTTATTTTAGTTTGTTTGTTGATTAATGTTGCGTGTTTTTTTAGAGAAGTAAAGTCGGGTTTTCCGGGGCGTGATTGATATGCTATGGTGATTATTTTTGTTTTTTGTTTTTTTAACAAAGAGATTGTTTTTGAATGTTCTTTAATTCTATTTGATAAAACGGGTTTATTATTTTTGATTTGAGAATTTATGTCTATCCTTAAAAGTACGGTTTTTCCTTTCAATTTGAGGTCGTTTATTGTTTTGAAATTTTTGTATACCATAAATCAGTGTAATCTTTCTAGTTCTTTTACTGTATCGATGACTCTTGAACAGTATCCGTATTCATTGTCGTACCATGCTAAAACTCTTACTAAGTTTCCGTCCTTTTCTGTTGATAGAGAATCTATAACTGCCGATCTGGTATCCCCTATAACATCGCTTGATACTAATGGATCTGTTGAGTATCCTAGAACATCTTTCATCTGTTGTTCTGATTGTTTTTTGAATTCGTTGTTTATTTGATTTACTGTGAAATTTTTCTTTAGTTCTACTGTTAGATCTAGAAGTGAGCCGGTTACTATTGGTACTCTTACTGCTATTCCTTTTATTTTTCCTAAGAGACTGGGTATGACTTTTGCAACACTCTCAGAAGCACCGGTTGATGTTGGGATTATATTTTGGGCTGCTGCTCTTCCTCTTCTTTGTTTTTTGTGTGATGAATCTTGGAGCGCTTGATCGTTTGTGTAGGCGTGGATTGCGGTCATCATTCCCCATTTTATTTTATATTTATCGTTTAATATTTTTGCGATTGGAACTAAACAATTTGTTGTGCAAGAGGCTATGCTGATTATCTTGTGTTTGCTGTTAAGTTTGTTGTCGTTTACACCTTTGATTATTGTTATGTCTGGATTTTGTTTTCCTTTTGATGGAGCAGTTAGGATAACTATTTTCGCGCCCGCTTTTTTGTGTTGGTTGAGTTGTTTTCTTTCTCTTAAGATACCTGTTGATTCTAAGACAATATCCACATTGAGTTTTTTCCAAGGTAGTTTTGAAGGATCTCTCTCAGAAAGTATTGGGATTTTTTTACCGTCTACAATAATATTGTTTTTTTCTATTGTAATATTTTTATTGTATCTTCCATAGACGGTATCGTATTTTAATAGATATGCTGAGTTTTTTGGTCCGTGGACATCGTTGATGGCTACTATGTCTATTCCTTCGTTGAATGCTATTCTGAATAAGGTTCTTCCTATTCTACCAAAACCGTTTATTGCAACTCTCATTTTCCTCTTTTATATAATAGAATATGAAAAGTATTTATATGTTACTGATTGGGTGGGTTTTAGTTTCTAAGAAGTACTTGCTTTAACTGATTTCTTTTGATTTTTTAGTTGTTCAAGTTGGGCGTCACATATTTCGCAGTAGCCTTTCTTTTCCATTGAAGCTATTGTTTTATTACTATCTACAAATCCTCGATATTTTAGGGTTAGCATAACTTCGTTTGTGTTTCTGTTGTCGAATGGAGGATGTAAAAGACTTATGCTGCAATTTGGACATTTTCCTATCATATTCCAGGACAACTACGTTTTCCTAGAAGCAACCTTTCCTTAGATTGCTGCTTCGCAACTTGTTCTCCTTTCAGTCGTATATTATTGTAGTTTTTCATTTTGGATAATTACCTCTGTTCGGGATAAAGAATAAAGAAAGATATTACAATCTCACTATTTCTTCTGCTGTTTCGAGTTCTAGACGTTGCAAGTCTTCTTCTGTGCCTATCGCGTCGTCTAACCAGTTATTTAGTTTCATCATTAATCCAGGGAACCTAGGTTCCCGTTACTCACAATCCTGCTCGTTATTATAAGTAAATGTCTCGCAAAATTGTTCGGATGCAACCCTCCTATTATTGCATCTCTATACTGTTCCATCATTTTACCACCCATCCTTCGTTGTTGTTTTCTTTTGGAGAAGGGAGATCTAGGTTGAAGAATTCTACGAATTCTTTTTGGACTATGTGTGAGGCGTTTATTTCGTTTAGTTCTTCGGATATTAGTTCTGCGAAGCAGTAAGAGCAGACGTGGGCGCTGGTTTCGTTGCATTTTATGCAGACTGTGCCGTAATTGTCTAGATGGTTTGATATGTTGTCTAGGAAGTCGTGAATTCTTGGAATCAGTTCTCTTTTAAGATCGGGATAAAGAGTTAGCCATGCTTCTATTTCTTCTGCTAAGCAGAAGGGACATATTGGATTAGATACTGCCTCGTTGCAAGTATCGCATAAATATTCTGTGTTGTTGGTGTGTTGATCGTTTTGTATTATCATAGTAGAATGTTGATTCAAACCCGGAATTAATCGGAGGTTTAAATCAGATATTTAATATCAATGAATTTAAAGAGGAAATTTGTTGCTGTACAACTGGCGTCAGACCATCTAGAATTCAGATTACTCGTACTTCTTTTTATTTCCATGTTTTATATAAGGCATACTAGTATATAAGTATTGCCGTCGCTGATTGAGTATTTTAAAGTGACAACAAACGTTTAAATATTGTAATTGGCTTGATAGTTTAATATGGTGACTTATTTACCTATATTTATAGCGGCAGTTGTGAGTTTTGTAATTGGTATGCTGTGGTATTCTCCTGCTTTGTTCGGTAAGAAGTGGATGAGTTTGGCTGGTGTGAAGAGGGGCAAGGAGAAGAAAATGGGTGGAATAATGGTTGCTGCGTTTGTGGCTAATTTAGTTATGGCTTATGTTTACTTGTATATTATGGGCATGATAGGGTACGCTGATGTCAGTTCAGGAGTAGTTTTAGGATTTTTGTTATGGGTTGGTTTCTTTGCTACTACACTTCTTGGAGGCGTGTTTTGGGAGGGGAAACCGTTTAATTTATATTTGATAAATGCTGGATATCAGCTGGTTAATTTGGTGGCTATGGGTGCGGTTTTGGGTGCTATGATCTAGTATAAGTATGTTTTTATAGTATTTATTTTTTTAATTTTTATGAGTGATGTAATTCCGAAGAATATTGTATTTGAGTTTAATGTTAAAGAGTTGAATGGTAGGGGGTATGATCGAGGTATAGTTTCTTTAGTTGCGGATGGGAAGAGGATGGATAAGTATGATGCCGAAAATCATAGTTTTTTTACTAAAAAGGTGATAGATTTATTTAAACTTGGAGTTAATGGTGTTGAGATTGTTAATACTGGAAAACATAGTTATAGATTTGAGGGACCTCGTGTGGCAAGATTGGATGATCTTGGGGAACGTGGCGGATATCATCAGATAATAAGAGTTGAGTATAATTTAATTGAGTAGTAGTTTTTTATTTTTTTTAATAGTGGTGTTTTTTGATTAAGAATTATTCTTTTGAAATACTAATCTCTATGGGTAGTCTCTTATTCACTCTTTTTAAGATTTCTTTTAGTAATTGTACTCTTTTTTTAAAGTCCAATATTCCTACTCCTTTGACTTCATTGGTTTCTTCATCTTTTGTAATGAAAACTCCAGGTTCAATTTCGTCGGAATATTCTGTTTTGGGAGGAACTCCGAATGTAATTTCTAGGAAATCTCCCGATTCATCATAATAAATATCATATGTTTCTTGTTCTTCTATCATCTTATATTCCTATCAAATAGTGCTGTGATGATAAATCCCTCCCCATTTAAGTAATTTACTATTACTTTTAGGTATTTCTCAGTAGGAGGGTTATGTTTAAAATATTCATAATAATAATGTTTTGTTCCTTCATAGGGTTTTGTTATCTTTAACGGATTTATTAGTGCGTTTTTTATTTCCTCTTGATTTTTTGCAACTTGTGGATGTTTTTTATTTATATGACTCCATTGTTTTTTTGTTAATCTTATCTTTCTTCCTGTTTTATCAATTACCTCAAAAATAATTGTCATTTTACATCCTCTCTAAAATGTTGATACGTTTCTTTAAAGGAGGGTGGGTTGCGAAATAGCCATCGATTTTTCTCTTAAATGGATCGGAGATAAATAATGGGGCTACGGCTTTGTTGTAATGGTGTTTTTGTTCTTTTGATAATGGGTGTTCTTGTTGGATTTTTTTTAGGGCGTTTTTTAGGCCTGTTGGGCTTCTTATGAATTTTACTGCGCTTGCGTCTGCAGTGAGTTCTCGTTTTCTTGAGATGGCGAGTTGGACTAGCATGACTACTATTGGGGCTAGGATTGCTAATACGATTCCTATAACTATGAAGATAATTTGGGCTTTGTTGTCTCGGTCGTTGTTTCCTGAAAGAGAGGACCAGAAAAGGCTTCTCAGGAAGATTTCTGAGATGATGGCGATCATTCCGACTAGGACTGCTGTTAGGGTCATGAATCTTATGTCGTAGTTTGCGATGTGTGAGAGTTCGTGGGCTATTACTCCTTCTAGTTCTTGTTTGTCTAGTTTTTCTAGCATTCCGGTTGTGATGCAGATTACTGCGTTTTTGGGATCTCTTCCAGAAGCAAAGGCGTTAATGTTTTGATCTTCCATGATGTAGAGTTTTGGTTTTGGTAAACCGCTGGCTAGACAGAGGCCTTCTACTATATTGTGGTATTGTCGGTGTTCTGGTTGGTTGGCTAGTTTGGCATTTACTGATTTGAGGGCTATTTTGTGGGAGTTAAAGTAGCCTACCCAGATGTAGCCTATTGAGAATATTATCGAGATGATTAGGATTAGGAAGAAGTAGTCGGGGTTTAGGGCCAGGCCGATTACATAGCCTAGAAGGATTAGGATGGCTAGGATTGCTGCTAGTAATATTGTGGATTTTAGTTTGTTACTTGAGATTTGATCGTGGAAAGAGATTCTGTTGGGCATGTAAAGGATAATGTG
>Ga0187833_10001184_pt1 | contig 30275 bp, 41 predicted proteins | sample ETNtaG_37_FD_167968 | JGI IMG/M metagenome (GOLD analysis project Ga0187833, IMG submission 167968) | Marine microbial and viral communities from oxygen minimum zone, Eastern Pacific Ocean - ETNP2014_SV_400_PacBio MetaG (Illumina Assembly) | ecosystem: Environmental > Aquatic > Marine > Hypoxic...
CCTTCAAATATATTTTGCATTGAGTCAAGATAATTTCCAGTCTCAACCCCATATACAATACTATATGCTTTTTCAGGTATTTGGGCAAGTAAATCTAGAAAATTGCCCCCCAAACTGCCAACAATATCCCCAGTCGCCAACCAAGCATCCGCAGAATATCCAATTGCATGCCCAGCCGCACTTACCTTTCCAACTAGTCCCCCCATATGTTCCTTATACTGATCAAATGATCTATCAACAGATCTACTTAAAATATCTCCATATTCAGGATTTTTCTCAATTGCTTTACGTATTTCATCTGAATATTTCATAACATAACCCTCTAAACCATCTCTTGATTCCGGGAGTTTATGTGCAAGATCTCTAATACTTTTCATCTTAATTGCTCCTTTGCCTTTAAAAATATCTGATTAAATTCCAAAGATCCAACAAGTTTTCTATCCTTCGTAACAGGAATAGAATAAATATTTTTACCCACCATTTTCTGATAGGCCTCATCATAACTAAGATCGATATCAATTGTTTCAATTGGCTTAGTCATTATATCAGCCGCACTTATCGATTCAAAATCTTTTTTTTCGGCAACAACCCTGTTATTTATATCCACCGTAGATATAATACCTAGTGGTTCTTTAAGATCATTTACAACAATAAGATGTCTTTGTTTTGTATCTCTCAAAATTTGCGCCACTTCAACAACAGAATCTTTCTCATTACAAAAAACAACATCCTTTAATTTATTAATTTCCATCTTCATTTCCCTCAGTTTGATCATGATCTTCTTTCTTTTTAAATTTTTCCCTACTCCATTCATAAGCATGATTAATTCTCCTACCAGTCTTTTTACCTAGGGCTCCAACACCGAATGCAATTAAACTAAAAGGTAATCCAATTGCCCAAGTAATTGGCCTTTCAATAATTGGAGGTATTGTTTTAGTCGCCCCCTTTACAATTAACGCAGCCGCAATTCCTATTGTAACAGGACTCATTAAATAATCCACAATATTCGTTTCTCTATATGGTTCAATAGGAACTTGTTTACCAACCGCAGCATAATTATCATCAACCTTACTTCCATAATCATCAACCTTCTCCAAAGTAATCTCTAAATCTCCCGGTTTAACATCACTTCTCAAACCAAGAATATTTCTCTCTCCAGTTGAAAATAAATGATCCTCCGTTTCATAACCTTCTTTTACACCCTCAACAACAGAGGGAAATAACTCATTAATTAACTCATTATGTGATTTACTTGTTCCTTGTAATTCAGCCAAATAATCGCAAAACTCCTTTACAGTATGCTCATTTTTCTCCCTTGAACTATAAAACTTTCCAACTTCCTTATAGAAATCTCCTAATCGTCCAGACTCCTCTCGAGCCTTAATAGGATCCTTCCCATATAGTTTTATTACTACATCATCAATTTTTCTAAACATTTCAGGTTTCATAGAATTTCCTGCATCATAAAGACTTTTTAATGTCGCCTCTAAATTTATTTTAAGTCTTTCTGCCTCTCTTCCAAGAGTTTCATTTCTTTCATATACGCCAACTAATTCTTGAGCAAAATCTTTTCTTTGAGTCCCATATTTTTCTAATGCTTGCCGCGCTTCCACATTATCAAAACTTGCCTTTTGCACCATTTCAAGTGCATCTTCCAAATTACTTGCTGCCCTATATCCTTCAGGACCACCAAGTGCAACATCAGTAACCGTTTTTCCAACATCTCGTGCACTATTTAAAGAATCTTTCATATGTTTCAATGTATCAGGAAATTGCGATTCAACACTATAAGCACCAGCTACCCCTAACAATCCAAGTGTTAAAGTCGAACCTAATTCATTTCTATATTTATTTTTAAATACTGCCATTTATCCTATTTAATAAATGTAATTCAACTTTATAAATCTTTGTACATGTTACCACTAACAAGTGTTATTAATATTTAAAACAAAGTCCCTTGTTTATCTTTCTCACCTTCTCCACCAACCTCCCCCGCCACCTTCTTATATGTACTCCACGACTTCCTAAATATCTCCGGATACTTATCCCAATTCTCCTGAACAAACTTAATAGTCACAGCATTCGAAGGATAACCCGGCCCAGCATCCCCATACTTCTCCCGAATCTCCTCCATTCTCTTCTCCCTCAACACCTTAGCCAATATCGAAGCCGCCGAACAACTTTTATACTTCTCATCAGCCTTATGCTCCACAACCAACTCAACCTTATCATCAATTAACCCACGCAAATACTTCTCAAACGCCTCACAATTAACACTAGGACAATCAATATACGCTTTATCAGGCCCCAACGAATTAATAATCTCAGCCTGCTTATGAGCCTCAAGCCAATTCAAATTCAAATCCTCAGAAGCCAACGCCTTATCAATCTCGGCAGGAGAAATCTCAACAACCATAAAATCATCCGCCACTTCCCGAATCTGCTTATCCAACTCCATCCTCTTCCCATGAGTTAACAACTTAGAATCCTTAACATCCCCCAACTCTTCTTCCCTAGAATCCTCAACCATTACCCCAGCCATAATCATTGGCCCAATCACAGGACCCCTTCCAGCCTCATCAATCCCCAAAACTTTCATAATAAAAAATAAACAGTTACCTTTATAAATTCTCTTTTGATTCAAATTCCATAGCGGGATGGAGAAGTCTGGAGTTCTCGTCGGGCCCATAACCCGAAGGTCGGTGGTTCAAATCCACCTCCCGCTATTAAAATTCTAAAAATCGTCCACTCTACCCATGGCATCAAATATACTTACCACATAAGGATTATCATAATTTAAATTCCCCTTAGCAATCTTTCCCATCTCCCTTAAATACTGCACCCTATTCTCAGGATGTGCATCCATTTTACCTTGATAAGCCTTTAGCTGGAATCCTTTTGAAGCCAATAATATCAAATCTAATTTTAATAATTTTCCAATTTCAGAGTCTCTTTGCATTAACCTACCTGCAGAAATAACTGTCTAAGTTAAACTACTAATTGCTTCATCAAAATGACCAGTTTTACCCAAATTCATACCACGATTGAAAGTATCAATTATGTTTTCTGTTTCGTCCTCAAATAATTTAGCTTCAATTGCCATACCTATCTCATTATCTACTCCTTTTTAAACCTCACCAATCCACTATCCCTCAAAAACCACAATCATCTTTATATACCATTCTAAACATTCCTAGTAATGACAAAAATCCTAGTTGTAAAAAGAGAAGACCTATTCAAGAACAACCATTTCGAAGGTTTCAAACACATCGACGAAGAAAACTACATAGACTTTATTCTAAACAACCACTATTACGAAGAACGCTGCGAAGAACTAGAAAACAACCCCGAACATATACAAATAATCCCCTACGTGTGGATCATCAACCCAAAAACAAAACAAGCCTTCATTTACAAACGAGCCTTAGGAAAAGACTACCAAGAAACCAGACACGTAAACAAACTATCCGGAGGCGTCGGAGGCCACATAGACCAAGAACCAAATGCAATCAACCCAAACACAATCAACCCCATCACACACTCAATGAAAAGAGAACTAAGCGAAGAACTAATAATAAATCAAATCCCCGAAGTAAACTTCATCGGCTACATAAACGACGACTCAAACATGTACAACAAAGTCCACTTCGCAATCGTAGGACTAGCAGAAACCGAAGAACCAGTCAAACCCACAGACGACGGCATAGAATCAGGCTCCTTCCACTCAATAGAAGAAATAGAACAACTACTAGAAGACCCAAACAACGAAATAGAAAGCTGGACACAATTAAGCTGGCCCTCAATAAAAAAACACCTACAAAACCTAGACAACAAAACAAACGAAATAACCAAAGAAACAACAAAGGAAATTACCAAAGAGATAACAAACGAAATAAAAAAAGAAATAACCAAAAAAATATGGCCAAATCAATTCAAACTAATCGAAGAAGGTAATAAAACCTACGACATAAGACTAGCCGACTTCAACTGCAACCCCGGAGACACCTTAGTCCTAAAAGAATGGAACCCAGAAACCCTAGAATACACAGGAAAAGAAATAAGAAAACTAATCACTAACATTAACAAAACAAAAAACCTCCCCTTCTGGAACGAAGAAGACATCAACAAACACGGACTTCAAATAATATCTTTCAAATAAATAAATAAATAATAAAACAAATCATTCTCAAAAAAAACCAAACCCTCAATCCCAAAACCCCCATTCCCCATACTTTGAAGGAAGCTACCCCAATAACACAGCAACAGTCAATGGACTCGCAGGAGATAAAAAAATAACACTAGATAATGAAAAAACCTACGAAATCGTAAAAGTAAACAAAACAGAATATGCAATAGAACTATTCTCAGCATCAGACACCAACGCAATAACAACAATATACAAATGCGCCAACGAAACTACAAAAATCCTAGATACTCCAGATTTAATCCCTCCAGAACCAAACATAACCCAAACCAATAATTCAACAAACACAACAAATAATAACAATACCGAAACCAACCAATCCGCAAATGAAACAAACGAAACAACTGGAGAACCCTCAGTAGAAACAAACACAACCCAACAAGAACCAACCAATCAACCACCCACAACAGAAGAATCAAACACAAAAGAAAACTCAAAACTATTCACTGTAATTGTCGTAACAATCATAATACTAATCCTGGCCATAACCGGGATATTAATCTTAAAAACAATAAAAAGAAAATTCAACAACGCAGACGCAAATTTAGAAACTCAAATTAACCAACCTTAACAGCAGTCCCATATGCAAGCATTTCTGAAGCCCCTGCCATTACCATCGAAGTAGTAAACCTAACACCAATAATTGCATTAGCACCCAAATCAAGCGCCTCATTTATCATCCTATTGTAAGCCTCATCCCTCGCATGTTTCGTCATCTCTGTATAAGTTTTAACCTCTCCCCCAATTATACTCTTAAACCCGGCTCCAATATCTCTCCCAATATTCCTAGCCCTCACAGTACTACCCTTCACAACTCCAAAAACCCTAACAATCTTTTTCCCAGGAACATCATTCCCTGTAGTAATAATTATATCTTTCATTTATTTTTTACCTCCCTGTCTTTTACCTTCACTCTCACCCTCTCAATCTTATCCTCACCACTATTAAAAAGAATCACAACCCCAATAATCAAAATAGGCACCCCATAAACCAACACCCAATACGAAGAAAACAAACTATAAAAAACCAAAAACAACCCTAACGCAATCGCAACAATTCCCGTCATCGTTCTACTCAAAGTATTCATAATAACACAACCCACCCCCATTATTTAAAACTTATGATGATTCTTACAACAATATTTAAATACTATAGCCACCTATACCTAACTATGGTTACAACAATACAAATAGATGAAAATTTAAAAGAAAAATTAGACAAACTAAAAATACACCATAGGGAAAGTTATAACGCATTACTCCAAAGAGTCCTTGAAAATTGTAACCTAAACTATATGGACAATGAAAGTTTAATCGCAACCATAGAGGTTTTGTCAGACCCTAATTTAATGAAAGGGATAAAAGAAGCACTAGAAGAGGAAAGTAGAGGGGAAGAAGGAACTTCATTAGAAGATTTAAAAAAAGAACTAGGAATTTAAAATGTACGGATTAATTTTCAGAAATCCCGCAAAAAAGTTCCTAAAAAAGATAGATAAAAATTCTCAAAAAAAAATATTAACCCAAATTGAAAAATTAAAAGCAAACCCTAGAATTGGTAAACCCCTTACAGGTAATCTAAGGGGACTATGGAGATTAAGGCAAGATAACTACAGGATTATCTATAAAATTAAAGACCAAGAATTAATCGTTTATGTAATCAACATAGGAAACCGAGATAAAATTTATAGATAAAAATTCACCATATCTAAACAACAAATAGAAATTAATATTAAAAAGCAAACAATAAACCTTAAAATGGCACCATATTAAAACTAACTAAAATTACCTTCCAAATTTAGACATGCTAGGTTCCAACACATTAAATGGAAACGGACGTTTATTTGAAACAAAGGTCATATATCTTAAAAAGACGTACATTTGTGAGTTCCAAATCTCGCTAAACTCCGCAATCCCCCTTTGTCTTTTTCCACCGACTATTACAATAATCCAGTGAATGATTCCTACCACTTGTATTAGTGTTTTCCATAGTCCAAGAATGATCCCAGAAATTATCCCCACAACAATTCTCATCAAAGCTTCAACTCTCTCACTCATAATTATACCCCTAATTTTATGATACCATATAGTTAATAGATTATTTAAATCTAACTTAATATAACACAAACCTTTAAATTCTATAAAATATCTTTATTTCTTTTATTTTCATAAGCCACCATCGCATACAGAAATTAAAAATTTCTGTCTCTTCAAAATGCTTTGCACATTTTGAACATAATGGTATTGCACCGCGTTGCTAAGATAGGTTACAAAAGTGTAACAGTTAGTAGATTTTTTATAAAATCTAGAATACAAAGTTTTTTAAATATCTAATTTTAATAGTAAGTATGATGAATGCAATATATCTTTGGCAATGGAAACAATAGACTCATTGTTTTAGCCAAGGGCTTGTTCTTTATTCATCTAAATTAAATAAATTTTGGCTATTTAGTGTAGCTTGGAGTAAAAAATGAAAACAGACAAAACACAAGAAAAGGAAAGAAGTGAAGTAAATTTAGTGAGAACTACATCTCTTTGGCGACATAATAAAAGTTAATAATCCAAAAGATTATTTTAGAAGTAATCCAACTGTTGTTAAGGATATTGTTGGAATTGTAAGAAATGCTTTCAGTAGAGAATTAGAATATGCTGATATTTATGAGCATATTACATCTCCAGAGAGAGTGTATTTATTGGAAAATGGTTCAATAAATGCAATGTCTTCTTATAACAGACTGGTTTTATCAGGTATTCCTTCATTAGTTGTTGAAGGTATTGCTGTAAGCCAAGCAATACAAGGAAAGGGATTTTTTAAAGACGTGACGGAAATTGCAAGAAGCAATGAAGCAGTCATTTGTTTGAGAACACAAAATCCATTTATGTATAGAGCATTAGAAAAATATTGCTCATACATTTATCCAGGACAAAATAGAATGCCAGTTGCCGTAAAGGCAATTCAAGATGACTTGGCAAGTCATCTAAGTTGTGGAATTGATGAACAGGGTGTAATTAAAGGATTTTATGAAGGACTATTTTATGGAGAAAAACCAGTTCATAGATTTGTAAGTCCTTTATTTGAAAAATTGGGTATGGATGTAAATAATGGAGATGCTGTTTTGGCAATTGGTATAAAATGAAAATTGCAGTAATCTCTTGTTTACATGGAAATGAAAAATATGGGTTGGAAGTCATAAACAAACTTCCGTCTCATATTTCTTCCTTTATTGGAAATAAAAAAGCAGTAAAGGAAAATAAAAGATTTATTGATGTAGATTTAAACAGATGTTTTCCTGGAAAGGATAATGGGAATAATGAAGAAAAAATTGCAAATGAATTATTAAAAAAGCTGAGGGATTTTGATTATGTAATTGATTTGCATTCAACTTCAAATAATTGCCCTTTATTTGGGATAATCACCAAACCTAATAAACCAAAGATTGAATTTGCAGAAAAACTTGGATTAAAGAAACTAGTTATAATGTCCCCAAGATATGCTTCTGGAAAATCTCTAATTGACCATGTTAAATGTGGAATTAGTTTAGAAATAGGTCCTCATGAACAAAAAGAAAATGTAAATGATACTTATAATATCTTAAAGAATTTGATTTATCAAAGAAAAACCCATACTAAATTAGAAATATTTGAAGTATTTAGTGTTATTAAGAAAAACAAACAAGATATCTTAATCAATAATTTTGAGAATATAAGGAAAGGTCAGATAATTGCTAAAGATAACTTAGGTAATCAGAAAGCAGATTTTAATTTTACTGCTATTCTTGTGGGAGAGAAGTCATATAGTGATGTTTTATGTCTGGCTTGCAGAAAAATATCTTCAATACAAACACTTTTAAGCTAACAATTTATTCATATTTTATATAAGCATAAGCTTTAAATTGTATAATCTTATCTTATATCTATGCCGATGTCGCATAATGGTATTGCAGTGGGTTGCTAACTCACGCCCTTTGGGGCTCGCAGGTTCGATTCCTGTCATCGGCGTATTTTTTTTGATTATTTCTACTAACTGTTACAAAAACATTCCCCAGATAAGATACTAACTGTATCAAAACTGTAGGCTATCTTGCTAAGCCGGGCCCTTCGGGGCTCCCCGGTTCGATTCCGGGTGTTGGCGTATCTCTCAACTTTCAGTTGAGATACGTCAACCAGTGAATTGAACGTAGTGAGATTCACGCAGGTGGCGTTTTGTTGTTTGACCCAGTCAAACAAAATGCCACACCTAGAAAATTGAACGTAGTGAGATTTTATAGTGGTGGCGTTTTCCTTTTTTTACTTTTCACAAGATTTATAACCCCTTAACACACAATCTAGCCATGACAAATAACCCAATCAGCCAAGACCTACTCAACAAAGTCTGCATCGTAACCGGAGCAAACTCCGGAATGGGTAAAATCATAGCAACAAACCTAGCCAAAAGAGGCACAACCCTAATCATGGTCTGCAGAATCAGAGACCGATCCCATGTCGCACTAAACGATGTAACCATGAAATCAAAAAACCCAAACATCAACCTAATGAACACAGATCTATCATCTCAAAACGACATCAGAGAACTAGCCAAAAAAATAAACGAAAAATACCCAAAAATAGACATCTTAATCAACAACGCAGGATGCATGAGCTTCGGCTATCAAGAAACCGAGGAAGGAATCGAAACAACCCTGGCAACCAACCACCTAGCCTACTTCCTACTAACAAACTTATTACTCCCAAACCTAGAAAAATCAAACGACGCAAGAATAATCAACATAGCCTCCGACGCCTCAAAATCAGGAAAAATAAACCTAAACGACTTAAATAATAAACAAGACTACTCAACTTTCAAAGCCTACTCACAATCCAAACTAGCCAACATAATATTCACCTACGAACTAGCAAGAAAACTAAAAAACCACGAAAACATAACAGTCAACTGCGTCAACCCCGGCAACGTCCCAAACACAAAACTCGGACAAGGCAGTAACTTATATGCCAACTACATAAAAACCCTACCGAAATCCGAAATCCTAACTCCCGAAGAAGGCACCGAAACAACACTATGGCTAGCCACATCAAACGAACCAAAAAACATAACAGGAAAATACTTCTACAAAAAACAACAAATCAGATCCTCTCCAATATCATACGACCTAGAACTAGCAAAAAAACTCTGGGATGTTAGTGCTGAATTAACGAATCTAAACCAATAAAAACCAAACAAATCAATGATTATTTAAATAACAATATCTTAAACAAATAATGGAATCTGAATTAAAAATTATAAGTGAAAATTTAAGTAAACTTCAAAAAGATGTAGATTTAATTAAGGAAGCCATTCTTTCAGAAAAACAAACTGGAACCGAATTTGCTTCACTATCCGAGAAAGCATTTGCTGAATGCTGGAATTCTCCAGAAGACGAAGAAGCCTTTGCTTACTTACAATGAGATATCAAAAGTATGATATAGTCCTTACACATTTCCCTTTTTCTCATCTAAAGAAAATAAAAAAAAGACCTGCAATAATCATTAGAGAATTGGAAGGTGAAAATAACATATTAAGTCAAGTTAGCACAAAATCAAGAAACTTTGATAAATATACTATAAATCTAAGAAATGAAGACTGCGAAGGAGAAATTAGATTAGATTCTTTTATACATGTAAACATCATGGCAACTTTACACGAAAGTATAATTATTAGAAAAATCGGTAGACTTACTAACGATACTATCAAAAATCAAATAAACAATAAACTAAAACTACTATTCAACTAAAATGACTCCCCGAAAAACAGCCCTAAGCCAATTCAAAAAAATAAACAAACTAAAAGGCAACATGCGTCTAGCCGCAGAAGGCTGGAGAACCAACTTCCAAATTCTTATCTCAATAATCCTCTCAGCACGTTCCCTAGATGAAACCACAATAAAAGTCTCCAGTCAACTATTCAAAAAATACCCCAACTCAAAATCCCTAGCCAAAGCCAAACCCGAAACAATTAGAAAAATAATCAAACCAATAAACTTCTACAAAAACAAAACAAAAAATATAATAAATTGCTCAAAACAATTAGAAGAAAATTACAAAGGAAAAATCCCCCTAGACTTCAACAAACTCACTGAACTTTCAGGAGTCGGAGCCAAAACAGCAAACGTCTTCCTTTCAGAACAAGGAATACACGTCATAGGCGTCGACACCCACGTCCACTACATCTCCAACTATCTCAACTGGACCAAAGCCAAAAAACCAGAAAAAGTAGAACAAGGTCTAAAAAAACTCTTCCCAAAATCCCATTGGATAAAACTAAACCCCACATTAGTCAAATTCGGGAAAAAATACACATCTAGAAAAGAGAAGGATCGATTACTAGATGAGATAAAAGAAATATCTTAAGCTTTTTTTATTATCCTTACAACCCCTTCATTAGCATCAACCTCTACAATATCTCCCTCATTAAGCACCTGAGTCGCAATCTTCGTTCCAATCACACAAGGTTTCTTCATTTCCCTACTCACAATTGCCGCATGACAAGTAACTCCACCTTCATCCGTAACAAACGCAACCGCCTTTTTCATAGCAGGCAAAAAATCAGGAGTAGTCATTGATGCAACCAAAACAGACTTTTTTGTAACATGTTTCATATCATCTTTATTTTTAATACAACATACAATACCTCTAACTTTTCCTTTGTAACCAATCGTACCCCGTAAATTACTAATATTAGAATCGATATCCTCAGAAAATACAAAATTATATTCCGGAAAATGATCTTGAATAGTTTCATTTTTATTAAGCTTGAAAAAATCTCCATCAACAAGTCCAGCTCCATTTGTTAATCGTTCCTTTAACTCTTTAGTTGTTGGTAAATTATCAACTTCATCGATCGCAACAAGATTAACATATTTAGAATCAACGCCAAATGAAACAAGTGATTTTCTAACAAAATTATCTGAACTAACAAAAAAGTCATCATCAGATCTAATCTTCACAACTATTTTCTCAACATCTTTAGGAAGTGGATCAATATCGCCAGCAAGATAACATAAAGAAACGCAAAGAATAGGTTTCTGTGAAAGTTTAACAAATTCCTTCAATTCATCAATAGAAGAAGCCTTACCTTTCTTCCAAAATTTCCTGATTTCACCAATAAATGAATAATAATTATCAGATATTTTCTTAATAAATGAAGGATCTTCAAAAAATTTCTTCCCTATAGCAGAAACTAGTTTCTTTCGATGATCAGGATTTTCAAAAAAGATAAGGTTTTTATCATTTGTTAAATGAAAATATGCTGGCCCATCAAACACATCAATACTATATTCAGATTTTAGATCATTTTTTATTGCCTTTCCGAAAGGATTCTCCATGATAAGCGTTGTATCACGTTCAATAATTTTCTTATAGGTTTTAATGTTATTACTATTTAGAACTTTAACGATTCCTTCATCTGCATCAACCTCAATTTCATCTCCATCTCTAACAATCTCTGTGACGTTCTTTGTTCCGATTATACAAGGTTTATTTAATTCTCTACTTATTATGGCTGCATGGCAGGCAATTCCTCCCTCATTTGTAACTATGGCAGAAGCTTTTTTCATCATAGGAACAAACTCAGGACGAGTCATACTAGTCACAAGAATATCTCCTTCAACAAATGAATGAAATTTTTTGGGATCGTAAATAATTCTGGCAATTCCAGTAACTTTTCCTTTATTTGCAATTTGCCCCTTTATAGTGCCCACATCATCTCTTGGTTTTTCTAAACTTTCTGATTCTTTAAACTCTTCTTCAAGATTTTCATATTTTTCAGAATATTCATTATTCCCATAATATAGGTTCACAAAGTTCCCTTGTCTTTTCCTAACATTGTTAATATTATCTAATGAAAACTTCTTGCCCTTCAATACATCAAAGGCATAGGAAATAAAAGACAATTCCTTTTCCATTCCCCAATTTTGATAAAGCGATTGAACAGATTCATTCAAGAGAACATCTAATTTATTCATAAGGGATTTTCTATCATCCCTTAATTCAATTATCCAACTTAAAAAGTCTGCTACAGATTTTTCATCTGAATTAAGATCTTCTCTAAGCTTTTTCTTTTCTTTAGATCTCTTGTTAATTTCTCCTTCTGAAATCTCTATTTCCTTTTTAATTTTATTAAGATCTAACTTGGATATTTTATCCTTAACTTCTTCTTTCGTGGGTGCTGCTGAATAACCAGTATAGATATGTTTCAAATACTCTAGATTATTTTTAGACTCACTAATAATCTCGATATTATTCTTTAGATCAAATGATGGGAAGTCACATATCTCTGAGACTTTGAATATTTTTTTAAAATTTAATTTTAATCCGTGCTCAGTATATGTTTTTTCAACAATATTTTCGTCTAAAAAGTCAATAAATAATGTTAATGCGACAAGTTCGTGCAAATATTCTTCTGATATTTTTAATAAATTAAATAATTCATTTTCACCTAAAACTTTCTTCTTAAAATAACCCTCATAAAATAGGTTTATTTTGTCTTTTATCTTGTTATATCTATCATCAATTTTTTCCTTATATTTTGGATCTTTAAGAAATCTTTCTATTGCTTTTCTTGAAATTCCTAAATACCTATTTAGACTTATATAGTGGGAAAATATATCATCTTTCTTTATACTTAAAACTGGATAGATACCTTCTTTTTCTTTAAATTTTTCATCATAGAATCTTAACCAGTCTGTTAATAAAAATAATGGAATGAATTTTCCCCTTATTACAAGTAATTCATCATTTCTAATTTCTTTTTTGAATTTTTTAACTAATGATTTTTCTTCAAGTTTAATGTCAGATAACGTAGTAATTGGCCTACTCTGAACAATATAGAATTTTCCTTTATCCTTAGCCCATTCAATATCAACAGGAAAATTATAATGATCTTCAATTTTAACAACTAATTTTGATAATTCGGTAATCTCTTTTTCATCTAAAACTTGTTTCTTCCCTTCATCCCCTAGTTCTTTCCACTCATTTCCTCCACCCTCAACTCCAAATAACCCCTTAGATTGCTCATTTACGTTAATATCAATGATATTCCAATCTTGTTTATTCACAACATAACTATCAGGAGTTATCTGCCCAGAAACTATAGCCTCTCCTAGACCTAATCCTGCCTCAATAATCAACTGATTCCTATCTTCAGTAACTGGATGGACTGAAAAAGCTATGCCTGATTCTTCACTTTCAATCATCTTTTGGATAACTACTGCTACAGAGATGAAACTTTTTTCTAGTTTCTTTTCAAATCGATAAAAAATAGCTCTAGGGGTAAAAAGAGATGCCCAGCATTTCTTCACATTTTCTAACAAATTATCCTTAGTTGTATTTAAAAATGTGTCCAACTGGCCAGCCCATGCAGCATCTGCACTATCCTCGGAAGTTGCGCTAGACCTTACTGCAACATATTTAGCCCCTAATTCTCCAAATTCGCTAATAATCTCTACAGCAATGTCCTTTGGCATTTTGGAGTTTAATATGAGTGATTGAATTTTTTCAGAAGCTTCTTCAACTGTGTGAATTACTTCTACATCAACTTTTCCTAAAATTGCCTTTATCTCAGCATTTAGATCCGTTTCTTTGATAAATTGTTCAAATGAATCTGCTAATACTACAAATCCTTCTGGAACCGGAATTCCAGATTGAATCATTTCTCCTAATGAAGCACCCTTGCCTCCAGCTATATCTACGCTTTCCTTAGTCAATTCTTCAAAACTTTTAACCCACTTCATATCAAACCTAAAAAACATGGCTAAATAAATTTATCGTTTCTAATCTAATTCAATTTATAATATCCAAACTCACAACATTTAAAAATCAGCAACCCCCTAAATTAACCTCAAAAGAGGAAAATGATAATAGCAAAAAACATCAAAAATATTAGAAGAGCCATAGCATTCACACTAATCAGTCTGGGAATATTCGCAGTTATAATCAATAAACTAATATCCTCAAATTTCTGCATTAAATGCATCCCTTCGAACGAACTCAATGTTTTTCTTATATTCTTATTTGTAGAAATAGTCTTCATAGTCTGTGGTGCCTCACTATTAATTTTAGAAAGTTATCCTCCAGAAATCCGGAACTAAAAAGATTAAACAAACCTTATAAACAATAAATCCTTCTCACTAACATTAAAAGAGGAAAAATGGTCTGGCTAGAAGTAGAAACAAAAGTAGCAATCCCTAAGGACGAAGTATCCAGCCTACGAGATAAAATAAAACAAATAGCTAGGTTCAAAAAAGAAGGAAAGAAATCTGACGATTATTTTGCAATCCAAAAAAAAGGTTACCCCAAAAAAGCCTTCCGTATCAGAAAAATGAAGGATACTTACGAAGTAACTTTCAAAAAATGGATTAAAAATTACTGGACTAAACAAGTCGTAGTTAAACAAGAATTCGAATTCAAATTAAAAGGAAAGGAGGAAGTTAACAATCTTCTAGCACTATTCAAAGATCTAGGTTTCACAGAATGGGTCAAAAAAACAAAATACAACGAAACTTATTCTTACAAAAAAGACAAAAGACTAAACATAGAAATCAACAACGTAAAACACCTAGGATACTTCATGGAAATAGAATACCTAGCCACAAAAAGCGAAATCAAAACCGCCAGAAATAAAATAATAAAAGTCCTAAAAGAATTAGAAATCCCAAACAACTGGATAGACAACACCGGCTACACAAAAATGCTCTGGTACAAAGGAACAAAAGACAAACATAAATTTATCGATTAAACCTAATTATTAAAATATAAACACATGGCAATTAAATACATTACAAAAAAAGGAAACAAATACTGGCCCAGCAAGGCCATGAAAGAAATAGCTTATGTTAACAACCCAAAAATCTATAAAGAAGCCGATAAAGATCCAAAAAAATTCTGGGCTAAAATAGCTAAAGAAGGACTAGACTGGGAAGAACCTTGGACAACTACATACGAAGAAAAACTCCCCTACTTCAAATGGTTCAAGGGAGGAAAACTAAACTTCTCCTATAATTGCATAGACAGACATCTTTTCAAAAACGCAAACAAACCAGCACTAATCTTCGTCCCAGAACCAACAAACGAAAAACCCACAATACTAACCTACAGAGAACTCCATGAAAAAGTCTGCAAATTCTCAAACATCCTAACCAAATACAAAATAAAAAAAGGAGACGTAGTCTCTATCTACCTACCTTTAATCCCCGAAGCATTAGTAGCCATGTTAGCTTGCACAAGAATAGGAGCCATCCACTCAGTAGTATTCTCTGCATTCTCAAGCGATGCATTAAAAGCAAGAATCCAAGATGGCAAAGCAAAACTCCTAATAACTGCCGACGGATACTACCGACGTGGAAAACCAATAAACCTCCTAAAAAAGGCAAAACAAGCAGCAAAACGTACAACAGTAAAAAAAATAATCGTAGTCCCAAGATTAAAGAAATCTGTAAGAGGATTAAAAATACGTGACTTCAATAAAGAAATGAAAACAGCTAGTAGTAAGTTCATTCCAACAACAGTCAAATCAGAAGACCCAATGTTCATCCTCTATACCTCTGGAACAACCGGCAAACCAAAAGGAGTTGTCCACGACACAGGAGGCTACGCAACACACGCATACATCACAACAAAATGGAACTTCAATTTAAAAGACAACGACGTAATGTGGTGCACAGCTGACATCGGCTGGATCACAGGACATACTTACGCATTTTACGGACCTCTATTAAACGGTTCAACAACTCTAATCTATGAAGGCTCTCCAGATTTCCCAAAACCAGATCGATGGTGGAGAATAATTGAAAAACACAATGTAACTGCATTCTACACAGCCCCAACAGCAATAAGAATGTTCATGAAATTCCCAGACAAATACATAAAAAAATACAAAATGCCCTCTCTAAAAATTCTAGGATCGGTCGGGGAACCAATTGACAAAGATGCCTGGAACTGGTATTTCAAAAAAATAGGTCATTCACGTTGCCCAATAATTGACACTTGGTGGCAAACAGAAACTGGAGGGACCATAGTAAACGTCCTTCCCGGAATCGGCCCATTCGTCCCAACTCTAGCAGGTAAAAGCTTTCCAGGTTTAAAACATATAATCGTCGACGAAAAAGGAAAAGAAAAAAAGAAAAACCAACTAGGATTCATCGTACAAAAATCCCCCTTCGCCCCAGGCCTATTACATGGAGTATACAAAAACCACCCGAAATACCTCAAAACCTACTGGCAATATCTAACTAAATACAAAAAGAAATATTATGACAGTAGCGATGGCGCCTATCTCACTAAAGACAACTTAATAAGAATAACCGGCAGAACCGACGACGTAATGAAAGTAGCAGGCCACAGATTATCAACAGCCGAACTAGAAGATGCAATCAGTCAACACAAATTAGTAAACGAATGTGCCGTAGTCCCAATCCCAAACAAACTAAAAGGACAAGTCCCAGTAGCATTCCTAATCCTCAAACACAACAAACACCCATCAAACTTAGAAAAACAAATCAAATCCCACGTAGACAAAAAAATAGGCCCCACCGCCCGCCCATCCTTCATCTATGTAGTAAACCAACTACCCAAAACAAGATCCGGAAAAATCATGAGAAGAATTCTCAAAAGCCTTTTAGTTAATGAAGAACCCAAAGGGCTCTCTACATTACTCAATCCAAAAAGTGTTGATGAGATAAAGAAGATAATTTCTGAAAAAAATAAAGGTAAAATCAAAAAGAAATCTAAGAAAAATAAAAAGTAAAATCAAACATGAGACTAAATATTCTAATCGGAGGAAAAGCAGGACAAGGCATTAACAAAGTCTCAGCAATAATAGCTCAAACATTATTAAGCCAAGGCTATTTCATCTTCAACTACCGAGACTACCCCTCAATAATTCGAGGAGGCCACAATTTCAACGTCCTTTCAATATCAGACAAACCGATAGCAAGCCACGAATCCAAAATTGACATAATAATCGCATTAGACGAAAACACAAAACAAGTCCACAAAAACGAACTAACTAAAAAAGGAATCATCATCGATTACAAACCATTTCTAAACCTTGGACTAAATGCCAACATAGCTCTAGCCGGAGCCTTAGCAAAAGTTCTAGGAATAGAAAAACAAATCCTACTAAACCAAATAAACTCAAATTTAAAGGGCAAGCCTTATCTAAAATCTTCATTAGAAGCTGCAACAGTAGGATATGACTCACAAAAACAAACCAACGTTCTAGAAAAACTAAACAACAAGCCAACCCTATTAAGCGGAAGTAAAGCAATAGCCTTAGGGGCAATCAACTCAAACATAGACTTATACATCGCATACCCAATGACCCCAGCAACAAATGCATTACACGAACTAGCAAAAAATCAACTAGAACATAATTTCATGGCCTTCCAAGCAGAAAGCGAAATCTCTGTAGTAAACATGGCCCTAGGATCCAGTTTCACAGGAGCAAAAACAATGATAGGAACTTCGGGCGGAGGCTACGATCTAATGACCGAAGGTCTAAGCATGCAAGGCATCTCAGAAATACCTTTAGTAGTCTATCTAGCCAGCCGAGTAGGCCCAGGAACCGGAATCCCAACATACAACATGCAAGGAGATTTAGACATAGCCTTAAGAGCAGGCCACGGAGAATTCCCACGAATAGTAATAGCACCAGGAGACCCAATTGAAACCATAGAAATAACAAACCAAGCATTCTACCTATCCGAAAAACACAAAGCCCTAACCATAATACTATCCGACAAACACATCGCAGAATCCGAATTCTCATCAACAATCAAACCCCAAAAACCCCTCAAAATAAAAGTAAACAGAGAAGTCCCTGGAGAGAGAAACATAATCATCAAAGCCACGAGCTACGAACACAACCAATACGGAATAACAACCGAAAACGCACAAATAGCAATAAAAAACGCAAACAAACGCCTAGAAAAATACAAAAAAATCCAACAAGCCTGCACCCAATTCCCCATGATAAAAACCCATGGAAAAAAGAACAGCAAAAACCTCATAATTGCATGGGGCTCCCCCAAAGGAGCCATCGTCGACGCCATAAAAGACTTAGACTACAAATTCCTCCAAGTAATCTACATGAAACCTTTATCAAATCAAATAAAAAAAGAAATGCAAAAAGCAAATAAAATCATCCTAATCGAAAGCAACCTAACCGGCCAACTCGGACGTATTATCCGAGAAAAAACAGGAATCTCAATCAAAAACCGAATATTAAAATATGACGGAAGGCCATTCAGATCAGATGAATTAAAAAAACAATTGGAAGAGGAGCTGAGAAAATGAAACTAATATTTATTTACGGACTGCCTGCAGTAGGTAAATTAACTGTAGCAAATGAATTATCAAAAATAACAAACTTCAGCATAATTCATAATCATTTAACAGTAGATTTATTAAGTCCCGTACTAGAAGTAGGGAAAGGTAAATTCTGGGAATATATGTTTAAATTAAGATTTGAGGTATTAAAAATTGCTATAAAAGAAAATATTGATATAATCTTTACCTCATGCTATGCTAAAAAAGTAGATGATAGTTATCTCAAACGATACATAAATCTAATTAATAAAAATAAAGGAAAAATATATTTTGTCCAGCTTAAATGTGATGATAAAGTTTTATTTCAAAGAATTAAAAAAGAATCCAGAAAAAAATATGGAAAACTCAAAAATATCAATGGCCTTAAAAAACTTCTAAAAGAATTGGAACTAAGATCTCCAATCCCTTTCGTTGATTCATACACCATTGACAACACAAATCTATCCGCAAACAAAACTGCACTTAAAATTAAAAAACATTTCAAACTAAAATGAACCCCCCATCACTACCTGGAGACCATCTACGAACCACCAAAAAAATAACTTGGTGCCCATCATGCCCAGACCACATGATCCTAGAATCATCTAAAAAAGCAATAGAATCTCTAATCAAACAAGGACATAAACGAGAATCCTTCGCAATGACCTGCGGAGTAGGATGCCATGGAAAAATCTTCGACTACCTAAACATTTCAGGACTCTATGGATTACATGGACGAGCAATACCCTTAGCAATAGGAATAAAACTAGGAAACCCAAACTTAAACGTGATAGCCTTCGCCGGAGACGGAGACACATACTCAGAAGGAATGGCTCACTTCATCCACGCCTGCAGATTCAACCCAGACATAACTCTAGTAGTCTTCGACAATCAATCATTCTCACTAACAACCGGCCAAGCCACCCCAACTAGCCAACTAGGATTCAAAACAAAATCAGAACCCCTAGGAGAATTCAACCAACCCCTCAACCCAATCCATCTCTCACTTTCCGCCAACGCAACCTTCGTAGCAAGATGCAACGCCCGAGACATAGACCACACCCAAAAAACAATCGAGACAGCAATCAAACACAAAGGATTCTCATTCGTAGAAGTAATCCAAGACTGCATGGTCTTCAACCTAGAAACAAACGGAAAAGACGACAGAATGTACAAAATCCCAAAACCCCAAAAACTCTCAAGAGCATTAAAACTAGCAAGACAATTCGACTACAACCAATCAGAAACAAAAATACCCCTAGGAATATTCTACCAAACCCACAGAAACTCACTCCACGAAGAATGGCCCCAACTCCAAAACCTCAAAAAGAAAAAAATAAGCTGGAAACAATTAAAGAGATAAATCACAAATAAAATGAAAACTAAAAATAAATTAATAATAATCAGAGGAGTAGCATGCTCTGGTAAGACCACTATAGCTGAAAAACTAAGAAAATACTTTCCAAAAGAAAAAACCGCAATTATTCACACTAACATGTTCTATCACGGAATCGTCGATGGGGACAAAAATAACGAAGTTGTGATCGAGAACGCTAGAAGAATCGCTGACAATTACCTAAAAAATAATTACACAGTCATCTTGGAAGGAACATTATCATATAAAGATAAAAATGGAAAACTATACTTAAATAAATTTATCAGTTTAGGAAGAAAATATAAAGTAAAAACTATACAATTATTTTTCACAACAAATTTCGAAGAATTACAGATTAGAGAAACTAAGAGAAACAGACTCTCAATAAAAAAACTTAAAAAGTTCTATAATAGAGCAATAAATACTAAAAAAAATAATGAAATAACAATAGATACTACTAATAAATCAATTGAAAAAGTACTCATTGAAGTAAATAAAAACATCAAAAATGTTCAACAATAAAAAAATACTAGTAGTCTATTACTCAAGGCACAACAACACCCACAGAGTTGCAGAACTAGTAGCCAAAACCTTAGGAGCAAAAACAGAAAGACTAGTAGACAAAAAAGACAGATCTCATTTACTAAGCTGGTTCAAAGGAGCATTCGACGAAGAACTAAAAACTCCAACAGCAATACAACCATTAAAAAACAATCCAAAAGATTTCGACTTAATAATCATCGGAACACCAATCTGGGACGGAATCTGCCCAGCAATAAAAACCTTCATCAAACAAAACAAAACCAAAATTAAAAAACTCGCATTCTTCATAACATTCGGAGCATCCCCAGAAAACGCACCGTACATAATGGAAAAACTCTCAAACAAAAAACCTATAACAACATTGGAAATACAAGATAGACAAATAGACAACAATGAACACTTACCAAAAATCAAAGAATTCTGCAAAGAAATAAAGAATAAATTTTAACCCTTCGCCTCCCTACTCCTCCTCCACTTTAACCCGTTCCTCTCCAAAACTTCTACAACCTCATCCCTAACCACAGCCTTCCCACACCCCTTCCAATCCACCAAAACCTCCTTAACCTGCTCCTTAGTCTTACCCTCAGCCTCCTTAATAATACTATCAGTAAGAGGCAAATTATAATCCACAATCACATGCCCAATCGCATAATCACTTTCAAGCTGAATCTCATTAAAATTAGGAGTATAATGTGGCCCTCCAATACCAATCGTAGGAACCCATTTCTCATCAACCTCAAATTTATCCAAACTCATCACAACCTCGGCCAATAATCTCGCAGCTCTCTCATCCCTAAAATCTTCCTCACTAGCCCCCAACTCCACAAAACAACAAGGAATCTCGCACAAAGGCCCATGATGAGTAGCCTCCATAGTCACCTTATACTTCTCAGCAACCACCTCATCCAACGCAACCCCCCTAGCCAACTCCTTAAACAACCACTTACAAACAAACGCCGATGTCATACAAACCTTCCCAACCTCCCCACCCAACTCATTCCCCCTAAAATTCCCAGGAGCATGAACCGTAAGAGCCGACTCTCCCTTAGAAGACCTATGAGTCGAAAGAAAAACCAAAAAATCAACACTAGCCAACTCAGAATAATTCTCAACCGACAACTCAGAATACAACGTCTCTTTCTCTAACTCAATTATCGGAACCTGCGGCATAAAACCTAACTCCCTAAACCTATCCGCAATATTCTTCCCAGCAACATTATCTCTAAAATATGTAATAGCAAATCTCATCTTCTAATTATCCCCTCTCAACTTCTTTCCCATCAATAACCAAGATAGAAACCTTCCCATTCAACTCTCCAACATCAATCACCTCATCAACCTTCTCCAAAATATCAAGCGGAACATCATCTATCTTAACCGCAGGATCTTCCCCACTCAAATTAACAGAAGTCGTAACAAACGCCCGACCACTTTTCTGAACAACCGAAGTAAACTCACAATCTGGAATCCTAACCCCCAGACTATCCCCACCACTAACCTCACTAAGAAACCCCTTATATTTTTTCTTCAAAACCACAGTATAAGGCCCCGGCAAATACTTACTCAAATCAACATCAACAATCAAATTCTTCTCAATCCATTCAATCGAAGGCGCAATCACACTAAGAGGTTTATCAGCATCCCGCCCTTTCATGCCCTTAATTTTCCTAACACTCTCAACCTTCGAAGCATCACACCCCAACCCATAAACCGTATCCGTCGGATAAATAAAAACCCTACCCTTCCTAATCTTCTCAACAATCTTAGCATCTTCCATAACCCTTTTAAAATCAATTCACTTAAAAACCTTATGCTAAAACTCATCATCTACCTATCTATCATCCTAGCCGGAATCCCCACAGGAATAATCTTAAAAAAACTCTGCAAAGACGAAACCAAACCCTGGAAAAACCGCTTCAACTACATCTCAATTATTTCCCTAATCCTCAGCATCCTAATTTACTTCTCAACCCTAGACTACAAAATCCCAATTTCAATCACACTATTATACATTATCTCAACTCTGCAAACAATTAATTATAAAAAATAATTAAATACAATAAATCTTATAAATAAAGAAATATAACTTTTTCAATGACTAAAAAACATTACAATAATTGGGATCAAATAACCAGAGATTTAACAAAACTAAACTTACCTGGAAATGATTTCTATGTTGATAACTTAGACATATTCCAAAAAAGAACAAATAATTCACCAATCACCAAAGCATACATAATTAGAGAAAGAAAAAAGGAATTGCATTAAAACCAATAAGGCAAAGCGCAATTTTAAAAATGATTGATAGTACAATTACAAATTAATTATGAATAACTATCCCTTCCCTTTCTCACCACCACCCCCATCACTATCATCCCCTTTCTCATCCCCCTTATCAACATACTCCCTCCCAAAATCAGAATAATACTTCCCTTTAACCGACTTAAACTTCTCATCCGATGGATCCGGCGATTTAACATTCTTTTCATCTCTCATCCAAACCGTCCTCTGCGGATAAGGTATCCCAATCTCTTCCTTATACAACCTACGATAAATCTTACTCATCGCCTCCTGATGCGCAGGCCACTTTTTACCAATCTCATCAACCCAAAACCGAACCTTAAAATTCAACGAGTTATCCGCCATCTCCGTAAATAAAACCGCAACATCTTTATCTTTATCAATAAATTCAATACTTTCAACTTCTTCTAAAACAAACTTTTTAACATACTCAGGATCAACCCCATACTCAACTCCAAACTCAACAGTCACACGAACACTATGATCCGGCTGTAAAAAGTTCTGCACAGTAGCACCTGCCAACACACTATTAGGAACAATAATCATATCATTATCAAAACTCTTAATCCTCGTCGTCCGAAGTCCAATTTTAAAAACCTCTCCACTCATCCCATTATCCATCTTAATAATATCTCCAACCTTAAACGTCCCATCCATTATTATCGCGATCCCAGAAAACACATTCCCTAAAATCGGCTGCAAGGCAAGCGCAACAGCCAACCCCGCGATCCCCAACCCAGCAAGAAAAGGCCCAATCTCAACCCCCCAAATATTCAACACAATTATAGCAATAACCACAACCAAAATAATCCTAAGTGCCTCCTGAACCAACTGCCCCAAAGTATCATCAATATCACTCTCAGTCTTCTCACTCAACTTCTTCCAAACCCGACCCAACGACAAATTCACAACCACAAAAACCAAATACCCAAGTGTAACCGCCAACAAACTATACAAACTATTATACACAACCCCCTCAACCCCCACACTAAAACTCAACTCCCTAAGCGCAAAAATCAAACTAACAAACATAGACGTCAAATTCAAAGGCCGACTACTCTTAGCCAAAATCAAATCATCCAAATCACTAGCCGTCTTACTAGTTAACTTAATAAAAACCTTCTCAACAACATACAACACCAACCTCAACAAAACAAACAACACCACAAAAACCACGACAGCCTTCAAATAACTATTAAGTCCAATAAAACCAGGAATGTTGTCGAATATCATCTTATTAGATTTAGAAAGAACTTTTTAAAGGTTTTGTAAAGAATATTATTTAACAAGTATATCTGGTTCATTAAAAACTATTTTAAATTGATCAGTTGTATAAATTGAGCCACCTTCCTCTTTTACAACCAATTCAAAATATAACTCGCAATCATCAAACATCACATTTTTACTAGGAATTTCAAACCTCAAGGTATTAAAATATATTTCATTTTTATTTATCGAAGTACTACCCTTTACTCCGCTAATCACCCAACTACTAACTTCATCCACCCCAACCCCACATTTCTTATTTAAATCATCATCTTTTACATTAAATTCATAGGTTAAATATTGAGAGTCAAATAGATTTCTAATCGCAAATCCAATCCCATATGATTCTCCATTTTTTAAATTAAAATTATTACCCCAAAATTTCGAACGTTGAGCTGTAGCACCATCAACAAACAGTTTTCCCAATTTCACCTCAGCATCTTTATTTTTGTCAAAATTATAATAATCATACTGAGTTGTTTTCGGAGTTATTAGAGAATTTATTAGGTAAAAACCACCTAAAAGTAAAAACAGCATTACTAAAATAATAATAAATAGAATAAAGATCTTTTTCATTATTAACAAAAAGAATATACCTTATTAAACCTTGCCAAAACAATCAATAAACAATCCTAGGCCCATACCCCCACTCCCTAACCGCCATAGCCAACTCAGAACAATCCTCTTCCTTAACAAACTTCCTCAAAGAAATCCCTTTCTCATAAATTTCACGTGCCTGCTGTGCAGCAATAATTCCCGGCTTAACCCCTTGAGGATGCCCCAAAACTCCACCCCCACATTGAATTATAATATCCTCCCCCAACAACCCTAGTATCTTTTCAAAATCCCCAGGATGCAACCCTCCACTAGCCGTCATCCAAACCGGCTTAATATGAAACCACTCCTGCCCCAAACTAGGAATCTTCTTATCAGGTTTTAAATGCTTCTCCTGCAAAACCTTACTAATATAAACCGCCTCCCCATAATCCTCCATCTTAGCCAACGGACTACCCCCATGAATCGAATCAACCCCCAACAACCGAAACAACTTAGCCATAACAACCATACTTATACTAAACCCTTCCAACGAACCAAACCCATGCACCCCAGGACTATTATCACGAGTAACAAACCCATGCATAGCCCTATGCGCATGAATCGCCAACCCCAAATTCTTCCGACGCAAACTATCAACAGCACTAAACCCAGTCGTCACCACATCAACCATCATAAACCTCCCCCCATTTTTCTTAATCAAACTAGCACGTTCAACCATCTTATCCATATTCGAATGCGTAACATTACACAAATAAAACTTCTTTCTAGAACTAATTTTCTCCGCCCTCCTTCTTTCATTATGAACCAACCTACACCTTTTATCAAACTTATTAAAATATAAATTTGTAAGATTCTCATCATCCTTAATCCCCTCATAACTCCCATCCCCAGCACTAAAAAGATCACGAGCAAGCAAAGCCTGCTCCTTAGCCGTCCTCCCAATTTTAGGCTTAGGAACCGTAGCAAGTAAACATCCCTTCTTCTTCCCCAAAAACCTACGAACCCCACGAACCCCAAACCTCGGACCAAGAAACGCCTTAACCATTTTCTTAGGAAACCTAACATCAAAAATTCTCATCCCACTAACCATCTTCATCCCCGCAATATTCCCAACAATCCCAGCCAACAACCCACTAATATTATCCAACTCAAACAAATCAATAGGATAAGCAACCTTAAACATCTTTTTATTGTAATCCAAATCAAACGCCACAGCCTTTTTCTTCCTGGCCATTTTAATCCCACTCCCCTTCCCATCAAACACCTTAGTCCACGTACCAGTACTACTCTCAGCCGCCACCGAAGCACACCCCTCCTCAAAAACCTTCCTCAAACTCTTCCCACTCTTCTTAGCCTCCTTAACAGCAACCTCACTCAACTCCATCTTAATCAAAGTAACAAGATGATTCCCACTACTAGCTTTCCATCCTTTCTTCGCTAAATAATCCAATTGTACTGCCATATCACACTCTCTTCAATCAAACAATCAAAACAAGTTTTTATATCTTATCCTTTATCTCTCTCAACTCTTTGTAAATATATTCTCTAAATCGATTATTCTCTCTTTTAAAATACCCATAATCAACACTCAACTTTATCTGACTAGATGCTATAACAAAAACCATACTTATCAACAACACCAACAAAGAAATAACAACCGCTTCAGTAGTCCAAGATCCCCCAAGAATCTTTAATATCACTTGATACAAAAGAAATAACCCAAAAATAATTACTAAAATAATAATCACCAAATAAAAAACGTCCAATATCTCCCTTCTTTTCATTTTAAAAAATCCTCACAACCAACCATACACTAAGAGCAACAATCACTAAGAGCAACAATCACTAAGAGCAACAATCACTAAGAGCAACAATCACTAAGAGCAACAATCACTAAGAGCAACAATCAATAAAAACATCACAAACAACAATATTAAATTAGCCTTCTCTATCATCTCATCTAACATGAAACAACTAACAAATAATTATTTTTATATTTATCTCTTTTTCTCTTTCCCACCCTTCTTCCCCTTTCCAACTTTATCCCCTCCACTCACACCACGCCCAACACCCCTCTTCTCCTTCCTCAACCTCAAATAAATATTCTTATAAAACAACACCACAAAAGGAGCCGATATCAATATATTAAAAAAGTTCACAATATCCTCAATTAAAAAATTAATAAACACTATCACTAATGAAGGACTAGCCAAACTCTCAATATACAACGCCATCGGAACAGTAAACAAATCCAAAATCAGCCCAATAACTCCAAGCAACAAAACTACCAATATAGTATACCCAAAAATCCTCCACCAATTCCCTCTAACCATATGAAAACTAGTCCTAAACGATTCCATAACACTTTTCTTACTATCAAGATAAACATAAACAGCCAAAGACCAATATATCATAAAAATAATCCCAGGTATTACAAAAGCCAAAAACAACAACCCAAGTAAAAAAATACTAACTATACCATACCAAACAAACTTCCAAAAATACTTCTTACTAGAATTAACCGAAGCCCCAAACCCAATCCGCCCCCTCAAACTTTCCTTAACCAATCCAGCCTCAAACATAACATACAAAACCACACTAATTATCGACAATAAAAAAATAACAAAATAAAACATAGCACTCAGCCCCTCAAAATCACCATTAACAAAAGCACTATAAAAAACCGGATCACTAAGACTCATCAAATATAAAACAATAACCCCCAACAAAGAAGGAATCGCCACAAAAACAAACGCCAACTTAAAAATGCTCTTAAAATTCCTCTTATACTCATCAAAACTCTTAGCAAATATCTCAGCGAATCTCATTTTATAATTACCACAAACCAAACTCCTTTTTATATCTTCTTACATCTTACTAACCTTACTCCCATCATTACTATCATCCACTTTAAAACCTTTCTTAGCAATCTCATCTCTCAACTTATCCGCCTTAGCCCAATCCTTCTCAACCCGAGCTTTCTCCCTATCTTTAACCAACTTCAATACACCAACAGGAACCTCCAACTTCTCACTAACCAAAAGATCCAACCCAAAAACACCATCCATCTTCTTAACAGTCTTAACCTTACCAACCGCCTTAGAATCTCGAACAAAAGACCACAACACAGCTAAAGCCCCAGGCATATCCAAATCATCATCAATCGCTTTCTCAAACTTCCCTAAATACTTCTCATTAATCTCCCCATCATCCTCAACCTCACTAAGTATATTCTTCAACCTTTTAAGAGAAGTCTTAGCACTATCCAAATTTTCCAAAGTAAAATTCATCTGCGTCCTATAATGTCCCGTAAGTAAATAATATCTAAAAACTAAAGGATCATATCCTTTCTCAAAAAGATCAGTCAAAGTATAAAATCCTCCCTTACTTTTACTTATCTTCTCACCCCCAAAATTCAGAAACGCTCCATGCAACCAATACTTAACCCACCCCTTAACCCCCAACGCACTCTCACTCTGCGCAATCTCATTAGTATGATGAACAGTTATATGATCCATCCCCCCAGTATGAATATCAAATCTCTTACCGAGATACTTACTACTCATCGCACTACATTCAATATGCCACCCCGGAAACCCCACCCCCCAAGGACTCTTCCATTCCTGTTGCCTCTTACTACCTTTCTCAGAAAACTTCCACAAAGCAAAATCAGTCTTACTCTTCTTATCACCCAAATCAACTCTCTTCCCAGTCTCAAGCCCTTCCTTATTCAACAAACCCAACTCCCCATAATTCTTAACCTTTGAAGTATCAAAATAAACCCCATCATCAGTCTTATATGCAAACCCCTTCTCCTCGAGTTTTTTAATCATATCAATCTGCTCTTTAATATGCTCACTAGCCTTAACCCACTTATCCGGCATAATAAAATTAACACTATCCAAATCCTTCTCAAAAACCTTAAAATAATAATCAGCTATTTCCCTAGCACTTCTCCCCTCCTTCTTAGCCGCCTTCTCCATCTTATCCTCTCCTTCATCCCCATCCGAAGTTAAATGCCCAACATCTGTAATATTAATAATCTGCTTAACCTTAAACCCATCATAATTCAACACCCTCTTAAGCACATCCGCAAAAACATAAGACCTAATATTTCCTATATGCTGATACCAATAAACCGTAGGCCCACAACTATACATCTCAACACTCTTACTCTTCAGAGGTTTAAACACTTGCTTCTTTCTTCCAAGAGTATTATATAACTTTAATACCATCGTAATAAAAACAAATAACAACTAAGCTATAAAAATGTTAGGATTTTAATTATAAAGACTATCTAATAAAACTACACTAACAAGAACATTAGCTGTACCAACACAAGCCCCAATAAAAGATGTCGTCTTACTTTCACTAAAAGAGTCTAAATTCCTACTCACATAAAGACTCGCGCCAATTCCAAATGGAATATAATCAGCAACTCTAAGTTGATAATCCTCCAATCCCGCCCCAGTAATTCTCCCAATCAAATTCACCACAATAAAAACAAATATCAAAAATATACAAACCTTCCTACCAATCAACTAACCACAACATCAAAAACTTCAGTCTGATAAGGTTGTGCATCTTCTTTCTTAATAACAAGCTTATATCTAATTATACAAGTACTAATATCACTAACAGTAGACTCAGGAATATTAAATCTAATCAAATTAAGATGTTTCTGACCACTATCAATTTGAGCACTCCCACTCCCTCCAGTAACAATCCAATCCTCAGCAATCCTCTCACTAACACCACACTTTTTCTTTATCTTATCATCCTCCACTACAACATTCCATCGAAACTTTTGAGAAGCTATCGAATTCTGAATACCAAACCCAAGCCCATAAGGGTCTCCTTGTTTAATCTCAGCCTCCCTATTAGGAAGATAAAGCACAACCCTCTGATCCTCGACAAACAACTTCCCAATCTCCGCCTCAACCTTCTTATTCATAGTCTCAACATTATACTTAGCCCCAGTAAAAATAGTTCTAACAAGAACTAATCCTAATATCAACATACTCATAGCCAAAACCAATATAACAATAGTCCCTATAGAAAGCTCAAGCGCACCTTTCTTACCAATTTTAATTTTTCTTAATTCCATCTTCCTCTTTTACCTAACATCTAATAAACAATATCTTTTATAAATGTTTTGAAACAGTTATCCATAGATTTTGGAAGCCTATATCATTACTACTAAACTTCCCTCATCCATCAAGATAATAATCTCAGTCAAAAAAGAAAGCCCGACGAGTTGAAACCGCTTTAGTATATTTAATTAAGGAGTAAAAAGAGCATATCTGAAAAGATTTTTCTTTCATGCTATTTTACTTTATTTATAATTTGTTGAAGTTTTTCTAAAAATTCTTCACTATCTACAAAGTAATTGGGGTATGCTTTTCTTAGATCATTAGTTGTATCTGCACCAACAAGAACAACATCATATGCTTTTTTCCCTTGATTTCTTTTTTCAGCTTGATTATAATCTAGGATAGCCATCTTTTCTTGTTCTTTAGTATATGCCCGTAAATTAAGTCTTCCTTCTTCAATATCTAATTCTAGAAGGAAAAATTGAACCTTGGGTTTTTCCTTAGTTACCTCTCGAAAAACTTTAACTGCATGAGTCCACCCTCCCATTACTTTAATAACTTGTAATTTTTTTTCCTGTGCTTTAATCTGAAAATATAATTCT